>OIYG01001862.1_pt1 | contig 14831 bp, 9 predicted proteins | sample 1587861 | NCBI WGS metagenome assembly OIYG01 (sample SAMN03283272) | human gut metagenome | biome: human-associated habitat; material: feces | host: Homo sapiens | place: Peru | collected 2012 | reverse complement strand
TGATCATCAGCTTAAAATCAGCAGAATATTTCGATTTTCTTCCCATATGAAAATGTCCTCCAGGCATACAGTGAATTTTCTTTTTTGCATCTTAAAGGGCATTATAACTGGTAATGAATTTAATGGCTTTGATATAAAGAAAAATAAAAAAAGGGGCGGCTACGTCCTTAAGCTGCAAGAACCGGTAACTGTCATTAACCCTCACGTTAGGATATGAGAATACCGGTGCTGACGGCATCAAATAAAATCAGGAAAGGAAAAGCTATATTCTTTCTGATAATGCGGAAAAATATTTTGTGTTTCTATATTTTATATAGCAGGACAAAGTAGACTAGTTTTGACGAAATCCACGATTATGGTCTGCTTTCCCCGTCACGCCCCTGAGCTTGAGTGCCTGACGGATGTCTGGCTAAAGCAAAAATGCGTATGATTCATAAAAGATGCCATGAATCGTACGCATTTTAAATTTAAGCCAGAGTTTTTCCAGTCTCTTTTTTGTCCGACTGACGCCGAATTTGAACTTGATAATCTGCTTTTGTTCAGTCACAGTCGAATGTCATTAGAAACATGCGGTTGCTTTTTTTATTCATCATTAGGTTAAAAAGACCTGCATTTCATCTGTGAAAAGCTTCCGGATCACAAGTCAGTTTCTCATCCTTCTGAAATCAGTCGGGCTGCATCCTCTTGACCTGCGGAATGCCTTCGAAAAGGTGAAGCTGTCGCCGTATCCGATTGAATCAGCGATGTTCTGGACGCTTCTGTCGGTGTCTTTGAGCAGGTGTTCTGCTTCTTCCATGCGGATTTCAGTCAGAAACTTCTGAGGCGAGGTTCCGGCAAATTTTTTGAAGAGGCTGTAGAGATAGCTTCGTGAAACGGACAGCCCGCGGCATACGTCAAGGATGGAGCAGCCTGTGTCGTAGTTGTCCCTCATGTACTCCACCGCAAGCCGGAACTGGGTTCGTGAGGCGGTTTTTATGGTGACCTCTGCCGGAAATTCGTCCAGCAGGTCATGGAACATTTTGTAAAGCAGGGATTCGGTCAGCAGGCTGTTTTTCATGTTGTGCGTCAAATGCAGCGATTCGTACAGCCTGGACAGGCTCTTTTTGAATTCCGTGTCCTGAATCTGGCACAGGTAGTTTTTTTCTGAAATGCTTGAAGCGGCGAAGATTTCGCCGGTTCTGATTCCTGAAAGCCCGATCCAGCTGTATTCCCACGGGTCCTTTTCATCAGCCTGATAGAAGCAGGGAACTCCTTTCGGCAAAATGAAGCAGTCGCCCTGTCTCAGCTTGACCAACGGCCTGCCGGCTGACGAAAACATTCCGCATCCTTTCCTGATGTAGTGAATGACGTAGTTTTCGCGGACGTTGTTTCCCTTGAAGATGTAGTTTGGTTCGCAGCATTCGAGACCGTAGAAGATGATTCCGCTTTCGATGCTGTGACTCTGAAGATCGCGGTATTCCTTTTCCATTGTTCCTCCAATGTGTAAATTTTCTGTCAGTCAATGTCAATATTAGTTTTTGCATTTGATTTTTCGTTGTCATTATAACGCTTTTTAAAAAAAGATGTCAATTTGTTCACTGAACATTATGACATCTAAAATGATTAACAGGCTATGTTGAAAAGCCTTACATTAACGTATACTGAAGACTGTAAAGAAAGCGGATACACGAAAGGAAGGTATTTTCATGTCAAATGAAGGAAAAACAAAAATGAGCATGGGACAGCGTCTTGCATACAGCTTTGGCGCATTTGGCAATGATGCATTTTACGGCCTGTTGTCAGGTTATCTGATCATGTTCATCACATCGCACTTATTCAATTCAGGCAATCAGGCCGTTGATAACAAGATGATCAGTCTTGTGACGCTGATCATCATGGCCTTGCGCATCGTAGAACTTTTTATTGATCCATTTATTGGAAACGCAATTGACCGCACGAAGACCCGTTGGGGGCATTTCCGTCCCTGGGTCGTCGCCGGCGGGACGGTTTCTGCAGTGTTGCTGCTGTGTCTGTTTACGTCGCTTGGCAATTTGTATCAGAAAAATGCAATGCTTTATCTGGTCATCTTTGCCGTAATGTACATCACGATGGACATCTTCTATTCATTCAAGGATGTCGGTTTCTGGTCAATGCTCCCGTCGCTTACGACTGATTCGCGTGAGCGCGAAAAAACGGCAACTTTTGCGCGTTTCGGTTCAACTATCGGCGGCGGTCTCGTTGGCGTGCTCGTCATGCCGGCAGTCATCTATTTTTCAGAAAAGACAACTTCGACCGGTGATGCTCACGGCTGGTTCATGTTTGCTCTCATCATCTGCACGATTGCACTCGTTTCCGCCTGGGTGGTCGGCTGCTGCACCCGTGAAGTGAACAGCGACATTCGCGAAAACAAGGAAGATACAGTTGGCGTCATCGGCGTTTTCAAGGCAGTTGCCAAAAACGATCAGCTCCTTTGGGTCGCATTTGCGTATCTTTTCTATGGAATCGGAATCAACATTCTGGGAGCGCTTGAAGTCTACTATTTCACGTATATCATGGGGCAGCCAAAGTCGTTTTCAATTTTGTCAACAATCAACATCTTCCTGGGAATGGTTTCGGCTGCCTTGTTCCCGATTTTGTCTAAAAAATTCAGCAGAAAGACCGTATTCGGTGGTTGTCTTGTTTTCATGCTCTGCGGCATCGGAGTGTTCGCCATTGCCGGCAACAACCTGGCACTTGTTCTGCTTGCTGCCGTAATGTTTGCATTCCCGCAGCAAATGGTTTTCTTAGTCGTTTTGATGATTATCACGGATTCTGTTGAATATGGTCAATGGAAATTAGGGCACAGAGATGAATCATTGTCGCTTTCCATTCGTCCGCTGATCGATAAATTCGGCGGTGCCGTGTCAAATGGCGTTGTCGGTCAGATCGCAATTTTGGCCGGGATGACGACCGGAGCTACTGCTTCATCGATTACTGCAGCAGGAAGAATGAATTTCAAGCTGATGATGTTTGCCGTTCCGGCAGTGATGCTGACGGTTTCCATCATCATCTTCATGAAGAAGATCACTCTTACGGAGGAGCGTCATGCCCAAATCGTTGCCGAACTTGAAAAAACGTGGGGCAAGGATCTTGGCATCAGTGCCAAAAACACTTCGTCGGATGAAAAGTTTTCCGTCAAGGCACCTGTTTCAGGTAATCTGATTGAGCTGAGCGAAGTAAATGACGATGTATTCTCAAAGGGTCAGGCAGGCTTGGGATTTGCCATCAGACCGAATGACGGCAGAGTGTATGCTCCATTTGATGCAACGGTCCGCCAGGTATTTTCGACAAGACATGCAGTCGGCATTGTTGCCGACAACGGCATGGCACTTCTGATTCACGTCGGACTTGGAACCGTTGCTCTCAAGGGCACGGGATTCGTAACCTATGTCGAAGAGGGACAGAGGATAAGTCAAGGCGATGAGATTCTGGAATTCTGGGATGATACAATCAGAAAGGCCGGTCTTGACGATACCGTAATCGTGACGGTGACGAACTCCGATAAGTTTGAGGACTTCACGCTGAAGCAAAAGAGCGGAGCTGAAATCAAGGCAATGGATGATGCAATGGAACTGAGAGTGAAAAAAGGTGAAGCAAAATGAATGATTTAATTGAATTTGACAGCAAACGGCAGGTCTTCCACCTGCACAACAGGAACATCTCGTACATCTTCTCGGTAGAGGAAGGCGGAACGCTCTGCCATCTTTACTTCGGCAGACGCGTGCAGGAATATCACGGCGAATTGAAGTATCCAAGGGTTGACCGCGGCTTTTCGGGCAATCTTCCTGGATCGCTTGACCGGACGTTTTCGCGTGACACGCTGCCGAAAGAGTACAGCGGAGCGGGTGAGATGGACTATCATACGCCTGCAACGATTGTTCGTCAGGAAAACGGATCGAATTCCCTGATGCTGAAATATAAAAATTACAAAATTGAAGACGGCAAGCCAAAGTTAGAAGGGCTCCCGGCAGCCTACGTTGAAAATGAAAAAGAGGCACAGACGCTGACGATTACGCTTGAAGATGAGTTGACGGGACTTGAGTACGATTTGCTTTATACTGTTTATCGTGACGTTTCCATCATCACCCGTTCCGTTAAGGTGAGAAATACAGGGAAGAAAACCGTTTTCCTGGAAAAGGTCGCCTCGCTTCAGCTTGATTTTGTCGACAGAGATTTCGATTCAATCTGCCTGCCCGGTGCTCATGCAAACGAACGCCATCTCGAGCGGTCATCGGTCGGATACGGCATTCAGAAATTCGGCAGCATCCGCGGCACGTCAAGTCATCAGATGAACCCGTTTTTGGCCCTGGCTGACAGGAAAACGGACGAATTTTCCGGAGACGTTTACGGATTTGCATTTGCATATTCCGGCAATCACTCGTTTGAAGTCGAGAAGGATCAGATTGATCAAACGCACCTGGTAATCGGAATCAACGATTATAATTTTTCCTGGAAACTGGATGCCGGTTCTGAATTTCAAACACCGGAAGTCCTCATGACTTATTCAGACCAGGGGTTGAACAAGATGAGCCAGGCCTTTCATGAAATCATCAGAGAGCGTATCGTTCGATCGAAATTCAAGCATGCCGATCGACCGATTCTTGTCAACAACTGGGAGGCAACTTACTTTGATTTCAACGAAGAAAAGCTTAAAACGATCGTTGATGAGGCTGAAAATCTCGGCATTGAAATGTTTGTTTTAGATGACGGTTGGTTCGGCCACCGCGATGACGATAATTCTTCTCTTGGTGACTGGACGGTTTACAAGAAGAAGTTTCCTTCAGGACTCGGGCATTTTGCGGATTACGTGCATGAAAAGGGGCTGAAGTTCGGTCTTTGGTTTGAACCGGAAATGATTTCCTACGATTCCGAACTCTACAGAAAGCATCCCGAATATCTGATGCAGGTTCCGGGACGCAAGCCAAGCCCTTCGAGAAACCAGTACGTGCTTGACTTGACACGAAAGGAAGTCATTGATGATCTTTTCGGACAGATCAGCAAGGTTCTCAAAGAAGGCGGCGTGGATTACGTCAAGTGGGATATGAATCGTCATCTGTCAGACGTCTATTCGGCAAGTCTTCCGAAAGACAGGCAAGGGGAGGTTTACCATCGCTATGTTTTAGGGTTATACGAACTGATGGAACGAATTACAAGTGCCTTTCCTGATGTTTTGTTTGAAGGATGCTCAGGTGGAGGCGGGCGCTTCGATGCCGGCTTTGCCTATTATATGCCGCAGATCTGGACGAGTGACAACACGGATGCCGTTTCCCGGCTGACGATTCAATACGGCACGAGTCTTGTTTATCCGATTTCCATGACGACCGCGCACGTTTCGGCAATTCCTAATCATCAAACTGGACGCAAAACGTCATTTGAAACGCGCGGCAACGCTGCAATGAGCGCAGTCTTCGGATACGAGCTTGATTTGACCAAGATGAGTCAAGAAGATAAGGATCAGGTCAAGGAACAGGTAGCTTGCTACAAGGAGATCCGAAAACTCATACAATACGGCAATTTTTACCGTTTGAAGTCGCCGGTTGAAACAAACCAATCAGCTTGGATGTTTGTTTCGGACGATAAGCGCGACGTCTGCGTCATGACTTTCCAGGTTCTCGCATTTGCGCAGCCTTGTTTGACAAAGACAAAATTATTCGGGCTTGATCCTGAGCTTGAATACGAAAATCTTGAAACACATGAAATCTTTGGCGGTGATGAGCTGATGGAACTTGGATTCTATGATCCGATTGTCCACCAGGACTACACATCAAAGATGTATCGGTTCAAGGGAATCTGACTTTGATAAACCCCCGGGTCATTTTGGCTCGGGGGTTTTATTTTGTCGGATGCAGTGCGCATGGCGGTGCGGACCCTTGGAGCCGCTGCTTACGGTAAAGAAGCCGTTTTTTGAGAAATTTACAGGGAAATTGAGGTCATTTTCGTGAAATGCAATGCATCGTCATGCATGGCCCGGCAGATTTCAGCACGGATACTCGTTGGAATTTCTGCATTTTGTAAAAGATGATTGATTATTAGAAAAAAGTCATATTAAAATAATTATTGAAAAAGATAACGGTTTCTGTTAATGTTAACTTAACAAATATTTCAAAACGGGGGAAGAAATATGAAGAAAAAAATGTTATTGGCAGCGTCTCTTGTACTGATTTCCGGGGGACTTTCCGCATGCGGGAACAAGGGTGAAAAGAGTAAGGGTACGGTCAAAAATGCGGTTCACAGGAATGCTGAGTCAAGGGAGGACAAGGCAGTGAACAAGGCGCTTGACGCATTTTCCGCGCTTAAGGGAGCCAAGATTCAGGACACCGTGCATGTCGATACCGGGGAGGGCGGCCGGAAGAAGAGCGTCACAATGGACATGAGTGTGGAATATCAGACGAAGCCGTTCGGTTCGAAGGCAAAGGTGATTACGACAGTGAACGGCGAAGTTTCACATTCGACGGTCATGGCCGACGGCAAGGACATGTACCTGCAGCTTCCGACCGTCTATGCGAGCGGCAAGACATACCGCAGGACGCTCAAGGGGCAGATTGGCTACAACAAGTTCGCCACGGATGCGGCAAATACCGCGAAGAAATTTTTGAAAACGATGAAGAACAACGGCGCAAAGGTTACTTTGAAAGAGGAAGGCGGCGAATACGTAATCAAGTGCGACGCTTCAAAGACCAAGATGTCCGATAAGTTCAAGACGGAAACCTTCAGAATCTCAAGCCCGATGGAAAATACGTATGCTGAGTATTCCAAGGAAGAACTGAGTCGATATAAGTTTGAAAAATACATATATGAACTTCATATTGATAAAAAATCGTATCAGCCAAAAAGCTATACGGCAAACGTCGTAACCGTCAGGACGGGAACCGACGGAACGAAGAGGTCGCGTGCGGTGTCGTTTGACGCAACATACAGCGCCATCAATCAGACTGAACAGATCAAGATGCCGACAACGTACATCGACTATGATCAGAATCACCGAAAGAACTAGACGGACTGCATTTATCAACGGGGGAAATTTTGATGAAAAAACGATTACTGTTGGCAGCTGCAATGATTCTTTCAGTCGGCGGACTCAGCACCTGCGGAAACGGAAGGTTGAGCGAATTCAGGGCAAGGAGCAGCGAAAAGACTGTCAAAAAGGCTGAATCAAAGGAATCGCAGACGCTCAAAAAGGTGCCTGAGGAAACGGAAAGTCGAGCGAATTCGGGGCAGGTAGCAGCGAAAAGACTGTCAAAAAGACTGAATCAAAGGAAACACAGACGCTCAAAAAGGTGCTTGCGGCACCGGAAAGTCAGGCGAGTCCGGCACAGGTAGCAGCGAAAAGACGGTCAATCAGACTGAACAGATCAAGATGTCGACAACGTACATCGACTATGATCAGAATCACACGAAGAAGTAGCACTGCATTTTTCAACAGGGGGAAGATAAATGAAAAGAAAGCTGGTAATTACGGCTGTGACTTTGCTTGTGACATGCGGACTGTCCGCCTGCGCAGGCAGCGGTAATGCAAAGAAGACAGGCAGTTCCGGAGACGTGAACGTTGACACGGAAAAGAAGGTTTCAAAAAAGGACCGGGTCTTGTCGGAAGCGGTCAGTGCCGAAGAGAAGGTCAAGAGCGCCAAGGTCGAGACAAGGTTCTTCGTCAAGCATACGAGCGGAGACCACGACAACACGGTTTCGTACAGAACGGAAACGGAATACACGGAAAAACCGGTGACGCTCAAGTCAAACGCAGCAATCCGCTTCCAGGAAGGAGCCAGGGACAACAAGTACATTCTGTACTACGACGGCAAGGATCTCTACAACACGACGATGATCGGCCTTAGTCAGGGCAGAAGCTACAGGCAGGCCATTGACAGCGCCCAGTCAAACTACAGGTTCATCGTTCAGAATCCGAACATCGCAAGGGATTATCTTAAGGTCATGAGTGACAACAAGGTCGGGTTCGATCTCAAGGACGACGGCGGCGAATATGCGCTGGTCTTCAGGGTACCGGAAAATCCTTCCGAAAGGCTTAAAAAGGAACTGCTCGAGGTTCTCGGCAGAGATGATGCCACGGCGAAGAGACTCTACAGCACGGATCTGAAGAACGTCAGCTTCACCAATGCCACGTTCAACGTTCATGTGGACCGGAAGACATATGAGCCGAAGTCGTTTGGACTTGAGATGACCACCGTCGTCGCATCTGCTACAGGCAGGAAGTTCACGACGCTTCATTCGTTTGACGGCAAGTACTACAACGTAAACAAGGTTGAAAGTCAGAAGATGCCGTCCAGGGTGGATGAGGTACTGAAGTAAGCGTGAGTTTGGTGTTCTGCTTGTGTCGGTTAATACACAGGTTTTCCACATATCAGCCTGTGGAAGAATTTTTTGAAAGAATTATCCACAGGATGGAGTCCTGTGGATAATTATGAATAACTCTTGGAAGAAAAAAGCCTGGATGATTCGAAACTACGGATCATCCGGGCTTTGTTTTGCTGTCATAATAGGAGTTGCGAATCTATCTGTAAATTTCATTCGCGCCCCATGTATCTGTTGAATTTTCACCAGGTTTGGTGGGAGGAGTGTGAATTTTTCCACCAAGACTGGCGGCGAAGCACAAGTTTTCCATTCATGCTGATGAGAAACGGAAATATTTCAGTCAAACATCCCCGTCGGATAGTCCGGCGGGGATGCTGTTTAATGTTCTTTTTAAAGGCCACTATGAGTGCTGAAAACTTCTGTTCGCATGCGTGAAACTACTTTCCGTATGCATTCAGAAGGTTGAACTGACCCTTTAGCCTGCCAATGCCACGATGCTCAAGAAACGCGTCAAGGGTCTGGTTTATAATCCTGTCGGAGGATATAACTGGAAGGGAGTTTATTTGAAGTAATATATAGGAAGAAAAGATGAACAACGGAGATTTTCATTTTGAAAATCTCCGTTGTTTTTAATGATTTCATTTATGTGTAATTTTAAGAATGAGAATTCCAAAATTGGAAATGTTTATGAAATGTGAAAGAAGCAGGAATCTTTTAAATGAAGTAATGATAAAATAGGCATAACAATAATCTGTGGGGTGATATTATGGCAATAGAATCAAGAATTATGGAACATGTTCGTTCCGTATTGGAAAGATTTGACAACAAGTATATTGAAAATGGAATTTTGAAGAAGGCTAAGGTAATAGAAGATCTTGACAACTATGACCGTGACTTGATGTCTGCTCTCTTGGATGACAGGCTGATTCATGATACATACACCGAGAAGATTTCAGATGTTGAGATCTTCAAGGTCAACCAGTTTATCGAGATGTTTGAATTCAAGAACTACTGGGAAGACAGTTATACAAGATACTCAAACAAGATAGGCTTGACTTCCGGTGGCAAGTTCATTGATGAATCAACTGACGTTGTACTTGATTTTCCATTTAAGGATACGGTTTTAAAGGCTGGTATGAGCAAGGAGGATGTTGAAGATGCAGAAGATGCTAATGAACAGTTTTTGAATGAGGTCTTGGCTAAGTCGGAAATTGATGAATTGTTCGAACCTAAAGTCTTTAAGAACGTCAGAAAATACGATCGTTCGGGGGGGGCGAACAATCCTCCCTGTCTGATGACGATAATTTAGTTATTAAGGGAAATAACCTGATTGCATTGCATAGCATCAAGAGAAGATATGCAGGCAAGGTTAAGATGATATACATTGATCCACCGTATAATACCGGAAGCGATAGTTTTGAGTATAACGATCATTTTAAACGTTCTACGTGGCTGACGTTTATGAAAAACAGACTGGAAATAGCAAGAGAACTCCTAAGTAAAGATGGATTGATATTTGTAAACATTGATTCTAGCAGATCAAATTGTAAGAGTATAAAAGGAACCACCATGGAGCCATATCTACATATTTTGATGGATAATATTTTTGGAGAATCCAATTACATAGGAACGTTGGATTGGAAGAAGAAGAAACAACCATCTTTCTTGAGTAGGATAGCATCTGTTTTAGATCATATTATCGTATTTGCCAAGGATGAAAAAAATATTGACAAGTTATCTATTTCGACAACTACAGATAATACTAAGCGTATTGATAATCAGTCTAATCCTAAGTCAGAGAGGCTTGTAAAAGCTGGCGTGAAGTACATGGGCAAAGAAAATGATTTGGTAATAAAAGCTGGTGAATATACTAGTCGAAGTATGTCTGTAACGTACGACAGGGATGTTGTAATAAAAAATGGAAGGACAGTAAATGATGTTGTCATAACTGCTAACTGGAGAACGAATCAGAGTAATATTGATCAATACTGTAATGATGATTTGCTATATATTAACAGTTCCAAAACATTGCGAAGATTTGTAACTGATGAGGAAGCATCTAAAGGGAAGACAATGACGGATCTTCTGTTGGATTCTGGACAGAATCAAGACGGAACCAATGAACTTATAGCATTATTTGGGAAAAAAGTCTTTGATACGCCTAAACCAGAAAAATTATTATGTCACCTTATTAAGGCAGGAAGCAATAAAGGGAATATAGTTCTTGACTTTTTCATGGGATCGGCAACTACTCAGGCTGTTGCCATGAAGATGGGAAGGAGATTCATCGGCATCGAGCAGATGGACTATATCGAGACCATTTCTGTTCCCAGATTGCAGAAGGTTATTGAAGGAGAACAGGGGGGGATATCAAAGGATGTAGGCTGGCAAGGCGGAGGATCATTTGTCTATGCGGAACTGATGGAGAAGAATCAGGGATATCTTCATGATCTGCAGAAGGCAACTAATGTGAAGGAACTGATGAGAGTATATGATCGGATGAAAGAGAATGCAGATTTTGATTTCAGATTAGATCTTGAAAAATTTGAGGAAGAACTTCCGAAACTCGGCAGTGTTGAAGAAAGACGCAAGGAGCTTGTTAGAATTCTGGACAAGAATCAACTCTATTATAATTATGCAAACATTGATGATGCTGATGTACGTGATCTGATTACAGACAGCGATTATCAGTTCAATAAGTCGTTTTATAATGATAAGGATGGTGAATAGTTATGGCTGCTAAAAAAAAGAGTGTGGAACGGCACTTTCCTCTTTTGGAGGATATTTCTAAAATTCGTCAGGTGAGTTTGATAAATCCTGACGATGCCGTGAATTTTAAAATATGTGATTATATAAAAGACAATTTAAAGCATCAATTGCGACCTTATCAAGCAGACGCGCTTTTTTCCTTGAATTATACACAGACAAGAGAGAAGCCACAAAAACATTTGATGTTTAATATGGCCACTGGATCGGGAAAGACTGATGTTATGGCTGCTGTGATGTTGTATATGTATGCTGAATATGGTTACAGGAACTTTATATTTGTTGCTAATTCGAACGCTGTTGTATCAAAGACAAGAGACAATTTTATAAATGATAATTCATCTAAGTATCTTTTCAATTCCCCAATCAATATAGATGGCAGGAGAGTGGAAATAAAATCAGTGGACAGGTTTACGTCTGTTCAGGAACCTGGGATAATCTATATGAAATTAACAACTATCCAGGCTTTATCCAACGAACTTGGTATTGTGCGAGAGAATGGTCTTACCTATGAGGAGCTTCAAAAGAATAAAGTCGTGATATTGGCGGATGAGGCACATCACTTTAATGCAAGTACTAAGTCTCAGAAACAGGAGGAAAATTCCTGGGAGTCCTTGTTAGATAAAGTTCGGGAATGTAATTCATCTAATCGGCAGTTCGAATTTACGGCAACTATAGATGTTGATAAACCACTTGTTTATGAAAAGTACAAGGATAAGATAGTTTATAAATATGATTTGAATCGCTTTATGAAAGATGGTTATTCTAAAAATGTTTATCGGTTGGAAGCTGATAATGACGATAGAAGCAAGATGATGAATGCAGTTCTCTTGAGCCAGTATCGAAAGAGAATTGCGAAGGAAAATGGCATCGATGATTTTAAACCGGTAATTCTTTTTAAATCCAACCGCATTGCCGCATCCGAAAATGCAAGAAATGCATTTCTTGAAATGATTGACAAATTGGATGTGTTCAAGTTGGATGAGTTTTTTAAAGAGCAAAATAGTGTTGATCTTGGCAGCACGACACTTAAGAGTATGTATACATACTGGCAGGAACAGGATAGTGCTCAAACGGTAATTGAATTAAAAAGGGATTTCAAGCCCATGACAACAATCAATGTCAATGATACATCTAAAGACGGAATTCTTGGCAATGAGAATGATTTTAAGAAACTCAACACACTGGAAGACACGAATAACCCTATTCGAGCGGTTTTTGCGGTTGCCAAGCTGACTGAGGGATGGGATGTGTTAAATCTTTATGATATTGTCCGACTTGGGGAACAGCCCGTATCTCTTGTTCAGACAAACAGCGAAGCACAGTTGATAGGTCGTGGTGCCAGATATAATCCTTTTGAATATAATGGCGAGAAATCTTATATAAGACGTTTTGATGATTCTAATGATTCCAGGGTCAAATTATTGGAATCGCTGCATTATCATACAATAAATGATAGTAAGTACATTAGTAATCTCTTGAAGTCATTTAACAAGATGAATTTGATTTCAGAAAGTGACAGTGACAAAGAGTATAATATGTACTACGCAAAAGTAAAAGATAAATTTAAAAAAAGTCATGCGTATAAGTACGGAAGGCTTTATCATAATAAATTAAAGGAAGTCAGTGATGATGAATATAATGATTTGGGGAAATATGGATTGGATCGTGAAAAAATAGTCATTGATATGGTTGATACCGTTAAGGAGCATTCGAACAATCAGGAAAGCAACGAAGATTATTTGGACACACGCAATGTGCTTATTGCTGATTTTAATAGTAATCGTGACAAGCGCCTTTTAAAAAAGGCAATGTCACGTGATAAATTCTTCAGATTCAATGAATTGTCGAAATATGCTCCTAAAATTAACTCTTTGAATGAATTTATGACTTCAAGTGATTGGCTTGGTGATTTGAAGGTATATGCAACTATTCCGTATCATAAAGAGGATAGCTTTGACAATGTTTATAGATTGAAAGTAGTTGACAAAGCATTATCTCGCGTTAAAAATTTTATGCAATCCAATTACATGAAGAGAAGAGGGACTAGAGAATTTGAACCCGTTAAGGTTAAGGATATTGTTGTAGATTATTCAAAACGTATATCAAAAGGAGAAAGGTCAACGGGAGACAGACCGGTTATCAGACCTTATGAAATGGGCAATGACGATTGGTTTGTATATGATTGTGCAATTGTAGACGGACTTGAAAAGAGGATGATAGATTCAATCAGACGGATCATCTTTAAATTGAAAGAGAAGTATAAAGAAGTTTTTCTGATTAGAAACGAGGAAACGATCAGTAAGCTTAAACTTTATGAATTTGAAAATAGTGATGGTATAACACACTATGCAGGTTTTCTGCCGGACTTTCTCCTGTATTTGGATGATGGAAATGAGACATATCAACTTTTCATCGAACCTAAGGGCACGCAGTTGATAGAAAAAGACAAGTGGAAGGAAAAACTTCTGGAAAATATCAAGCCTCAAAACATAAAACTTCTTGGTGAAACAGGAGAAATTAAATTATATGGCATGAAGTTCTATACTCCGGAAAACGGCCAGGAAACAATTTCCGAAATAGAGAAGCTGACAACTGATTCATCAAGAGATTATGAGGATTTCAAGTTGGTCGCAGAAGACAAAACTGATTATAAAAACAGGTAATTCAGAATTACAATTTGATGATTTATTATGCTGATTATCAATGAATATGAAATCAATTAAACAACCGCCTTGTCAATCAGAAACAGGCGGTTGCTTTTTTATATTCATCAAGTTCAAGGCCCTGCATTTCATCTGTGGAAAGTTTAGGAAACACAGGTCAGTTTCTCATCCTTCTGAAGTCGGTCGGACTGCATCCTCTTGACCTGTGGAGGGCCTTCGAAAACGAGAAGCTGTCACCGTATCCGATTGAATCAGCGATGTTCTGCTTGCTGTCGTAATGTTTGCATTCCCGCAGCAGATGGTCTTTTTGGTAGTGATCATGATCATTACCGACTCGGTTGAATACGGTCAGTGGAAGCTCGGACATCGTGACGAGTAACTGTCTTCGGCTATGAACTCGACCTGATTCGGATGAGTCAGGATGACAAGAACAAGGTGAAGGAACAGGTTTCATGATACAAGGACATCCGGAAATTTGTGCAGTATGGAAGCCTCCATCGGTTGAAGTAACCGGTTGACACGAACCAGGCCTCCTGGATGTTTGTCTCGGACGACAGGCATGACTTTCTCTCGCATTTGCGCAGCCGGGACGAAGCTTACGGGTCTTGATCCCGAACTTGAATATGAAAAACTTGAGACAGGCGAGGCATTCAGCGGCAATGAACTGATGGAGTTTGGATTCTATGATCTGGTTGTCCACCAGGACTATACATCAAAGATGTATCGGTTTAAGGGAATCTGACTTTGATAAACCCCCGGGTCATTTTGTCTCGGGGGTTTTGTTTTGTCGGATGCAGTGCGCATGGCGTCAATCGTGGCGGGGCAGTAGGTAGGCTGGCAGCTTGGTTAAATTCCGATGCGGATTACGGGCAAAACGTCGCTTTTTGAGATTTGCCCGTAAAACCCAGTTCTCGGTTACGGGCAAAACACCGCTTTTTGGGATTTGCCCGTAAAACCCAGTCCTCGGTTACGGGCAAAACGCCGCTTTTTGAATTCTGCCCGTAAAACCCAGTTCTCGGTTACGGGCAAAACGTCGCTTTTTGAGATTTGCCCGTAAAACCCAGTTCTCGGTTA
>OIYG01001861.1_pt1 | contig 14838 bp, 17 predicted proteins | sample 1587861 | NCBI WGS metagenome assembly OIYG01 (sample SAMN03283272) | human gut metagenome | biome: human-associated habitat; material: feces | host: Homo sapiens | place: Peru | collected 2012 | reverse complement strand
TACTAGTAAACTAGCAACTACTAATATTGTTTGTTTTTTCTGCATATATTTTTCCCTCCTTTTAATTACATAACAAAAAATGGGTAGACTCATTCTATCCATTTTATTTCATGCAAAAAATTATTAACTATTAAGTTAGTTAGAAGATAGTAACCCCCCCCCATTTAGTACTTTATTTTGCACTATGGATGAAGACATATAACTTAATTTATTTACATTATTATTAGTCATATTGTATATCCTCCTCTATCTTAACTACTTTAATTTTATCATAAAAGAGTACTCTTTTCAAGTACCCTTTAACAATTTTTACTAAATATTACTAGAAGTAGTTATTTTAATACTCTTAACTAAATAATCATACTCTTTCATAAACAAATCTTTTTTAGCATCATTAAATATAAAACTAATTCCATAAGTATTTACTCCATCATTTACCATAAAATACCAGTCATTAGTAAAACTATATTCTTTATACTTACTCTTTATTAAATAACCTTCAAGTCCACATAATGTATACTCATTCATTTCTAGCATCAGCAGTAAAATAGTTATAATACTCACTTTCATCATCTAATGCAAAATAACTAGGTAAACTAACAGTTATATTTTTATATTTATATTCTTTATAATTAACTGGACCACTTTCTTCACTAGACATAAAGCCTAATAAAACTGCAAAAAATATTATAATTAAAGTAATAAAAACAACTTTAATAGATTTTCTTTTATATTTCTTACTATTAGTACTAGCCTTTTCTTCATTTACAATTTCTTTCATAAATCTCTATATCCTAGATATTATTATACTAAAAAAACAAGAAGTTTCTACATTTTATAGTAAACTTCTTGTATAAACTAACAACCAGTCTCTGTTTCTTTTATTGTGTATGGGTCACTTGCTGAGCCATCTCCTGTACTATATTTGATACAAGATTTTAGCGATAGGACTGGACGCACACCCCTAGTGCCGCGGGCGTCGCTAATGTTCAAGTAGCCAGGACTTGACGAACCCACCACAAAAAATACACGAGCGTTGCCGCCATCCCAATAGCTAGGAGACAACAACCACCACTCGGTTTTGCCTGTTGAACTGCCTTTTGCACTATTATAATAATACCATGTGGGTGCATTTGTTGCCGCATATACTCCACCTGCAAAATTTACTTCGTCTGCTGTCATTAATGCTATTGGATATGTTAGTTTCCCGTTTCCTGTACTTGTGTCTACTGTAAATTTGTCTTCAGTTGCTGCACAGTCAAATGTTGGTATCCTATTTGTACTTAGTCTTGTCATTGTTCCATAGTTGAACCTTGTTTTTCCTGTGTTATATCCACCTTTTGGGTTACTTCTATCATTGCAATATACTGCTGTTGTACTTAAGTATTTTGTATATGAAGTCATATTTTTTGCATACCATGTATCTATTACTCCTTTTATTGTACTATTATTTGTATTAGTTCTGTTATTTACTAGTGAACCACTTGTTCCATACATATATCCTACATACATTGGATCATTATCTGTTGTATTAAATGCTGTACTTGTGTTTATAACCGCATCTGTTGCTGTTGTACTTGTTCCGTGGTATAAAAGTCTTACACTTCCATCATGGTTAGTTCTTATTATTCTCCAGTATAAGTCTTGATTACTTGCATTCTTTCCAAACTTTACCCAGTTATCTGTTGCATTACCTGCAAAATAATATACTGTTTTACTGTCTTCAGTAGAAGTATATAATATTTTTGTATTATCCGTTGTTAATACTGAACTAAAGCTTGTTCTTGCTCCTAAACGTGTTGTTTTATCAGCAAGCAATTGACTTAATAGTGTTGGTTCTTCTTTTTTATAAACCTGACAAAATTCATTCTTTTGTACATTACTTATAGTAAGAGTATTACCACTTACTGTAGGTACTGTCCCACTTAAACAAGTAATATTTAACTTATTAAGTGTAACTGATGAATCACTTGGTGTTAAAGTAAACTCTACACTATTTCCTTTTTGTACTTGTTTAATATTCTTATCTATTGTTCCTTCTTTAAAATCTATCTCTATTGTTTTTAAATTCTCATCTACTTCTGTATTCTCTCCATCAGGTAAGTATTCTCCTCTTGCACTTATCTGTGTAACAAAATATTTCCCAAGACTAGCATTCTGTGCATCACTCTTAAGCCATGCATATAAATTAAATATCTTTGTTTCTCCTACTCCTATTTGTATATTACTTGCTATCTTATGATTATTATCAGTAGTATTTAAGTAATCACTATATAAACCTATTGTAGGTGTTTCTCCTTGAACCCCAAACCCTATTTTAACTTGATCATCATTTACAAATTCAGAATACTCACTTGTTCCATCACTTATTACTCCTGCAGTCATATCTCTTTCTAAAAATATACTTACATATAAAGGTAAACTACCAGTATTAGTTAATGTAAATATATATGGTTTTAAATTATTCCAGTCATCATTAGTAACTGGATCAGCTACTGGATATATCTTACTATAAACAGTATTACCATTACTATCAGTTTCTGTTCCAATAATATTACCTATATTACTAACATTACTTGCACACGTTGCATCTTTACAAAATGATAAACTAATATCTCCAAACTTTATAACATCACTTGCACCACTTTTATCTACTTTAAATATTGCATAACTTAAAGCAATAAAAAGTATACTAACAAATAATACTACTCCTATAGTTATTTTAATCTCTCTATTTATTAACTTTTCTAGTCCCATGTTATCACCTATTCTATTACAATATTAATTATAAAATATTTTTTTAATTTTATCAAGTATAGTTAACTAAATTTTACAAAAACTAAGGTAGAATTTATTCTACCTTAATAAATAACTAAAATTTAACATCAACATTTTCTTTTTCTTCTTCATTAGTTTTAAAATAATACTCTTCTTTAAAACCAAATAAACTACTAACTATATTAGATGGAAATACTTCTATACTATTCATATATTTAAGTACACTATCATTATATTCTTTTCTACTAATAGATATCTTATCTTCTATTTCACTCAAATTATCTATTAACTTATTAAAACTCTTATCACCCTTTAAATCAGGATACTTTTCATTAAGTAAGAATATACTACTTAACTCATTATCTAATTCATTATTAGATTCAATTTCCTCTTTCTTATTACTAGCATTAACTACTTTTTCTCTAGCCTTAGTAACATTAATTAAAGTAGCATTCTCATGCTTTGTATACCCTTTAACACTATTAACTATATTAGGTATCAAGTCACTTCTTTGTTTTAATAATACATCAATATCACTCCAATTAGAATCAACCCTATTATTTAATTTAGTTAATTTATTATAAACTTTAACAACATAGATAATAGGAATAACTACTAATATAATACTAAGTATACTAAGTAGTACTCCAATAATTTTATTAACTGTATTAGTATAATTCTGATTATCTATCTTACTAATTTCTTTATTCTTACTAATACTTAAAGAATCAAGTTCATTACTCTTATTAATATCATTATTCTTTATTAAAGAATTCTTCTTTATAACATAAGGACTAACTTCACTATTCTTACTAGTCTCTAATTTTCTAATTTCTTCATTTTTTTCTTTTAATATATTATCTTTTTCTTTTTCTAAACTCTTTAATTCTTCCCCTATACTATAATATTTATCACTAAATCCACTTTTAAAAAACTCTTTATTTTGTCTAACCTTAGCATCATTTATTTTACTAACAATATCACTCTCTTTAGTTTTATAGTTATTTTCTACTTCACTAACTAAATTACTATATTTAACATTAACTTCTTCTATAAGTGGATCATAAGTATTATTGACTTCTTCATCTAACTTAATATACTTATCATTTATTTCACTTTCTAATTTAGTATATTTATTATTTATCTCATCAATAAGTTTACTTTTTTCTTCAAAAGTTAACTCTTTATAACTACTAGCCTTACTTATCTTACTAATACCAGGTATTAATAAAAAATAAATAGAAACAAATATAACAACCAAATAAAATATAATACCCCCAGTTATTAATTTAATTTTATTTTTCATAAATCATCATACCTCGATTTAATTATATCAAATTATAATAAAGAAAAAAAGCCTTTCAGCTTATTTTGTTCTTTTTAATGACTTACTCTTATTAATAACAGACATAACTAGATCTAAATTTTCTGTTGGAATAGTAACTATATCATATTCCCAAGCATATAAATTTTCTAAATCACTATTTTTAGAAACCTTTAAAGTAGTTTCTCTCAAATTAGCAATAATTTGATTTTTACCAAATACCATAGATAATTTAGAATATAAATTAGTTCTAGTACCAACATTAACTACATGTTCAATTCTAACTAAGTCATTTATCTTAATTAATTGATATTTATCTAATTCAACTATACTCATTATATGTTCCCCCTTCCAAGTAATTAAAATTATACCATATTTTGTACAATAAGTCAAATCTATCTTTTTAAAGTTAAAGTATTTCCTTCTAACTCATCACTTATCATACTAGATATTTCATTTCTTAAATCACACATTTCTTTAACTTCACTCTTTGTATCTAACAATGTTATAACATTACTAATAATCATATCTAAATCAGTACTATATTTAATCAAACTATAATCTTTATTTACAAGAGTTAAATTATTATCATCTTTCATACTACTAATATATAAATCCATCTTACTTAAAAGTAATCTTCTATAATACATTTGGCTTTCATTATCTAACTTACTTATCAAATAATTAACTTTCTTAGTTTTATTAACTATTTCCTTTTTAACATTATTTATCTCTTTTTCAATTTTGTTTTCATTATTAATTTCTATTAATCTTTTTATATTACTTTCCTTTTGAGCATTTTCTAAATATTTTTTATTACTATAATGGTACATTGTATTAGTTACAAATGAATGAATAAAAGGACAAGCCTGACCAACTTTATAACCAACTAATAATGGTATAAAAGCCTTTAAAAAAGTATAAAAAGTGCTAATCAATGGATTAAATGGTAAAGTAATACAAGTACTCAAAATTAAAAGTAATAAACTTGCTCTAAAAATACCTCTAACCAACCATCCTTTAGTAGGATCAACCGACTTATAAAAATCATCAACATGAGTAGAATTTTTATATCTTTCTTTAATCTTTTTATTCTCCATATTAAGTTTTCTAAACTCATCAAAGGCATATTTATTATATTCATCATTATCATCAAAAAGAACTTCTATACGACTTTGATTTGGAATAGAATCACTATCAATAATACAAACCCTATTATCTCTTATAATAATATCTTCTACCAAATTATATTTTATTCTTTTTCTTATTAATTTTAAAAATTTATTAAAACTAATTGGTCTTTTAAGCCTAAATACTGAACGTCGATCATCAAAAATACATTTAACTATACTTTCGCCATAATCCCAACTTTTTGTATAAATACTTTTATAATCAATTAATCCTTTAGAGAATTTCAAACAACAATACATATTTAATTTACCCCCAACTAATAAATTAGCATAATTTAATTTAAAAAATCTTGTTTATAAATTTACATACTAATTCACTTTCTAAATTCAAGACAATATTTTAACATATAAAAAATATTAAGTCAAATAAAAAGTACTATTTAAAGTACTATTTTAATTTTTTAACTTTTATATCATTAATTATACTATTTACATAGTCTAATTGATTTTCCATCACTGTTATCACATCATATTCATACTTATATAAATCATCTAAACAAGAATCTATATCTGTTGAACAACTTTTATAATAAACACTTCTATCTAAGTTAGTAATAAATTGATTACTTTTAAGCTTTCTATTTGATAATCTAAAATATAAACTACTTTCTATTCCAATATCTTTAACATGCTCTATTAAAGAGACTTCTTTTATTTTAGAAAATTTATCAAAACTTAATTCAACATATTTCATAAATACCCCCTATTATAAAAATAATGGCGTTCCCGAGAGGATTTGAACCTCCGACCTACCCCTTAGGAGGGGGTTGCTCTTCCAGCTGAGCTACGAGAACACCTAAATTAATTATACCACAAATAAAATAAAAATACACTATAAAATAAAAAACCTAAGTTTAAATCCACCTAGGTATGTAAATATTTCTAGTTATAGTATCTTTATAATCCTCAAAATAAAGTATTAACTTATTCATAATATATTCTACTACATTACTAACTCCTCTAGATATAGTTAACTTACTTAATCTAGAACACATCTCACTTTTAAAACTACTATCAGTAACAAACTTATACATTATGTTATCAATAATAACCATCTTTTCTCTTTCTCTTGAAGTAATATTCTCCATATTAAAAATATAATCTTTATATAAATTTATCATATTATGTGTTACTTTATCATCATTATAAACTTCATTATTTACAATAGTATAATAATTCTTACAAATACTTACAACACTTTTATTCTTATTAAAACTATTCATTCTTTTTACTCCTCTACTATATATTTAGATTATATGAAAAAATTAAACACATTTCAAGAATAAATTTTGTTCGCTTGTGCAATATATTACACTTTTTATAAAGAAAAGTACGATTTCTCGTACTAAAATATTTTTATTAAAATAATCTAAATATATCATTAAATGTTACATAAATCATAAGTATTATTAAAAGTATTGTACCTATATTATTAAGAGTAGTCTCTATTTTAGGATTTAACCTTTTACCTTTAATTTTCTCAATAACTAATAATAATAGTCTTCCACCATCAAAAACAGGAATAGGTATAAAATTAATTACTGCGACATTAATACTCAAATAAGCAGTTAAGTATATTAAACTAACTAGCCCACTTTCTTTAACATTATCAATAACACTAAATACTCCAATTGGACCGCTTAAGTTTTCAGCACCAACCTTACCAGTAACAAGTTTACCTAATATATTAAATACACTAACAGTATTTTTATAAGTTCCTACAAAACCATATTTGAGAGCATTAACAAATCCTTTTTCTTTTCTAGTACTAGAACTAAAACCAAACTCTTTTGTCTTTTCTCCATCTACTTCTTTATATGTAGGACTAACATTAATAGTTAACTCTTCACCATTTCTATTTACTAAAAATGTATAAGTTTCTAAATCTTTCCCAAACTTAGTTTCAAGAAGTACATCATCCCAAGAATTAACACTCTTATCATTTATCTTCAAAATAAGATCATTTTCTTTAAGTCCACCAAGTTCAGCAGCACTTTCTTCTAAAACATTACCTAAATAAGGACTAGTTACAGGACTACCATAAATAAGACCATTTATAAAAAGTAATATAATTGATAAAATAAAATTAAATACTATACCCATTACAAGAACAGCAAATCTTTTAAATCCACTTTTATTTTCTAATATTTCACTTTCTTTAACACCTTCACAACTTTCCATAGTACTAGCAATTGCATTAAATCCACCAAGTGGTAAAAGTCTTAAACTATATATTGTAGGATCATTTTTTCTTTTAAAACTAAATATTTTAGGCCCCATACCTATTGCAAACTCATAAACATGAACACCACTTTTTTTAGCAGCAATAAAGTGCCCTAGTTCATGAATAAATACTATTAAACCTAATATAATAATTAAAATAACTAATGTTAACAAAAAATTCATATTCTCTCCTTTATAAAAATTTACTCAAATAACTAAATGCTAAAACAACAAATAATATACTATCAAGTCTATCTAATACTCCACCATGTCCAGGCATAATATTACCATAGTCTTTAATACCAAAGTGTCTTTTAATACTACTAAACACAAGGTCTCCTAAAGCACCTATTATACTTAATAATATAGTTATAAGTATTAATAACAAAATACTTTCTTCACCTACTAAAAAGTGATAAAATAATGTACTAACTATTGTAGAAATAATAAGTCCTCCAACAAATCCTTCCCACGTCTTATTAGGACTAACACTAGGACACATCTTATGTTTACCAAACTTTCTACCAACAAAATAAGCAAAAGTATCACTCATTATTGTAATTAATAATAAATAAATAAATATATATAAATCCATCATTCTTATAGTAACAAAATTATTGAATGCTACACCTAAAAATACAATACTTCCAAACAAAAATGTAGCATCACTTATATCATATTCCTTTTTCTTATTATAAAATACAATAGGTATAATAGTTAATAAAATTATAAATATAAGTAAATCACTTAAAGTATACGATAACCTTTTATGACCCCATTCATACATCATAATAAGTACAAAAAGTACTACTCCTATCATCTTCATAACAACAGGTATCTTTTTCTCCTTCTCTTTAGCATTCATTAGTTCCATAAAACCAATTAATCCAAGTATAGAAGCACCTATAAAGAAAGGTAACTTTCCTATTATAACAATAGGTGTACAAATAATTATTGCTACTATTGCACTAATTATTCTTTGTTTCATATTATCACATCCTTACTCACAAATTAATTATATCATAACGAATATAAACTTAAAAGATAAAACTAGTTTTTAATTATATTAACTTGATATGGATTTTCTGCTTCATATATTCACCTACAATTCAATAATTTCAATATTATCATTCTCTTCTTGTTTTTTAATTTCATCTAAGTTATCACTAATAAACCTACTAGGTTTCTTAATATCTTCAGTTACTATAACAGGCTCTACTTTTTCTATCTTTTTTTCTTTATCATCATTTAATAATATTTCTTTATATTTAATTTTATTAGCCTTAAATACTGGTGCTTCAGGTATATCTTTAATTTCACTTTTAAACACATTATCTACTTTAGGAGTACTCTCACTTTCACTATTTAATAAATCAATTTGACTTTCAGTAAGTAAATTAATAGTTTCTTTTTTTAAATCTTCCTGTTCTATTTCATCACTACTTCTATTATCTAAGTTACCACTAAAATTAAGTATTGGTAAAAACACAATTGGTAAAAATATAAGTCCAAATGCAAAACTTTTAGTTGTATGAAAAACTATACTTAACCTATATAACATAATATATATAACTAGCACATTTACCACAGGAAACAAAAGAAGTATAAAGTAAAACCTATTCATATTAACAATATCTAAAAATATAATTAAATTATATAAAGGTATTAATAAACTAACTCTCTTTTTTTCACTAACTTTAAAAATATTACTACAAGTAAGCATTATTAATAATGAAAAAAGTAATGTTACGACTGCAAACCAACCCCATATACGCATAAATTTATATATATAAAATAGCATAAACTTACTCTCCTATCCTAAAATAATAATACACTAATTTTTAAAATTATTCAAGTATATGTGACTAATTTCTATCAAATTAAATATACTATTAATAGGTGGTATATATGTCTAGTTTAAATTTAACCAAAATAATTGGAGGACTAAACAGTACTATTGGAACAGTTAACAAAGTAATTCCTATTTATAAACAAGTAACCCCAATAATTAAAAATGTAAAAAGCGCCTTTAGTACAGTAAATACTCTTAAAGAATCAGCAAAAGAAGCAGAAATTAAAGAAATAAAATCTTTTGAAAGACCCATAACTAATTTTAAAAAGAAAACTAATAATTTAAGAACAAATAGTTTAGATACATTAACTTTTTTCCAATAAAAAAACTAATATTTATAATTAACTAGTATGTTAACTATATTTATTAGTTTTTCATTATTAGTTTTATTTAATATTTTATTATACTTATTTATTAAATATTCATTCTTTTCTTTAAGTAACACTTTATTTTTATGATTATACCCAACTAACAATTCTTCTTTAGAATACTCTCTTTTTATTCTATCAAATACTATTAAATTATAATATTTACTCTTATCTTTAATTATTTCTTCTTCTTTAATATAATAACCTAACTTAATCATTTCACTTCTTAATATATCATGATTATTATTAGATATAGTTATAATTTTATTAAAAAATACTTTACTATTTTTAAGTATATCTAATATAGTATAAGTACCCATTCCACTAAGTACTAAAGTAATTGTTTGATTAACTTCTTCTGGTACTCCATCACTAAGAGTAAATGTAATATACTTCTTTTCTAAATCAGTTAAATTTTTTTTAGCATTAATAATTATATTAGCTTTTATATCACTCGCTATAGAATACACTCCTCTTCTAGCAAGTAATTTACTAAGAAGTGCTTGATCACATCCAACATCAAGCACTTTTTCATTATCACTTATATAAGAAGAAATACACTTTAACCTATTCAATTAAGAAATCCCTTAATTTTTTAGCACGTGATGGATGTCTTAACTTACGAAGTGCTTTTGCTTCTATTTGTCTAATTCTTTCTCTTGTAACACCAAACTTTTTACCTACCTCTTCAAGAGTATGACATGTTCCATCATAAAGCCCAAAACGAAGTTCTAATACTTCCTCTTCCCTCTTAGTAAGAGTTTCAAGTACTTGTTTAAGTTCCTCTTTAAGCATAGTATAATCAGTATACTCTTCTGGTCCCATAGTTCTCTCATCAGCTAAAAAGTCTCCTAAATGCGAATCATCCTCTTCACCTATAGGTGTCTCTAAACTAACTGGATCTTGACTAATTCTTCTTATTTCTACAATCTTATCAAGTGGAAGATTCATCTTTTTAGCAAGTTCACTATCAGTAGGTTCCCTATTTAAATCAAGAGCCATTTGTCTTTCAACTCTAGCAAGTTTATTAATAGTTTCAACCATATGTACAGGAACCCTTATAGTTCTAGCCTGATCAGCAAGTGCTCTAGTAATAGCTTGTCTAATCCACCAAGTTGCATAAGTACTAAACTTAAATCCTTTATCATAATCAAACTTATCAACTGCTTTCATAAGCCCAATATTTCCTTCTTGAATTAAATCAAGAAATAAAAGTCCACGTCCAACATAACGTTTAGCAATACTTACAACAAGTCTCAAATTAGATTCAGCAAGTATCTTCTTAGCCTCTTCATCCCCTGAAGCAATTCTTTTAGATAATTCTTGTTCTTCATCTAAACTAAGTAAACTAATTTTACCTATTTCTTTTAAATACATTCTAACATTATCATTAACACTCATATCCTTACTTTCGTTAACAATATGCTCAATATTAAATTCAGGATCATCTTCTAACAAATTAGTATCAGAATCACTCTCATCTTCACTTCTAATTTCTATATTATTTTCATTAAGAGCATTATATAACTCATCCAAACTATTAGCATCCAAATCTAAATTACTAGTTTTTTTAGCAATAACTTCATAAGTTAAAAATCCTTGTTTCTTACCAATTTCAACTAACTCATTAATAACACTTTTAATATTAGTAGTTTTCTCTTCTACTTCGCCACCACTCTCACTATCACTCTTAATTTCTATATCATTATTTTTAAGTTCTTTATATAATTCTTCTAATTCACTATCACTTAAATTTAATAACATAGTTTTTTCAATAATATCTTTTTCAGTTAAATACCCTTTCTTTTTACCAAGTTTAACTAAATCACTCACAACCTTCTTAAATTCTTTACCTTCACTTACCATTTTAGCACTTCCTTCTTTGTTTCTAAAAACTTATTAGTTAGTTCTTCCTTTTCACTAACATCAATGCTGTCATTAATTTTAAGAGTTCTTTCATTTTGTAACATCTTAACTCTTTTCCTTTTAACCTTATTAATATAGTCCTCTAATTCCTCATTACTATAACTAATACTTTCAACATTATTAAGAGGATAACTTTCAACTTCTTTTATGACTCTAGTAAGGTCTTCACGTACATTAGTGTAACATATAAAGTCCGCATAGTCAAACATTTTATGACTTTCTTTATAATTTATTATAGCATCTGCTAAATTCTTTCTATTTTCATCATTCAAATACCCAAGTTGTCTTTCATAAATAGTTATAACTTCAGGATAATTAAGCATCAAATGAAGTATTCTAAGTTCACTCATATCATCCCCATTATATCTCTTTTTCACTACATTTTTAGTACTTTTTTTAACAATAACTTTATTATTATCTTTCATCTGTAGTTTACTTTTAATTAATTCAGTACTTATATCAAACTCTTTACTAAGTTCCTTAACTTTTAACTCTCTTAATACATCATCATTTATTTCATTAATAACATTTATACATTCATTTATATAATTAGACACTTCAAGAGTATTAGATAAATCAACATTCTTTTTTAAATAATTAAGTTCAAAATCAACAAAATTAACCCTGTTATCATATGCTTTTATAAATGCTTCTTTTCCTTCATTAAGTATTAATTCATCAGTATCCTTATATTTACTAAAAACTATTACAGTAGGATTTATTCCATTCTCTACTAAAGTTTTACCAATATTAATAGTAGCAAGTTTACCAGCATCATCTTGATCTAAATTTAATACAACATTAACTCTTTCTTTCTTTATAATAGATAAATGTTCTTTAGTAAAAGCAGTTCCCATAAGCGCTACTATGTTATTAATACCCACTATATGACACCTAATAACTTCCATCTGACCTTCACTAATAATAATCTCTTTTTTTCTTCTAATCTCATCTCTAGCCCTATAATAATTAAATAAAATACTACCTTTTTTAAATATATCAGTTTCTTTAGTATTTATATATTTAGCTGCATCACTATCATCATACTTTCTTCCAGAAAATCCTACTGGATTACCCGAGTTATCTCTAATAGTAAACATTATTCTATTTATAAATAAATCCTTATTATTAGATGAAAGTCCAATATTTTCTAGTTTACCTATATTATATTTTTTACTTAAACTATTAACTAAACCACTACTAAGTGAAAGACCTATATCAAAGTAATCAATTGCTTCTTTAGTAATACCTCTTTTATTAAGATAGTTTCTAGCATTCTCTCCTTCTTTAGTATTTAAATTATTTTTATAATAAGAAAGTGCTATACTATATATTTCATAATCTTCTTTAAATTTATCATTTACTTTAGGTTTATCTAACTTAAAATTAATTCCACTTCTTTTTGCAAGTACCTCAACTGCTTCTAAAAATGAAATACTTAAATAGTCCTTTACAAAAGTAATAACATTTCCTGTTTCTCCACACACAAAACACTTATATATTTGTTTTTCTTTACTAATACTCATTGAAGGGGAATGATCATCATGAAAAGGACATACACAAAAATAATTTTTTCCTTTTTGTACTAAAGGTAAATACTCACCAATAACATCTACTATATCATTAGATTCTCTAACATTTTTAATAAAGTTATCATCTACCTTCATAGTAACCCTCCTAACTATTTGTAACCTCCAACTACATACTTATTTTCACTAACTACTATAAATGCATGACTATCTATCTCAGTAACTAGTTTTTTAAGTAAAGGAAGTTTTTTATTTGTAGTAGCAACAAATATCATATATTTATTACTTATTAAATCTTTTCCTTTAACTCTACTAACACTAACTGCAAAATTATGATTAATTAATGCATCTACTACTTCCCTTTTTTGCTTTACTACTATATTAACACTAACATTTGATACTATGTATTTATCACTCAAATACATTCCGACCATTACACCGCATGCATATCCTGCACTATAACTAAGTGCTAATAAAAATGCACTATCTGCTGAATTTAATGCTTCTCTTACTACAATAAACCATACAAATACTTGAATAAAACTCATCAATACTGCAAACACTGTTCTATCTTTTACAATAAATACAGTAGCAAGTGTACTTAAAGAAGTATCAACGATTCTAGCAAAAAATACTAACAAGCATAAAAACACTATATTATCCATAATCCACCTCTTTTATTCCGTATCTATTTTATCAAATTAAATAAAAAAACTCCACCCCTTTTAAAAAAGTTTTACTATTTTTTAATTATATTCCTTTTAACATTCACTACTAGTTATAAAATTTCTAATAGTTACATCGTCACCATTTATATATTTAATCAACCACTCATTATTCTCTCTTACTAAAAGTATTCCAGTTGTTTTATTATGAAACTCTTTTTTTAAATTAATATCAACATAATTCATATATGTTTGTATTTGACCTATATGTTCTTTTTTAATTTCAGTCACTTTTATTTCTACCACTACATAATTCATATCCATTACGTTAAATAGTAAAACATCTATATAGTTATAGTTTACACCAATTTTAATTTTATACTGACTCTTTACATAAGTATAGCCTTCACCTAAAGATTCACAAAAACTTACTGGATTTTCATCTATCCATTTCTGTACTATCTTTTCTGTTAATTTATCTTTATATAGCAAGCCATCTAAAATAACAGGCGATGGAACTTTTTCACTAGAACTTACTTCATTACTATTTTTAAGTTTTTCTTTTGTTTCTTGTGGAAGTCTATTATATTCGTTAGATCTAATTTTCGTTTTTAATTCACGTTTTGTTAAACATAATTTATTTGCTAAGTCTAAGTAATATTCTATTTCATTTATATCTTTTAAATACAATATTTCACATATGTTTGACCAAGTTACATTTACATATTTGAATTTGGCAGCCAATGGTTGCCATTTTTGAATAAAAATATAAAATGTTCTCATATTAGTTAAGGATCTAACAGAATAGCCTTTTCCAAGTTCACTTGTAAGTCTTTTAGAATACTCTTTAATGAGACCATCTCCATATTTAGCCCTTTCTTCTCCGCCTTGTGCTTCAACTAAAAGTTTTCCAACATTATAATAACTTTCCAAGTCTTTTTGATTACTTTTATATTCTCTTACCTTTCTTCCAATAGCATTAT
>OIYG01001856.1_pt1 | contig 14879 bp, 16 predicted proteins | sample 1587861 | NCBI WGS metagenome assembly OIYG01 (sample SAMN03283272) | human gut metagenome | biome: human-associated habitat; material: feces | host: Homo sapiens | place: Peru | collected 2012 | reverse complement strand
CCATAAAAAAGATTAGTACTGTGTCCTGCAAATACACAAAGTAAAAGTTCCGCAACAACCTCTATTAAAGTAATAACAATCAAGTAAGAATAAATCTTATTATCTCTACTCTTTACCCTCTCCTTTCCAAAAAAAGCAATAAACAAAAGAAGTATGTAACAAAAACTAGCAATCGTAAAAAAGATTGTACTATTAAAACTGACCATATATCCTCCTCTATTCTACAACCATTGTATCACAGTTTTCCAAAAAATGATAGCATTTTCTTGCAGTTTTTACAAAAAAGAAAAGATACCCATAAGTATCTATTCATTTTCTAAAGTCTTATAATCAACCTTACCAACACTAGTAAGAGGGAACTTATCCTTAAAGATAATATCCTTAGGTTGAGAATATTCAGGAAGTTCCCTCTTACATATCTCCCTAATATCATTTTTAATACTATCCCCATTAAAACCATTTTCCATAATAACATAAGCAACCGGTTCTCCGCCATAAACTTCACTATGTTTAGAAACTACACATACCTTAGCTACACCCTTAACCAAAGATATAACCCTTTCCATTTCTTGCGGATATATCTTAAATCCCCCTCTAATAATCATTCTCTTAATTCTGCCCACTAAATGAACAAACCCATCCTCATCTATAAACCCCAAGTCACCACTGTGAACCCATTTAGTTCCATCACTATGAACTTTAATAACATTATCCTCTTCCTCTTTATTATTAAGGTATCCCAGCATCATACTAGGACCCATAATACAAATCTCGCCAATATTATTATTAGAATAATCAAGTTCCGTATCCGTATTAGGTTCAAAAATACTAACAATATTCTTATTAAGAGGAATACCAAGAGAATTAATATTCATAATGTTACCAATACAAACAGTACAAGTAGAACTAAGTTCTGTCATACCATACCCCTCTTCAATACTAGCTGTACTACCATGTTCCTTAAAGAATAAATTAATCTCTTCTTTTCTCTTAATACTCATACTGTCTCCTCCGCTACCAGCGTGTTTTAAGAAAGAAAGATCCATCTTCTTAACCCTCTTATCATTAACAAAATCTTCCCAATAAGTAGGAACTGCTAAAACGTGATTAGGCTTCTTTTCAATCATAAACTTCGTAAACTCTTTTGGCATAAGTAATGGAACAATAATATTAGTAAGACCAAGACAAAACGGATTATGAATAGCAGCTACTATACCAAATGCAACAAAAGGAACAATATCATTAAAAAACGTCTCTCCCTTATCATATTCACCCTTAAATAACTTATACTGAAAACTAATAGCATTCATATTATCATTAGATAACCTAACAGTCTTACTAACTCCCGTTGTACCACCCGTATGAACATAAACAGCTTCCATATTCTCTTTGTAAGAGGTATAATTAACCTTCTCAATAACCGGAATAGTTAGAAACTCATTCCATTCAATATAAAGACTATCCCTCTTTATATCACTATTAATCCTATACTCTTGGCTCTTTTTATATTTCATATTAAGAAGACGCTTCTTAAAACTAGGAATAGAATTATAAGGACTAACCGTAATAACCTTGTATACATCAGTTTGATTAACAATCTTATTAAATTCACTAATAAAGTTATCAAGAACAATAACAACCCTACTATTAGTCTCATCAATATACTTCTTAAGAGTCTTAGCATCACTTCTAACATCAACCAAATTAAGAACAGCACCTATCCTATTCAAAGCATAAAAACTCTTTTCAAGTTCTGGTGTAGCTACCGATATAATAGTAACAACATCACCCTCTCTAACACCAATATTATAAAAAGCCTGTGCTACCTCATTAATATTCTTTAAAAACTCCTTAAAAGTTTCCGTATAACCATAATACTCTAAAGCAAGGTTGTCCAAATTATCCGAATTACAAATAGCCATATATTCATAAGCTGTCATTTTCGGTAATTCAGCCCTATTACTACTACTACTATAAAACTTAAGCCAAGGCTTCTCTATTGAAGCATACTTAATACCCACACATATCACTCCTCTAAAATTACACCCCTATTATACCCAATTTTAAAGTTTTTGCAAGCATTTCCCTGCAATTTTTCCAAAACTGCATAAAAAAAGTTACTATTTTCAATCTATTAAACAATAGTAACCATTTATAACCAAATTCATTTTTAGTATATTTTATTAGTATAATTTTAAATTCCACCTCTCACTATCATCTAAATTCATATTATCAATATATACAAATTCATTAATATTCCTATTATCAAATACTTCCAATAACTTATCAAAATCATTAGCCAAATTCATCTTAGATAGTTCTTCATAAGTAACCCAATATACCTTTCCCTCATCTGTTTCTGGTATCAATTCCCCTTTATAAGTATTCGTTTCGAATAAAAATATTAAATTTCTTATTTTTTCTTTATAATCATACCAATCTTTTATTCCGCATATTTTTAAATTGTTAACCACAAGACCAGTTTCCTCATATACTTCTCTTTCAACTGATTTAATAATACTTTCTCCCTCTTCTAGCTTGCCACCAGGAAATGCAATGCCTTTCCAAGATTTAACCCTTTCTTGAACCAAAACTTTCTCCTCTTTTGAATTAACAATTTTACACATATTCATTAATTTTACTTTTTCCATTTATAATCCTCCTATCACATTGATTATCTCAAAAGAGAACAATTAAGCACACCAATTGTTCTCTTTCTTTAATTTATTAATAGTAGCAAAATGACCATTCTCATCCTTATTAAGATATGTTTTACCCTTACAATCTGCAACAAAATAATAATAATCGTGACTTTCCGGATATATAGCACTCTTAATACTCGCAATACCAGGATTATCAATAGGACCAACCGGAAGCCCAATATAAGAAGTACATCTCGTATTATAACCATTATCACAATTATAAAGACCCTGTTCTTTACTAAGACTAACCGAAAAATCATCAATCCTTAAAGCATAATAAGTCGTAACATCACTACCAAGATTCCAGCCACTATTAAGCCTATTATAAAAGACCCCTGCAACCTTAGCCCTATCATTACTACTTGCTCCCTCTAATTCAACAATAGAAGCAAGCGTAATAAGCTTATGAATAGAAAGACCACTCTTAGATATATCATCCCTATATACCTCTAACTGTTTACCCATCTCATCAAGCATTGTCGTAATAATAACATCTATACTAACATTTCTATTCTTAAAAAAATAAGTATTAGGAAATAAATACCCCTCTAAAGGATAATAAATACCACTATTCAAAATCTCATCACTAAGAAACCAGTACTTAGAAATAAGTCCCTCAGCATAACTCCTATCACTAAGTACGCCAATAACATCTTCATAACTATTATTCGTATTTTCACTAATAACCTTAGCAACACCCCTTATATTCTTACCCTCTTTAAAAGTAAGACGAACCTCCTCTATATTATACTTACTACCCCTTTGAAGTTCTTTAACAATTTTCCTTACCCCCATACTCTTAGATAACTTATATGTTCCCGCTTTCAAATTCCTATTACTCTGTGTATACATATAAACCTTAAAAGCATTAGCACTTCTAATAAAGCCATCACTCTCTAACTTCTTTGCAATAGAAGAAATACCACCAGCATCTATCGTAACAACCCTAGTAGACTTATCATTACTAGTGCCCGTAAGCAAAAACAAATATAACCCAATAGCAATAAAGCACATTAAACACATACCAGTTATCGAAATAATTACCCTTTTTGTCATTAAATTCATAATAATATCAGGCTATACCTTTGCCTCATCCTCCCCTTTTTCCTTTTTAGCTTCTTCACTAACACTCTCAATTATAGTTTCAATAATCTTCCATTCCCTATCAGTCTCAACTGGTAAAAGTTCTGTATGACCATCCTCATCATTAACACTATATACAGATGCATATACCCTTGTCCTACCACTATCATCCTTCGTATTATCCGTATATACCATATAATTCTTATTCGTTTCATCAGATTCAAACGTAAATAAAACCTCACATAAAACTTCCTTACCATCTTCATTCTTAATCTTAAACTTATTATCTTCCATAACCTATTTCCTCTCCTTATTTTCTCTATCTAAAAAGCCTTGCAGAATAATAACCGCACTAAGCCCATCAACCTTTTTCTTTCTTTTCTTCCTTGACATATCAGCACTAATTAAAATATTATTACTAATAACACTAGTAAGTCTTTCATCCTCTAAGATAACAGAAACCCCTATAACACTCTCTAACCTCTCCTTAAAAGCAAGCGTAATATCCGCCCTCTTTCCAAGAGAGTTGTCCATATTCTTAGGAAAGCCCAAAACAATCTTAGAAATATCCTCCTTACTAACAATACATCTTATCTCATCATATAACTCATCATAATTATCTTCAGCAAAAAATAACGTTTTATAAACACTAGCAATAAGACCCGTTCTATCACTAATACTAATTCCTAGTGTCTTACTTCCCAAATCAAGGCCTAAATATCTCATTTCAAATAATCTTCTAAAAGAACCTCAATAATCGTATTTCTATCTAGCTTAGAAAGCTTATTCCTTGCTCCCTTATAATTAGAAATATAGCCCAAATCATTACTAACAAGATATCCCGCTAATTGATTAATTGGATTATATCCCCTTTGCATCAATGAATTATATACCTCTTTTAAAACTTCTCTTACACTTTCATCCGAGCGTTTACTATCACTATCCATACATATCACCTCTGTACTCTTTAATTTTAACATATAAAATGACTAACTACAAGCATTTTAACAAAGTTTTCATTATTTATTCTATTAAACTTATGAAAATAAGTATATAATATAAGACCAATTTTATAATATTACCCTACGGTGGTAAGAAAAAAGAACTAACATAAATAAAGTTAATTCCCATTTCTATATAGATAAACCCAATTAATAACTATCTAAACTATCCTCATTAAGAAGAAAATAAAATATTCCCATTGTAATAATACCATTATCATCCATTCTCGGTTTACTAACATCACCCAAAATTATTATCTTCTTAAAATAATCATTAATATTAAGTAAAGACTTTCTCTCTTGTCTTTCTTTAGCAGTACCCTGCATTTCATAAGCTGACTGAACATATATTCTTTTACTTCCCATATTACAAACAAAGTCTACTTCATATTGAGGTTTAAAGCGAGTTCCATCTTCCTTTGTTTCGTTAACCTCTACTACGCCAACATCAACATTATAACCACGTCTTAAAAGTTCATTATATATAATATTTTCCATTATATGACCTTTATCAATCTGTCTAAAATTTAGTCTTGCATTTCTAAGACCCATATCTTCAAAGTAATACTTATATGGAGAATTAATATATTTTTTCCCCTTAACATCATACCTTTCCGCCTTAGTAATTAAAAAAGCATCTGCAAAATATTCCAAATAATTACTTATCGTTTTATCACTAAGAACCATATTCTTTTCACTTTTAAAAGTATTTTGAAGATTATGAGGATTAGTTAAAGAACCAATTTGCGAAGAAATAATATTAAGTAGTTCGTTAAGTTCTTCCACATTTGTAACATTATTTCTTTCAATTATATCTCTTAGATATGTTTCTTCAAAAAGACTTTTTAAATATTTAGAACGTTCATTATCCGTTTCAAACGATAAAGTATAAGGTAAGCCACCATAAATACTATATTGCTCATATCCCTCATATTGATCTCCATCAAAGGCTTCCATATATTCACTAAAACTTAAAGGATATACGTGTATTTCATCACCACGACCACGAAACTCAGTAACAACATCTTTGGATAATAGTTTAGCATTAGAACCTGTAACATATACTTCTATATTATCTTCATAAAGAAAGGTATTTAGTACCGGAACAAAATCATCCATTTTCTGAATTTCATCCAATAATAAGTAATACTTTTTATCATCTTTAATCAAAGTTCTAATATATTTTATAAATACATTCCCATCCAATAATTCTTCATTTTCTTTAATATCAAGAGGTATATATATAACGTGGTCTTTATCATTATTTTGTAGTAAGTATTTATAAAAAATATTTTTTAATAAATAAGATTTTCCACATCTTCTTATACCAGTAATTATTTTTATTTGTCCATTTCCATCTTTTTTTATTAACTGCTTTAAGTAGAAATCTCTTTTTATCTCCTTCATACATTTCTCCCTTCGTCACTACAATTAAATTATACTATATATTATATAATTTGTAAACACTTTCATTCCGAAATTTTTCGCATTTGCGAAAAATTTCGGAATGAGATTTAATTATACACAAGATTATTAATATTTATATACTATCAAAGTACAATACCAGAAGATGTATTAAATATATAACTAACACCATTTTTTTATTTCTATAATAATTATAATGCAGTTTTTAAATTTCTGCAACTATAACAAGTATATTTATTAAATTTATATTAAAATTATATTAACACCATTTATTATATATAGTATAACTAAATACGACTTATGATATACTTAATATGAGGTACATAAAATGAATAAAATTTTAATAACATTATCAATTATTGGAAGTATTATAGGAATAACATTATCAATTATTGGAACAGTAATGGGACTAAGTTCTGAATCAGGGCCTCTTGATATGAGTGATTTACTTATTTTGCCTTCAATACTTTTCTTTTTAATGAATTTGATTGATATATTAATTACCCTAGATATAATAAAAAAGGGAGTAATTTATTCAACTATTATTTCTTTAATAAAAGTAATAATTATAATTACTATGATTTATTCTTTTTTAGAAGATTTTAAGAATGGGTATTTTGATGGATGTCTTCTATGTATATTGGCAATTATAACTAGTTGTATTTTAACATTTCCTTCTGTTCTAAATGTGCTTAAATTATCAAACAATATTAAAAAAAATTAATATAGATATAATAGTAATAACCTTAACTGCTGAGTTAAGGTTATTGAACATACTACATAATCCAGTAACCCTAACCACGCAAAAAGCCAAGGTTACTCACACTTATAATATATCATTTTTTTATAAAAATATCAATAATTTTACCTAAATTTAATAAATTTACCTTTAATTATTAAAAGAAGCACTTTGTTAGTGCTTCTTTAATCCCTTAATAAGACTCTTTCCCCTTTTAAGTAAATTCCTTGTACTTTCACTACAAGAACACATAATAAGTACATTAATCAAAGTAACAACAATAAAGATAATACCAAGAGAAAGAATACAGCCCATAAAACCAAAGCCCTTATGAAGAATAAACACCTCTAATGGTTTAATAAGTACACAAATAATAATAAATAAAGCAATTAAAACTAAGTACTCCGTAGCAAGTCTTCTCTTATCAATACCCTCTATAATCTTATTCTTAATAACATTCATCTTTAAGAATATATTAACAAAGAAAGCTAGGGCTGTTGCTAAAAGTAAACCATTAAGACCAAACGGTTTAACAAGTAAAATAGATAAAACAACATTAACCGTCGCACAAATAAAGACGTGATTTTTATTATCCTTAAATAAACCCTTAGCATTAACAACTGCAAGTAGAGGATAATAAATAATATTTAAAAACAAAGCCACGGCAAAAAGTATTATTGATAAGTAACCCAAAATATAGTTCTCTTTACCAATCCATACATTAACAAAACTCCTAATACCAAGAGTAAATGTAATACATACACTAAAAGCAATAATTATAAATAATACATTAAATTCCTTAAACAATTTCTCCGCTTTATCATCTTCCTTTTTAGCAAAAACATTACCAAAAGAATAAACTGCTCCCCTTTCGACACGTGATGATATCTCATTCAAATACCTAACAATAAAATTATAAGAAGTATAAATACTAACGGCAACAGGGGATACAAAAGCAACCAGTATAATAGCATCAACATTATTAAGAGCAAGATATCCAAGTTGTATCCAAGCAAGATCCTTTACCATTTTAACCATACTAGTATCAGCATCTTCTACTTCCTTAAGCCACTTATACTTTCTCTTAACAACCATTCTCATAACCATTTCTTCCAAAGCCTTAACAATAAAAATAACAATAGCAATAGCCTCTAATGACTTAAACAAAATAACAACTACTACAATTAATATATCACTAAGGATCTTCATAATATTAAAAACCAAATTATATATATACTTCTCCTGAGCTGCCGATAAAACCGCACTATAAGTCTGTGTTTTACCAAAATAAGAAATAAGATAAGAAACAGATATCACTATAAAACAAATTAAACTACTATTTCTATAACCATCTTCAAAACCATAGAAGAAATAAAGTCCCAGTGATACAAGAGCAATAATAAGTAAAATAACCCATCCAATTATCTTAAAAATCTTTCTACTTCCCGAATAAATCCGGTTAATATCACCCTTATTCTTCTCTGCAAAAGGCTTATATAAACTATAAATAACAGCATCACTAAATCCCATCTGAGCAATAAAAACATAAGTAATAATCTGATTAATAACCTGATAATAACCATTACCAACATCCCCAATATACTTAATTAAAACATCAACCTTAATAAGGCCAATAACACCAATTATAATATAAGGAAGAATATCACTAACCATATTTAAAGCAATTTTCTTTGTTCTCAAACCTATCCCCTCCTCCTTACTATCTCACTAGCTGCAATCGTGGCCTCACCCGTGGCCGTAGTAAGTTGATAATAATCCTTTAAAATAACATCCCCAATCGCATAAACATTATCCCGATTTGTCCTCATATTCTTATCTACTACGATGTATCCATCCTTCTTATCTACCATAAAAAGTTCACTATTAGGAACACTCCCAATACAGACAAAAAGACCATTTACAAAAATTTTAGTATCCGTAAATTCCACTTCTAGACCATCTTCTTTTTCATAAATTGCCCTAAGGGGGCTGTTATAACGAACTAATATATTATTTCTAGCATTTACTTCCTCTATCAGTTTCTCTTCTCCCTTGAATCTATCTCCTCTAAGTACCGTAGTAACACTCTTACATATATTAGATAAATATAAACTATCCTCTAAACTACTATTACCGCTACCAACAACCATAACATCCTTACCCTTATATAAAGCCCCATCACATATTCCACAATAACTAATAAAATTACTAACATCAAAAGGAAGTTTCCTTGGTCTCCTACCCGTGGCAATAATTAAATAATCATAACCAATATCATCATCATCTAAATGCACTATATTATTATCCATATCTACCCCTTTAATACTATCATAAATATACTCTACATCTAAGTTCTGTACTTGCTTATAAATATTTTCCGCAAGTTCAGGTCCCCTTATTCCCTCATACCCAGGGTAATTCTCTATAATATAACTCCTATTAAGTTGTCCCCCAGGAGCATCATCCTCAATAATACAACTCTTAACTCCAGCTCTTGTTAAATAAATAGCACTTGTCATACCCGCAATACCCGAGCCAACAATAACCACACTATACTTCTTCACAGTATCTACCTCTCTTCCTACTCGTAACTATAAGCACTATTCCCAGTATAATTAAAACTACTGATAATAACATGCTAACCCTATAAGAACCAATATAAAGACTATCACTACGATGAGCCTCTATAAAGAACCTCCCCATTGGATAAACAACAAAATAAATCCCTGTCATAAAACCAATTTTCTTGCATTTATAAAATTTCCTTATCAAAAGTAAAATCACAAACCCTAGCAGGCACCATAAACTCTCATATAAGAAAGTAGGCTCATAATAAACACCATTAATATACATTCCCCTAATAATAAATTCCGGAATATGTAAACTACGCAAACTCTCTAACGAAGTAATCTTCCCATAAGCCTCACCATTAAAAAAGTTCCCCCATCTACCAATAGCCTGACCCAGTATAAGAAAAGGAGCCAAAACATCTAAAGCCTTAAGAAAACTAACACCCCTTTTCTTACACTGATAAAATAAAGAAGCCACTCCCCCAATAATACCACCATAAATAGCAAGGCCCCCATTCCATACCATTAAAATATCCAAAGGATTACTAATATAATATTCCCAGTTAAATAAAACATAATAAAGCCTTGCACCAATTATAGCACTAAGTATAACCTCTATTATAATATCCATAACAAACCCCTTCGGATACCCCAGCCTATTAAATTCCCTATTACCAAAGAAAATAGCAATAAGAATAGCACTTAGAATAAAAATAGAATAATAATAAATATTAAAACTACCTATACTAAATAAAATCCTAGGCACTCTTTTCACCCACTATAGGCTTAATAACTAGCTTATCTAATGTAATTTTAAGTACTGATATCACTATACTAGCCATAAAAGGACCCCAAAATCCCCTTATAACAAACTGATCTCCCAAAAAGAAACTAGTAATATATAAAATAAGCACATTAACAATAGGATAAAAAAGTCCATAACTAAGATAAGTAATAGGAAGAGTAAGCAATACCAGTATAGGCTTAATAGTTAAATCAAGAACATAAATAATAATACTAGCAATAACAGCATATATACCAAAATTATTCAAATTAAGATAAAAACTATCAAATAAACAAGATACCAAAGCCAGTATTAAACTATAACAAAGTATACATATAATAAATTCAACTATCGGATGCTTTGGTTTACTATCTAACCCCCTTACCTTACCATTTTCTTCTATAATAATATTCTTCTTCATATTTTCCTCCTCATTATGGTGTATCATTCTTTCTAACTGATGTATATACACCCGTAATAGTAATACTAGTAATACCACTATTAGTCTGATTAGAACCACTATCACAAATTAACTTACCATTAGCAAGAAAACTACTATCAGCAATTTCACTCTGACTAGTACCACTAGTAACCTTAATTTTCCCCTCACTTATACTCACAATAGAATATATAGGCAAATACATATAATACTCTTTCAATGTATCACCATTAATTTTAAACACATACTTACCCCTATAAGGAGTAACATAAATACCCCCTTCACTAATCTCATTACCACTATTAATATCAATCTTCTCCATATTAACAATACTCTTGTCAATTTCGTCGCTAATCTTCTCCATCCTCTTCCTTTCCGTATTAAGAATCCTAATCATTCCCAGAAAAAGAAGCAGAAACAAAATAAGAAGTCCATACAATACCGCCGTAATCGCAAACCCCCGATTATTCAGCCTTTTCATAAAATCCTCCTAATAGTAGACGACATCAAGCTTCGTATCGCCCATTTTATTTTTTTGCCCTTCAGGGGCCACTACTGTGCTTATAACACCATCACTAATATACCTCTTATTATCTAGCATATTAAAAACATACTCAATATCAAAGTCCTTACCATTATTATCATAAGCACGACACCTCTTTAAAAAAGTCTTATCAAAGTCCTTATCAAAAGGACTAACTTCAGGCTCCCATCCCACTCTAAGAGCACTCTCCGTTTCATAAGAATAACCATCATAACTACCCCTTAGAATATACGGAAAATTAGAATGATTCTTATTATAAGGACTACCAAAAGGAAGAGCCACTATCTTAACATAACGCTTAGGAATAATATCATCTAACCTCTTATAAACATCCGCAACAACCTCTTGCGTTTTCTCTATATCAACTTTCGTAAAATTAGTATGACCCTTCGTATGATTACCAACATCATACCCATTATTAACTAACCATTTAAGAATTTTCTCATCATACTCAGGTTGATTAAATAAACTATCATTAACAAAGAACGTTGCCGTAACATTAAAATCCTTGTACTTCTTCTTAAACTCCTCTAAAATACCAACCGCACTATTAGGATCAATCACAATGTCCCCATTGCTATCAAGTCCTGTAACCCTAATATTATTACTATTACCATCATCAAAAGTAAGAACCAAAGGACTCTTACCATAAGAAACATCTATCTTACCATTGACGTAGTCCACTAACCTAACCATACGGTATCCCTTAGAATAATAAAACTCCAAGTCCTTACGAAAAGCATCTGCTGTCCTATTATAACCATCCCTATCAATATTACCACCCACATACTTATTATCACTAACATCCTCTATACCATGATACATCATAATAGGCACCCTTCCCAGTTCATTAATACCATCCTCTGTAAACTTCTGTTTGTCCACTTTACCAAGACTAATCACAACCGAAACACTCATCCCTGCCTTATACTCCGTACCCTCGGGAACACTCTGTGATATAACTTTCCCCTTAGGAAAATCATCATCATACTTATATACCCTATCAAAAGAAATCTTCTTAAACTTATCCAAATAATCCTCATCCTTGCCCACAAACTTACTCATAATAAGACTAGTTTCCTTTTTACTATCTACACTCTTAAGAAAAAACTTGTCGGCAGCAATAAAAGATGCCACAATCACTATAATAAGAACCAAAAGCCTACCATAATGAATTCTACTTTTCTTATGACCCTTCTTCATATATACCCTCCTTCTAGCACATTACCTCAATTACCATTATAACACACATTTTCTTATTTGTATTAATTATTTTAATAACTAACATACTTTAAGAATAGTATTATCTAAATTTATTATTTTTTTACTATATTTATATATATCAAAATTCCATAATTATTATACAAAAAACCCTCTAAAATATCGTAAAAGTGTATTTTTTACCCCCAAAACCATATTTTTCTTAATTTTAAAGCAATTATATAGAACAAATATAATACAATTAGGTAATTCCCAAACAATTGTATACCACTCTCAGATGAAACGAGAAACAAAAATTAAGAATTATCCATCTTAATGCAAATAATAGCACATTTACATACCCCTAATCCCAATCCCTATTCCCCAAAAATGAAATTTTTTTAATTTTGGGGAATAGAATACCATTAATACATATAGCAAAAATTTATATCGCAACAGAAAAAGAATAAATTAAAAAATTTATTCACTAATTAACCATCTACTAATATCAATTATCGAAATACCCTCATACTGATAAGTATCATGTTTTGTATTAGCAATCAAAATTTTAGGATAAGCATCATTAATCCTAAGCAGTGGCTCAACTTCTCTATCAAATGTCTTCTGTTCCTCAATATTATCAGATACCTGAATATATATCTTTTCATTTTGTCTTATCGCAACAAAATCAATTTCCTTATTATAAAGAATTCCAACATAAATCTCATAACCCCTTCTTAAGAGTTCAATAGCAACCAAATTCTCATATATTCTTCCATAATTCATATTTTTAGTACCAATTTTGGCATACTTAAAAGCTTGGTCTACTATATAATATTTATCTTGAGCTGACAAATACTTTTTCCCCTGAATATCATATCTCCTTACTCTATAAAAAGCAAACGCATAACAAAAATAATTCATATAATTATTAATCGTTTTATGATCAAACTTAACACCATTTTTCAAATACTGCTTTTCTATACTGCGAGATGACGTTAAATTAGATATATTATCCATTAAATAGTCACTTAACGAAAGCAAAAGATCATTATTTCTAATTTTATATTTTTGTTTAATATCTCTTAATATTAAAGTATCATAAACATCTTTCAAATAATTATATTTTTTAATATTATCATTATATAAATAAGATCCTGCCATACCACCTTCTAAAACATACCTTTTAAAAGCTTGTTCACTATCATCATAATCATTATAAACCATATATTCCTTTAACGAAAAAGGATAAACCTCAATTTCATAAGTCCTACCCGTAAACAATGTAGACAAATCACTACTAAGCAAAAAAGCATTAGACCCCGTAATATAAATATCAAAATTTCCCGAACTATGTAAACTATTAATAGTTTTCTCAAACCCAGCACACATCTGAACTTCATCAATAAGAACAAAATTCCTCTTTTCAGCACGATATCTTTCCTTAACATAATCATTTAACTTATGATATTCCATATATTCTTCATAATCAAGTGAATTATAATTAATACTAATTACATTAGCATCACGAACATTATTAATTACATATTCCTGAAACTGTTCCAATAGTTTGGACTTCCCACTTCTTCTAACACCAGTTATAACCTTTATGTCAGGCGTATACATAACATCAATAAGTTCCTGTAAATATTTTCTTTCGATAATCTTCATATTATCCCCTCCCTTTATACTACCATTATACCACATTTATTCCCCAAAAATGAAATTTTTTTAATTTTGGGGAATAGAATCTCATCTTTTCTCATAAATAAACCTTATAATTAACCCCATTCCAAATATCACCATCCCCATAATACCTAACCACATAGTGTATACTAAAAACTTATCAAGAACATATCCCGTAATAACACTAACATTAATATCCAAAACCCTATTCCTAATAACCCAATCCAAAATAACTCCTCCCAAAAAAGAACAAAACCCCATAAGAATAACACTAATACCAAGTATCATAAAAAATAAGCCCCCATCCCTAACTAACCTATACAAAAAATAAGAAAGAAAAAACAAAATAACACCAAATAAAAATATCATTTCTTCCCCTCTATTACCCTAACAGGAGTACTATATAAAAAGTCAGAAATATCCCCAATATATACCCTCGATTTATTAATAATCCTTGCCCTAAGATCCGCATCAATATCCGTATTATTAACCCCATCTAAAATAAGCTCATATAACCTATCATTACTAATACGACTACCCCCATCTAACCTATAATTAACCACACTCTTAATAACACCCTGTAAATTATTATTAATACTAGTACTATCCATAAGTACATCCATATCACTACTACTCGCCTCAATCTCACCCATAACCTCATAGTACGTATCATTAAATTCCCCATTATCCCGTGTAAGCAAATCCC
>OIYG01001855.1_pt1 | contig 14888 bp, 10 predicted proteins | sample 1587861 | NCBI WGS metagenome assembly OIYG01 (sample SAMN03283272) | human gut metagenome | biome: human-associated habitat; material: feces | host: Homo sapiens | place: Peru | collected 2012 | reverse complement strand
CTGTGATCTTCAGCGTGCCGTAGTTTTCTATGTCGGAGGCAATCAGTCCGGCGATGATGGCCTGTCGTATGACGGGCACCCAGAGGCGGGAGTTCAGGTCTTCGCCTTCGCCGAAACACTCGAGCTTGTCGTGATGGTGTGATACCAGCTCGTCGGTGGCGCGGCCTTTCACGAAGTCGATGATGTAGTCTTGTCTGAAGTCGCCCTTCACGGCGCTCACAGCGTGCAGCACCGCCTGCAGGGCGTCGCGTCCTTCGACGCGCTCCTTGGGGTGCAGACAGTTGTCGCAGTTGTGGCAGTTGTCGACGGGATAGTCTTCGCCAAAATAGTGGAGCAGCAGCTTGCGGCGACATACCGACGACTCGGCATAGGCTGCTGTCTCTTGCAGCAGCAGTCGGCCGATCTCTTGTTCTGCTCCCGACTTTCCGTCCATAAATTTCTCCAGCTTCTGCAGGTCTTGCTGTGCGTAGAAGGCAATGCATATTCCCTCGCCGCCATCGCGTCCTGCACGTCCCGTCTCCTGGTAGTAGCCTTCAAGGCTCTTGGGTATGTCGTAATGGATGACGAAGCGCACATCGGGCTTGTCTATGCCCATGCCGAAGGCTATGGTCGCCACGATTACGTCTATGCGCTCCATGAGAAAATCGTCTTGTGTCTGCGAGCGTGTTGCCGAGTCGAGACCAGCGTGATAAGGTGCCGCCTTTATCTCGTTGGCTTTGAGCACGGCGGCCAGCTCCTCCACGGTCTTTCGTGAGAGACAGTAGATGATGCCGCTCTTGCCAGGGTGTTGTTTGATGAATTTAATAATCTGCTTGTCGATGTCGTTCGTCTTCTGTCTCACCTCATAATAAAGGTTAGCGCGGTTGAACGAGCTCTTGAACTCAACAGCGTCGTTTATGCCCAAGCTCTTCTTTATGTCTGTGCGCACCTTGTCGGTGGCGGTTGCTGTGAGCGCAATGACCGGTGCGTTGCCGATCTTGTTTATCGTGGAGCGCAGCGTGCGGTAGTCGGGACGAAAATCGTGTCCCCACTCAGAGATGCAGTGGGCTTCGTCTATGGCATAGAAAGAGATCTTGAACGATTGGAAGAAGGGCAGGTTGTCTTCCTTGTTAAGCGACTCGGGGGCCACATACAGCAGCTTCGTGCGCCCGCTCTGCACATCGTTCATAACCTGCTGAATGGCGGCTTTGTTGAGCGATGAGTTGAGATAATGGGCCACGCCCGGTTGGTCGCTGATGCCGTTAATGACATCGACCTGATTTTTCATCAAGGCGATGAGTGGCGACACCACAATGGCGGTGCCGTCCATGATGAGCGACGGTAGCTGGTAACAAAGGCTCTTGCCGCCACCTGTGGGCATGAGCACAAAAACGTTGTGCCCCTCGAGCAGGCTACGGATGATAGCCTCTTGGTCACTCTTGAACTTGTCAAAGCCAAAATAGCGTTTCAGCTGTTCGTTAAGATTCACGTTTGTAGTCATAGTGCGTCATAGCGCCGTCGTCATCTCTCCCGACTGTGGCTGTCGGGAGTATGTTGGCGGACTTAATGGTTTCTTGTTTGTTTTTACGCATGAGGTTGATGCAAGGAGTTGCCGCTCCGTCTGGCGGTATCAGGAAGCTGTCTCCATGCGGTTGAGGCTCGACTTCTCAAGCTGCTCTTTGGCATAGTTGAGCGTCACCTTGAAAGTCTTCACCTTCTTTGACGGTATTTCGTACATCGCGTCCATCATGACCGTCTCCACGATTGAACGCAGTCCGCGGGCTCCAAGCTTGTAGTCCATGGCCTTTGCCACAATATAATCGAGCGTCTCCTCAGGGAACGAGAGCTTTATGCCGTCCATGCTGAAGAGCTTTTCGTATTGCTTGATAATGCTGTTCTTCGGTTCTACCAAGATGCGGCGCAGCGCTTCCTTGTCGAGGGGCTTGAGATAGGTGAGCACGGGCAGACGGCCGATAATCTCGGGAATGAGTCCGAACGACTTGAGGTCCTGAGGCAGGACATACTGCATGAGGTCGCCCTTGTCGATCTTCGCTGTGTTCTGCACCGAGTTGAAGCCCACGGTGTGGGCGTTCATGCGCTGCGCTATCTTGCTCTCAATGCCGTCGAAGGCACCGCCGCAGATGAACAGGATGTTGCGTGTGTCGACATGTGCATAGTCTTGGTCCGGATGCTTGCGGCCACCCTTTGGCGGCACGTTGACCATCGTTCCCTCAAGGAGCTTGAGCAAGCCTTGCTGCACACCCTCGCCGCTAACGTCGCGTGTGATGCTCGGGTTGTCGCTCTTGCGTGCTATCTTGTCGATCTCGTCAATGAAGACAATGCCCTGCTCGGCAGCCTTGATGTCGTAGTCGGCAACCTGAAGCAGTCGTGACAAGATGCTCTCCACGTCCTCGCCCACATATCCTGCCTCGGTGAACACCGTTGCGTCGACAATGGTGAAGGGCACGTCGAGCAGCTTGGCGATGGTGCGTGCCAGAAGGGTCTTGCCCGTTCCTGTGCTTCCCACCATGATGATGTTGCTCTTCTCTATCTCCACACCGCTGTCGTCGTGAGGTTGTCTCAGACGCTTGTAGTGGTTATACACCGACACGGCGAGGTAACGCTTGGCGTCGTCCTGACCAATGATGTATTGGTCGAGATAAGCTTTTATCTCTGTGGGCTTGGGCACCTCTTTGAGGTTATACTTGTGGTTGCCCTTGCCTGAGGCTGACGCTTTGTCCATGCCGACCTCTTGAAGCAGTTCTTCGCATCGTTGAACGCACTCGTTGCATATATATCCGTGCAAGCCTGTGATGAGCAGCTGTACCTGGCTCTCAGGCTTACCGCAGAAACTACATTTGTTCATTTCTTTATTTTTCTCCTTTTCTGTTGTAGGGTGGTTTCTATTAAATGGTTACAGGTTGAGGCCCGGCCTCTTGTTTCCTTGGCTTTTGTTTCTTGCCTTTGCTTTTTGTTTTTTTTGCCTATGGAAAACATCCGTTCAACCTGTTGCCACGAAGCTTACTTCTCGCTTGTTGTCTCTGTGGCTGGCTTCTTCATGAGCACGGTGTCGACCATGCCATACTCTTTTGCCTCGGGTGCTGTCATCCAGTAGTTGCGGTCGCTGTCGGCCCACACCTTGTCGAAGGGCTGGTGAGAGTGCTCGCTGATGATGTTGTAGAGCTCCTTCTTCATCTGTCCGATGAGGCGTGCCTCAATCTCGATGTCTGAAGCCTGTCCCTGTGTGCCGCCGAGGGGCTGGTGTATCATGACGCGACTGTGCTTCAGGGCGCTGCGCTTGCCCTCCTGGCCTGCCACGAGGAGCACGGCTCCCATTGATGCTGCCATGCCTGAGCAGAGCGTTGCCACGTCAGAAGAGATAAACTGCATGGTGTCGTAGATGCCGAGACCTGCTGTGACGCTTCCGCCGGGCGAGTTGATGTAGAGGGAGATGTCCTTTGTGTTGTCTACCGAGTCGAGGTAGAGCAGCTGTGCCATGATGGTGTTGGCCACATAGTCGTCTATCGGTGTGCCAAGGAAGATGATGCGGTCTGCCATGAGGCGTGAGAACACGTCCATCTGTGTGACGTTGAGCTGGCGCTCTTCGAGGATATAAGGGTTGAGGTAGTGCGACTCTGACTTGATTACGTCGTCAAGCACCATTCCGTTCATGCCAAGGTGTTGTGTGGCAAATTTTCTGAAATCGTTCATCGTTGTTTGTCCTGTTATGATCTTTTTAAAATATATAATGTGTGGCAACGCTGTCTTGCTCGCTTTTTGTTTAACGTCGTTTCTTGCATGTCTTTTTGGGCAACGCCGTCTTGCTTGCCCTCGTGCGTAGCAATGTTTTCGCTTGCCTATATAATAAAAAAAAAGAGAGGTTATCGGCTTTTTGTCTTTCTTTATAGACAGATTGTTGCCATTCTGTTTACAAAGATAACCAAAAAAGTCGATAACCTCTTTTATTTAAAGAAGTTTTTTTGAAAAAACGTCAAGTTTTTTTATTATTCACCCTTCTCGCTCATCATCTTGTTGAACTCGTCGAGAGTCACTTCCTTCTCGTTGAGCTTAACAGAAGCCTTGAGGGCGTTGGTGAGCTTGCGGTCTACGGCGCGGTCAACGAAGCCATCGATGTTCTCGCGCTTCTTCAGCAGCTCGTCAACGTAGTTGTCAAGATACTCCTCGGGCACGTTGTCCATGCCATATTGAGCAAACTGCATGCGTGCGCCTTCCTTGGCAGCTGCCTTGATGTCGGCATCGTCGATCTTGATGTCATGAGCCTTAACCAGCTGCTCCTTGATGAGGTGCCACTTGAGCTGCTCAATGCTTGCTGCGAAGTTTTTCTCTACAAACTCCTCACCACGCTCCTTGTTGTTGAGCAGCATGATGCGCTTGAGCAGAGCCTCGGGGAACTGAAGCTCGCCTACCTTCTCGTTGCAGTAGGTCTTAACGTCCTCAAGGAACTTGAAGTCGCTGTTTACCTCAAGCTGGGGAGTGAGTGTCTCGACGATCTTTGCGCGGAGCTCCTCCTCGTTGCTTACGCCACCGTCCTTGCCAAACACCTTCTCGTAGAAGTCGGCGTTGAGCTCAGCCTTCTCGAAGCGCTTGATCTCGGTGATCTGGTAGCTGAAGTTTGCCTCCAGGTCCTTAGCCTCTTCCTTAGAGATCTTCAGCAGAGCAGAGATCTCAGCCTCGCCCTCGGGATAAGCCTTGCGGGGGTTCCATGTGATGATGTCGCCCAGCTTGGCCTCGTTGAAGAGGTTCTTCTGGTCCTCTACCTTGATATACTGGGGCATGAGCACAGCTCCCTCAACGGTGATGCCGTTCTCCTTGGTGTTGCCCTCAGCGTCGAGCTCGCGAAGGTCGCCCTTCAGCATGTCGTTCTTCTCGGCGTCGAAAGTCTCGGCAGCTACATAGTCGCCAGCGCGGTTCTGCAGCATCTCGATCTGCTTGCTGATCAGCTCGTCGTCAGCCTTGATCTTGTAATAGTCGATCTTGTTCTTGCCGTTCAGCTCGATCTTAAACTCGGGAGCTACAGCGATGTCGAAGATAAAGGTATAAGGAGCGTCCTTCTCAATGTCAACGGGAACCTGCTTCTCTGAAGGCAGGGGCTCGCCCAGCATTGCGATGTTGTTGTCCTTAACATACTTGTAGATCTGCTCGCCCACGAACTTGTTAACGGCATCCATCTTTACCTGTGTGCCGAACTGCTTCTTAATGAGGCCCATGGGAACCATTCCCGGACGGAAGCCAGGATAATTGGCTTTCTTACGATAGTCTTTCAGAGTCTTCTCGACGTTGTCCTTGAAGTCTGCTTCCTCAACGGTGATGGTCATAAGACCGTTCACCTTATCCGGATTTTCGAATGAAATGTTCATCTTGTTTTTTTATATTGTTTTTTAATTGTTGTTTTTTCGATGTTGCTTTTTCGATGCTGCTTTTTTAGCACTTTCCTTTGCAGATGTGGCGCTCCTCTCTGTTCAAAACAAGCTTTTCTTTTTTTGTTCAAAGCAAGCGCTTGCCGTGCCGTTTTCTGGCATCTTTACGCATTGAAATGCAAAATTACTTATAAATAATGTAAAATCCTAACGCTTTGTCTAAAAAATGTGTTTTTTTAACCAACAACACAGCTTTCTTCACTCTCCCGTTGGTTTTCTTCTCTCAAACACAGCCTTTTTCCTCTCTAACAGAGCTTTTCCTTCTTGCAGCTTTTATTCTCCTCTTTTTTGTTGACAGCTACCATCCTTTCAGCTGCTATCTGCCATCCTTTCGGTAGCTATCTATCATCCTTTCGGCTGCTATCTACCATCCTTTCGGTTGCTATCTACCATCCTTTCGGTTGCTATCTATCATCCTTTCGGCTGCTATCTACCATCCTTTCGGTTGCTATCTATCATCCTTCCGGATGCTATCTATCATCCTTTCGGTTGCTATCTATCATCCTTTCGGTTGCTATCTATCATCCTTTCGGTTGCTATCTACCTTTTTTCGAGCTTCAGAGCCTTTTCACCACGCTTCCGTCCAGCCGTCTCATCTCCACATGTCCGTCTTCATAGATGGCGAATGTGGGTTCGTTGCCGCCTTTAGGGAAGGTCACGGAGCCTGTGTTGCACACCACCTGTCCGCTGTCGTCCTGTTCAAGCTTCCACAGGTGCGTGTGGCCATAGAAGAAAAAGTCGTGTTTGCAGGCAGGCTGGTTCTCCTCGTTAAACACATGTCCGTGAGTGAGAAACAGTCGGTGTCCGTTGTCCACAACCACGGCATAGGTTGAGAGAACAGGAAACTGCAGGAGCATCTGGTCCACCTCCGAATCGCAGTTGCCTCTCACCGCCACGATGTTTTCTTTCATCGCGTTCAGACGGTCAGCAATGCCCTTAGGGTCAATGCCCTCAGGTATGCGGTTGCGTGGTCCATAGTTGAGAATGTCGCCGAGGATTAGCATCATCTCGCAATGCTCTTCCTCATACACTCGCAGCACCTGCTCCAAAGCGGGCAGCGAGCCATGTATGTCGCTTACTATTAGATATTTCATAGAATAAAACTTAAACTAAGCCCCGCTATAGGAATGTTGATTTTTGAATTTTGAATGTTGAATTGTCGGCTTTCAGCCGATGTTGAGTTTTCGAATTTTGATTTTTCCTCGTTAGAAGGGCTATCGAATTCTTCACTCTTCACTCTTCACTTTTCCCTTACAGCGGCGTCAGCCTTTTTTACCTTTTTACCTTTATAAGTCTCTCGCTTCCATATTTCTCGTCTTCTTCTCTCTCGCGGGCGCGTTTCTGCTCGTCGATGAGCTGGAAGTCTTTCTTGCGCAATTCAAAGTCGGTACCGAGATATTTTTCCTTCACGATCTTGTTGGCAGCCAACTCCTCAGGCTTTCCCTGGAACAAGATGCGGCCTTCGAAGAGCAGGTAGGCGCGGTCGGTGATGGTGAGCGTCTCGTGCACGTTGTGGTCGGTGATGAGTATTCCGATGTTGCGATATTTCAGTCGCCACACGATATGCTGAATGTCCTCCACGGCGATAGGGTCCACACCGGCGAACGGCTCGTCAAGCATGATAAACTTTGGGTCGATGGCCAGACAGCGGGCAATCTCTGTGCGTCGGCGCTCGCCGCCCGACAGCTGGTCACCCATGTTCTTGCGCACCTTGCCAAGACGGAACTCGGCGATGAGGCCTTCAAGCTTCTCCAGCTGCTCCTTGCGCGAGAGATTGGTCATCTCCAGCACCGACAGTATGTTGTCTTCCACGCTCATCTTGCGGAACACGCTGGCCTCCTGGGGCAGATAGCCTATGCCTGCCCGCGCACGTTTATACACGGGATAGTTGGTTATCTCCTGGTCGTCGAGATAGATATGTCCGGCGTTGGGCACAATCAGACCGGTCGTCATGTAGAACGATGTGGTCTTGCCTGCACCGTTAGGTCCGAGCAGTCCCACAATCTCGCCTTGGCGCACGTTTATGGACACGTCGTTCACCACGGTGCGTTTGCCGTAACGTTTCACCAGACCCTCTGTGCGAAGCGTCATGCTCTGCCCTCCGTGTTCAGGCGTGGTGGTTGCCGCCATTGTCTCGTTATTGTTGTTCGTTGTTTCGCTCATTTCTTCTTGTCGTTGCTTGCACTCACGTTAAGCGTGTGTGCGAAGGTGCATTTATATTATAATGTGTGCAAAGTTAGTGTTTTTCTCCTTTTTGGCAAAAATAATGCCTTAAAAAACTATGCTAATGCTTGCAGTTTCGGTTTTTTATATTACTTTTGCACGCAGTATGCTCCCTTCTTGCATCCTTTCTGCCCGCCCTTGAAGGTGCTTGTGTCAGAAGGAAACAAGACGGCAATGTCGTTGTGAAACAAGACGGTTTGTGCCGCCTTTTTTTACAAGATAACAATTGGAAACAGATAATAAACAGAAAACAAGATAACATGTTGATAGTAAAATATCTCACCACACTTGGCAGGTACATCATGCTCATGGGGCGCTCCTTTGCGCGTCCTGAGCGTATGCGCATGTTCCTCAAGCAGTATGCCAAGGAGATGTCGGCGTTGGGCGTCAACTCTATAGGCATCGTGCTGCTCATTTCGTTCTTCATAGGAGCCGTGATCTGCATCCAGATGAAACTTAACATCCAGAGTCCGTGGATGCCGCGCTGGGTGTCGGGCTACACCACTCGTGAGATCTTGCTCCTCGAGTTTTCAAGCTCCATCATGTGTCTTATCCTTGCAGGAAAGGTGGGGTCGAACATAGCGTCGGAGCTGGGCACCATGCGCGTGACGCAGCAGATTGACGCTCTTGAAATTATGGGTGTCAACTCGGCCAACTATCTCATCCTGCCCAAGATTCTCGGACTGGTGACCATCATGCCGTTCCTCGTGATCTTCTCATCGGCAACGGGCATCATCGGCGCTTACGCCACGGCCTATATCGGCCACATCCTTCCGCCCGATGACCTGACGCTCGGTCTGCAACACTCGTTCAACGCGTGGTTCATGTGGATGAGCATCATCAAGAGCTTGTTCTTCGCGTTCATCATTGCCAGCGTGTCGTCGTTCTTCGGCTATAGTGTAGAGGGCGGCTCCGTTGAGGTGGGCAAGGCTTCAACCGATGCTGTGGTGTCGTCGAGCGTGCTCATCTTGTTCAGCGACGTGTTCCTGACGCAGATGCTGAGCTAAGGATTCTTTTTAAAGGTAAAAAGGACGTTTAAAGGTAAAAAGGTAAAAGGGTAAAAAGGTAAAAATAGGCTGACGCCGTTGTAAGGGAAAAGAGAAAAACGAAAAGAGAAAAATTCTTTTTAAAGGTAAAAAGGTAAAAGGGTAAAAAGGTAAAAAAAAGGCTGACGCCTTTTAGGAAAATGAGGGTCTTGAGGCTTCTTTAAAAGGCTTTTTTATACAAGTTTTATAAGACCTATAAGCCCTAAAGCTCAATAACCCTAAAGCTCTATAGCCCTATACCTCCACATAAAACAACCCATTCTTATGATCGAGATACAACATTTATATAAAAGCTTTGGCGACAAAGAGGTGCTTAAGGACATCAACGCCAAGTTTGAGGACGGCAAGACCAACCTCATCATCGGACAGAGCGGTAGCGGCAAGACGGTGCTCATGAAGAACATCGTCGGACTGCTGGAGCCGACCTCTGGACATATCCTTTACGATGGCCGCGACTTCGTGTCGATGAACAAACACGAGAAGGTGCGCATGCGCCGCGAGATGGGCATGATCTTCCAAAGCGCTGCCCTCTTCGATTCGCTCTCGGTGCTCGAGAACGTCATGTTTCCGCTCGACATGTTCTCGTCAATGAACTATCGCGAGCGTGTGAAACGTGCGCAAGACTGTCTTGACCGCGTAAACCTTATCGACGCTCAACAGAAATTTCCGGGCGAAATCTCGGGCGGCATGCAGAAGCGTGTGGCCATAGCACGCGCCATCGTCCTTAACCCCAAATATCTGTTCTGCGACGAGCCAAACTCGGGATTGGACCCACATACATCGCTCGTCATCGACGAGCTGCTGAGCAGCATCACGAAAGAGTTTGACATCACCACCATCATCAACACCCACGACATGAACTCGGTGATGGGCATTGGCGAAAACATCAATTTCATATATCAAGGACGCAACGAGTGGCAAGGCACAAAGGACGATGTCATGGGCTCAACCAACGAAAAGCTTAACGACCTCGTCTTCGCATCAGACCTCTTTAAAAAGGTTAAGGACGTGGAGATGGCGAAGGTAGCGAAAAAATAAACCATAGCTTTCCAGACAACAACAAGACAAGATGCTCTTTTGGGCCTTGCTCACAGGTCTTCTAAGTTAACTCATCGTCTTTAAGCTAACTCATCGTTTTTTAGATTGGTTGTTATTTTAAAGACAATAGAGACAATAGGGACAATTTTAAATTTGCTCTTTCGGTGAATTTTAACATCCTTGATCGAGGTTGTCATTGCACCGATAAATCAAATTTAAAATTGTCTCTATTGTCTCTATTGTCTTTAAAACCAACGCAAAGGAGCCTGCGCAAAACGTTTCTTCTTCAAAACAAAATTCTGCTGCCTTTTAACAAAACAATCTTATTGTCTTTTCTTTCCTGCGTTTTCCTATCTGTTTTTCTACCTGTTTTTCTCCTTTTTTATCTTTCATTTTTCTTCATCTTTCCCGTTTCTCTCTCTCTTTCTTAGTTTATAGCATCTTTTTCTGTCACATTTGAAAGAAAAAAGAGTAAAAAGGTTGCAAATAGACAGAAAATAATTAACTTTGCACCGCGCATTGTTCGTAATGCGCAAAAAAGGATAATAATAATTGAAAAAGGGTGGGGCATAAAAGCCACCAAAACGTTAAATCAAAAAGAGGACAATCTGTTTGTAAGGATAATCTTAATGAAGCAAAGCTAAGGAATTACTTAATGAAGCAAAGCTAAAACTTTTATTAATGAAGCCCAAGTTCTTCTTAATTAAGCTCCAAGCTCTTCTTAATTAAGCTCCAAGCTCTTCTTGACGAAGCCCAAAGCCTTTCTTAAAGAAGTCAAAGTTAAGATTTATGAAGCCAAGCTCAGAAGGAAACATCAATGACGGCAGGTTGTCACCTTGAAAGTAAAGGAAATAGAATTATGAAAGTAGCAATTGTTGGAGCGAGCGGCGCCGTAGGACAGGAGTTCCTGCGCATTCTCGCAGAGAGAAACTTCCCCGTGGATGATCTCGTGTTGTTTGGTTCAGAACGTTCCGCAGGACGAAAGTACGCCTTCAAGGGAAAAGACTACGAGGTTAAACTGCTTCAGCACAACGACGATTTCAAGGACATCGACGTGGCTTTCGTATCGGCTGGTGGCGGCGCATCGAAAGAGTTTGCCGAGACCATCACCAAGCACGGCTGTGTGATGATTGACAACTCAAGCGCTTTCCGCATGGACAACGACGTGCCCTTGGTGGTGCCCGAGTGTAACGCTGAGGATGCCCTGAACCGTCCGCGTGGCATCATCGCCAACCCCAACTGCACAACTATCATGATGGTTGTGGTGCTCAAGCCTCTTGAGCAGATTAGCCACATCAAGCGTATTCATATCTCCAGCTACCAGAGCGCCAGCGGTGCAGGAGCAGCTGCCATGGACGAGCTCCAGCAGCAGTATAAAGAGCTGGTGAACAATGAGCCTGTGACGGTGAAGAAGTTCCCCCATCAGCTCGCATATAACGTCATTCCTCAGATCGACGTGTTCACCGACAACGGTTACACCAAGGAGGAGATGAAGATGTTCAACGAGACACAGAAGATCATGCACTCTGACGTGAAATGTTCAGCCATGTGCGTGCGCGTGTCGTCGCTCCGTTCTCACTCTGAGAGCGTGTGGATCGAGACCGAGCGTCCAATCAGCGTGGAGGAGGCTCAGAAGGCCATCGCCGCCGCTCCCGGTTGCACCTTGAAGGACGATCCCGCCAACCTCGTCTATCCCATGCCTCTCGAGACCGCCGGCAAGGACGATGTTTATGTGGGCCGTGTGCGTAAGGATCTTGCCGACGACTGCGGCCTGACCTTCTGGCTCTCTGGCGACCAGATCAGAAAGGGTGCTGCCCTCAACGCCGTGCAGATTGCCGAGTATCTCGTGAAGGTGGGCGATCTGAAATAAGAAAACAGCATCACATCAAGCAAACGAAACAACAAGGTCTGCTTGTAACACAGGCATGACCTTCCTTTAAACCCAAACGGCCTAATGACCGATTTTGGTTTAAGGATAATCATGGGTCATGTCTTCTGTCTTCTTAAGCAGAGGGCGTGGCTCATTTTGTTTCTTCTGTAGGTGCACGACTCCTGTCTTGCAGTTGCTCCGTAAAGGAAAAAAGAAAGATTTAAAAGATATAGTGTTTAAAAAATTTTGTTTATATGAAAAAAACTTTACTCTCATTGTTTGCACTTGCTTGCACACTGACAGCAAGCGCAGATGCCGTGACCTTTGAAAAGGACGGTCTGAAGTATGAGGTTACATCGCCCACAACCGTGCGCGTGGCCGAAAACAAAATCGCTGGCGTGACCGTAAACGTGCCCGCCAACGTTGAGAACAACGGCACAACCTACACCGTGAACAGCATTGGTGAGGAAGCCTTCAAATGGGATAATGTCATCAACGTGACGCTGCCCGAGACCATCGACTCGATCTACGACAGCGCGTTTACCAGCACCAAGATTGTTGACCTTACCTTGCCCTCAAAGCTTGTTTATATCGGCAACTATGCTTTCAACTCTTCTAATCTTGAGAGCATTACCATCCCCGCTTCGGTAAAACATATCGGCAACGGCGCTTTCTTCACCTGCTCTAATCTTCAGACCGTTACCTTCCAAGGCAACGTTGAGGAGCTTGGCGGATCAATATTCTACCACACACCCGTGGCCAAGGTCACTCTGTCTGACGACATGACACAGATCGGCGTCAAGATGTTCTTGAAGTGTGACAAGCTCACCGACATCAACTGGCCTTCAAAGCTTGAGGTCATAGGCGAGGCTGCCTTCAATGATTGCAAACTGTTGCCTTCGGTTACGCTCCCTGTCTCTTTGAAGGAAATTGGTGATGAGGCGTTCCTCGGCTGCAACAAGATATCGTCGGTTGCTTTCCCTGCATCGTTAGAGAAGCTCGGCAGCTGCGCCTTCTCCAAGACCTCGTTGAAGACCATCACGCTCGATGCAAACAACCGCAACTTCCGTCTTGCTGGCGACGAGCTCTATTCTAACGACTACAGGCTCCTGTATCTCGTGCCCATGAAGGGCAAGACAACAGTAAAAACCATGGGCGCTTGCGTTGGCATCAACGGTGGTGCTTTCTGGGGTAGCGAGGTGGAGAACGTGACCTTGTCGAAGAAAGTTATCGCCATCGACGACTACGCTTTCTGCCAGTCGGCTTTGAAGAGCATTAACCTCCCCAACACCCTCGTCTTCATCGGCGAGCAGGCCTTTGCTTCTACACAGCTCAGCGGCGATCTGCGTCTGCCTGAGAACGTGTATATCGTTCAAGATGGTGCTTTCGCCGGCAACAACGGCCTCACCTCTGTAACCATTCCCTCAGGTGTTAAGTATATCTTTGCTCATGCTTTCCACAACAGCCAGAAACTCAAAACCGTAACCTTCGAGGGCAGCCAGGCTCCCGAGGTTATGGGTGCCTATGAGGAATATGATTCTCCTTTCTACAACTGCCCCATCACAAAAGCCTACATTCCTAAGGGAACCACAGAAAGCTACAAGAAGCAATATTGGAACGACTATTTCACCCTCACCGAGACCGACAAGGGCGTGCTCGCCTACACAGCTACCGACCCGACAGACGGTTCGATGTTCAAAAAGAAATATTTTGATGGCGCTGTCAGCATTACCTTCGCCGAGGAAGTGACCGTTGTGAAGGAGCATCCCGAGGTGTTCTTGCGTCAGGGCAATGACAAGCTCGATCCTGTCTACTCTGGTAATCTTCTGGAGCCAGATGGTGAGTGGTATGTTACACGTCAGAGTGACAAGAAGACCGTGCGTGTGTGGGCTGCCGACTACGACTCCTACCTGCAGTCGTTCACAGGTGGTCCCAAGGACAAGTTTGTTTTCGTCATCCCTGCCGGCATTGTCAAGAATGCCGCCGGCGAGATGAACGAGTTGATACTTGTCCGCGTCAACGGCTACGACCCTGCCTCTGGCATCGCCAACATCGATATGTCTTCAAAAGATGCTACCGAAGCTGCTCGCTTCAACATCAGCGGCGTGAAGATTGGCAAGACCCAGAAGGGCATCGCCATCATCAAGATGTCTGACGGTAGCGTTAAGAAGGTTTTGGTGAAGTAATTGGCCCTAATCCCAAAAATCACTATGAAATTTGGGATCGTAATCCCAAAAGTTATGGTGATTTTTGGGATTACGCTTCTTTCTTTGTTCTTATTGTTTGTAGAGAATGTATAGAAAGGATATGCCCAAAAGATCCTTGTAGAGCTTTTTTTACAATCTTGGTGGAGCAAAGAAGCATGTTTTAAGGCTTTACGTCTTGCATATTTATACGCTTCTTCTTGCATAATTATGCAAAACTGTGAAAAAGCTAAAAGTCAATAAAAAAGGCGATATGTGAGCAAAGTGATGCTTTTTCGATGTTTTTGCTATACAGTTTTGTTAACAAATCTTAAAATTGGGCTTTCGTTGTCAAAGAGCCTCTTTGAGGTCGTCAAAGAGCCCAAATGAGCTCCTCAAAGAGCCTCTTTGACAACGTCATTAAGGCACTTTCATTTTGTCATTTCGGCTTAATGGAAAACCTGGTAAAAACAAAGGCCATTTTTGCATATTTATGCAGAAATAGCCTTTAATGTCTTTCTTATGAAACCTTAAGGTTTTTATGTTAAGGAACTACAATATTCTTTTAAAAGGATAAAAGGTAACTAATTATATGTTATAAGCCATAAGGCACACCATGAATGTACATCTTTGGTCTTAGACCATTTCTTACGATAGTCTTTGTATAATTCTCCATTTTTGCCTCTTGACACTAGGCTACACTTATCTACATTCCAAATAATGCTGTCATATCTCACAACAGAGTCGTTATCAAGTGTCAAAAGTAAGCTCGTATCTTTTATTTCCATTTTTCTTATGTTGTGCACCACTTTGCCTTTTGGCAGATGCTCAATATAGGTGTTGTCTTTGTTTATTTCTATTGTGAAATTTTTTATTCTCGATTTCTCGCCAGTCGGAGACACCACAGAATCACGATTCCATGTTGTATAGATTAGGTCATCTAAGTCTGATATACGCATGTTTTTAAAAGACCAACAGTTCATGCCGCCTCTCTCTTTGAAAAACTCGTATGGATCAAGCCAATTGTAAGCGTATCCGCGATGCAGCCTTTTTTTTAATCATTATGCTTGTTACCTTTGCTGCAACATTATTAAACCCTCAAAAATATGTT
>OIYG01001850.1_pt1 | contig 14919 bp, 16 predicted proteins | sample 1587861 | NCBI WGS metagenome assembly OIYG01 (sample SAMN03283272) | human gut metagenome | biome: human-associated habitat; material: feces | host: Homo sapiens | place: Peru | collected 2012 | reverse complement strand
ACCAGAAATACATACAGGATTCCTTCGTTTTCCAAACTTTGAATTGGGGCAAAAATTATGTCTGAGACTTCTTGCCGAATTGCGCGGTGCTGCCTTAATTCCGGGCATATCCTTCGGGTTTACCGATAGGGCTTTTCAAGGTGTCTGTACCGGGCCGGAACCTTGCTGACAAAAGGACTGTCCGCAATCAGGTAGCGCCAGGGCAAATCTGCGCACTCCTCCGCGTAATCGATATGGATTCGCGGGGATACGGAAATCTCCCGGTCTGCAACCATGCGTCCCTCTGTCAGAAACAGTTCCGAACCGGTCAAATCCATGCCGTATTGCAATTTGGTAATATCCATAGCCTGACAGAGTTTCCCGGGGCCGCTGCACAGGTTCTGCTTTTCTTCAGTTTCTCTGCGAAGCTGCATAAGGTCGAGCCCCGCTACGGGTTCCAAGGCGCGAATCAGAGCGACCTCCGGGCTTCCCTCCCGATTTGTCACAACATTGAAGCAGCAGTGCATCCCATAAATTCCATACACGTAGGCATAGCCCCCTGCCCCAAACTGGATTTGCGTCCTGGGTGTCCGTTTCATGGGATAGGAATGGGCCCCCTTATCCCAGCTTCCGATATAGGCTTCCGTTTCCACAATGATTCCGGCAGTCATGCCTGCCTCCGTCACATGCACAAGCCGTTTTCCCAAAAGTTCCCGGGCAACCGTGTTGGCATCCCGCAGATAAAAGCTTCGATTGAGACATGCTTCCATTATATTTCCCCTCCCCCTGCTTCTAAAAGGATACTCTATTTTCGTCGTTTTGACAACTGCATTTTCCCTTCTGCCGCGTTTTTTTCGCATACCGCGCAATTCCCCGAAATGCGAAAAATTGTGCTTGACAAAACGGAAACCCGTGTTATAATAAGCGTGTTCTGTTTGAGCCGCCGGTATAGCTCAGCTGGTAGAGCAGCTGATTTGTAATCAGCAGGTCGGGGGTTCGAGTCCGTCTACCGGCTCCACACAAAAGGCAAAGTGAATATGGGGGAATTCCCGAGTGGCCAAAGGGGACAGACTGTAAATCTGCTGCTTATAGCTTCGGTGGTTCGAATCCACCTTCCCCCACCAAAACAAAGAAATCCGAACTTCTTCCCTGTGGGGGATGGGTTCGGGTTTCTTGTTTTTGTTAGGGACATTACATATTGATACCTGTGTACTATAGTCGATACCAAAATTAGAGGGCACACACTTGAGTGCCCTCTAATTTTGCCTGTCCGGCACAAAAATATCATGAGGCTTTTGCGGATGGACTTGAGCGTTCACTCTATTATTTGTGAAATGCATGAGAAACCTTCTCTTGTTATGCTACTCAGCGCCAAGCAGGAAACATCCCGACTGCTCAAAGAAGACACAGAAGAACGGCAGGTACGGCAGATGATGCAGCGCGGAAAATCCTAACAATTCAGAAGTAGTCCGAGCAAAGCAGCCAGACATGAACCGGAGCGCTGATATAACGCACTGCGTCCATCGGTGCATAAAAACTTTGCAAAGAGGGGGAGCGTATCTGCTGCTGCGCGGATACGTCCCTCTTTTTCCGTTGAATTCTCATGTCCTGCCGCAGTCGGCGGTGACTCCTTCAGCTGTGCTGCATTTTACAGCTTCCAGCCGACAGCTTTTTCACGGCCGCTGATAAAGTGACGGTAAATGCCGTCCTGCACCATCAGCTCATCATGCGTGCCGCACTGGACGATCTGTCCTTTGTCCACCACGAGAATCTGATTTGCATGACGGACGGTTTTCAGGCGGTGGGCGATCATGATGACGGTTTTCTCCTGGGTCAGTTCCTGGATGGCCTCCATCAGCTCCTTCTCGTTCTCCGGATCCACATTGGCGGTGGCCTCGTCGAGAATGATGATCGGTGCATCCTTTATCATGGCACGGGCAATGGAAAGCCGCTGGCGCTCACCGCCGGAAAGTGTGCCGCCCGCTTCACCGATGACCGTTTCATAGCCCTGCGGCAGCTTTAGAATGAAGTCGTGGCAGCGAGCCTTTTTCGCCGCCGCAACGACCTTCTCCATCGGCGCGTCCGGCTGGCCAAAGCGGATATTGTTTGCAATCGTATCATGGAACAGATAGACATTCTGAAACACAAAGCTGAAATTCTGCATCAGGCTGTCCATATCGTATTCACGCACATCACGACCGCCGAGCGTGACCGTTCCTGCGTCTACATCCCAGAAGCGGGAAAGCAGATGGCAGAGCGTGGTCTTGCCGCCGCCGGAAGGCCCGACAATGGCCGTCGTTGTCCGCTCTGGGATATCCAGCGTAATTCCATTGATGATCGGCTTTTCGCCATAGGAAAAGCGAATGTTCTCTGCGTGGAGATCGCGGCGCTCCGGGCTGAACTCCGCACCGGAAATATCCATGGCGGGTAGGTTCAGAATATCGGTCGCCTGATTCACGCAGGTGTCCACTACTCGCAGCAGGCTCGATTGTGTACCGGCCTGTTCCAGGCCTTCGGTGAACAGGAAGGAGCAGATGCAGAGCATCGCGCAGTTCAGCAGATCCATTCTGCCGCCGGCATAGAGGACAAGCGACAGCACTACTACGCCCACATCGATGAGCTTGGCAATGACATTCTGCGCCAGCATCAACGGCAGGAGCTTCAACTCCATGTCGGTGTTGGCATCCACATTCTCATCAATGGCGGCATTCAGTCTGCGGTTATATTTGCCGATAAGGGAGTAGGACTTCACTTCGGCGATTCCCTTAATGAATTCCAGCACCCGCTCCACTACCGCTGTGTCTCCGGTGAACTTGCGGCAGGTCGTTTGCTCGGATTTGACCTGCAATGCGTGATTTGCGGCATAGTAGACAGCAAGACCTGCGATAATGAACAATCCGACCCGCCAATCGAACAGGCACACCGCCAGCGTCATGACCGCCGTGGAGAAAATGCCCTCTGTGACCAGCATGACCACGCGGGTGGACACACCGGAGAGGTTATCCATGATATTGGTGGTAACGGAGGTGATGGCACCGAGGCTGTTTTCGTTGAAATAGCCCATGGGCAGATACCGCAGATGTTCGGCAATCTGTACGCGCTTGTTGGCAGTGGTGCAGTAGCCGCCGTCCGTCTGCAAAGCAGTGGCACGGTATTTGAGAATCGAAGAACCGATGACAGATACCAGCATAATGGAAAGCGACAGCAAGATCGTTTTTGCGGTTACGCCGCCTGTCAGAATCGCCCCAAGCATTACGCCAATCGCCGGAATTTTGAGTGCCGAAAACAGCGCCGCTAATACGCCGAGGACGATGGAACGATAAAACTCTTTCCGCTCCCGCTCGTCGCAGAAATGAAAGAACTTTCTCAAAATCTCAAGCACGGTCCGCACCTCCTTCCGTGCTGTCACGGGATGCGATATGCGCATTCCAAAGGGCTTCATACAACGGGCAGGTTTGCAGAAGCTGTGTCTGCGTCCCCGCAGCTTCAACGCGTCCGTCATTTACCACGATAATCTGGTCGGCATCCACGATGGTGGAGAGCCGGTGGGCAATGACGATGAGCGTCTTGCCCCGCACGAGCCGCGCAACGCTCTCTTGAATGATGGCTTCAGTCCCCGGGTCAGTGTAAGCCGTAGCCTCGTCCAGAATGACGATGGGAGCGTTTTTCAGCACCGCACGGGCAATGGAAATGCGCTGCCTTTCGCCGCCGGAGAGGTGTCCGCCGCCGCTGCCGACGACCGTATCAAAGCCGTTCTCAAGCCCCATGATGAAGTCGTGGCAGCCGCAGTCGCGTGCCGCCTGTTCTACCTCGGCATCGCTTGCATCGGGCTTACCCATACGGATGTTCTCCCGCACGGTATCGTCGAACAGAAAAATATCCTGCGATACATAGGCGATGAGCTTGTGATAATGCTCTGCGGAAATATTGCGGATATCCACGCCGCCCACGGTGATACTGCCGCTGCCGACATCCCAGAAGGATGCAATCAGCTTGGCAATGGTGGATTTGCCGCTGCCGGATGGGCCAACCAGTGCGTTGACCGTTCCCTCGCGGAAAGTAAGGTCAATGCCGTGCAGCACCTCGGCGTCGTTGTAGCCAAAGTGAACGTCACGCAGTTCCACGGTGCTGCCCTGCGGTGCCTCTGTGTCCGTTTTGGGGCGGGACAGTTCCGGAGCAGTCAGAATGTCCGTCACCTGACCGATGATGGTGTCCACCTTGGCCAGATCGTCTGTGAACTTCATGCAACCGATGACGGGCGTGATCAGTCCCATAGAAAGAATAACAATGAGAATGAATTTCTCCGGCGTCAGCGTTCCGTTTTTCAGCAGCAGCCCGCCGATGGGCAGCACGGATAACAGCGTCGCTGGCATGATGTTCATGGCAAAGGTGAAATAGAAATTGCTCTTGTTCATCCAGTCGATGTAGCTCCGGGCGCATTCCTTGGCGGCAGAAACGAACTTCTCATAGTTGCTTTTTGCCTTGCCGAACACCTTGATGACTTCGATCCCGCCGATGTACTCCACTGCCGTGTCGTTGAGCGTGTTGGTGGCCGTCACAGTACGGGCGTAGTTTTTCTCATATCCCGCCATCATCAGCATGAAAAACACCATACCCAGCGGGAACGTGATGAGCGAGGCCAGCGCCATGCGCCAGTCGATGACAAACAGATAAATCAAGGTTGCCAGGGCGACTGCGGCGTTGCTGCTCATCTCCGGAATGGCGTGTGCCAGCGTCGGCTCAATGGAGTCCACACGCTCGACAAGAATATTTTTCAGTTCGCCGGAACCACGGCTCTGCACATCGCCCAGCGGCATTTTGGCGAGCTTCGCAAGCCCCTGCTTTCGGATATTGCCCAGCACGGCGAAGGTCGCCTTGTGGGACTGCGCCGTGGACAGCGAATGGAACAGCGTCCGCAAAAGCCAGAATGCCGCCATCACCGCGCAGTCGATCAAAAAGCCTGCAAGGTCTCTGTCCCCAGACAGCAGCTTTCCGATGACCCTTGCCATCACAAAGAACGGCAGGATCTGAAACGCCGCACCGATGACAGCAAAGATCACGCTTGCAATATAGCCGGATTTTTTCTGACCGGCAAAGGTAAACACCCAGCCGAAGGTACCTTTTCCTTTTTTCATATTCCTCACCTCACATCGAAGATCCTTTTCATAGTCGGGAGCAGCTCTTCTGTTATGGGAAAATCGTCTCGTATCCCGCCATCGTCCAGATGCAGCACTCTTGTGCAGGTACGGCAAACGAACTCATAATCGTGGGCGACGATAAAAATAACTTTGCCCATATCGGAAAGACACCGAATAAGAGTTGAAAGCCGCACCATGCTGTCGAAGTCTAAGCCGCTGGTCGGCTCGTCAAAAACAAGCAATTCCTTGCCGCAGGCCATCGAAGCCGCCGCTGCAAGGCGCTGCTTTTGACCTCCCGAAAGGGTGTTTGGATGCCGCTCACGAAACGGTACAAGGCCCAGTTCCTCAAGCGTTTTCTCCGCAAGCTTCGTGTCGGGATTCTTAATGCCGAATGTACACTCCGCCTCCACGCTTTCGGCAAAAAGCTGATAGTTCACGTCCTGCATGACCATATAAGAACGCTTCATGCGCTCTTTGGGCTTTTGTGGTTTCCCATTCCAGAGATAGGAACCGGTCCTTTCCTTGTGCAGTCCGCAGAGTGCGCGGGAAAAGGTCGTTTTTCCGGCACCGTTGTGTCCGACAACGGCAATGACATCTCCGGGCGCGGCCTGCAGGGAGACGCCTCTTAATACGGATCGCTTTTTGTAAGCCAGCGACACATCTTGAAGTTCCAGCACCGGCGGCTGTTTTGGTACGGCAGCACACGCCGGCTTTTCGTCTTGCAGGTCGATGGCCCGCAGCCCCATGCTCTGCCGATTTTCTGCGGACAGCGCCATAAACTGTTCCGGCGTGAAGTCACCTGCGATTTTGCCGTTTTCAAGGTAAATAATGCGGTCTGCCACATCCGTGAGGTAATAGAGCCGATGCTCTGCAACGATCACGGTCTTGCCCTGCGACTTGATCAGCCGAAGGTGTTCCTGCAGCTCGCCGTTCGCTGTCATATCAAGATTGGAGGACGGCTCATCCAGCAGATAGACCTCCGGATTCATGGCATAGACCGAGGCGAATGCGATCTTCTGCTTTTCGCCGCCGGAGAGAGCAAAGATATTGCGGCTCAGCAGGTTTTCGATGCGGAGCGCCCTGGCCGTCTCTGCCACACGCCGTTCCATCCGCTCCTGTGGGACTGCCTCATTTTCCATACCGAACGCGATCTCGCTATCGGTGTCCACATTGAAAAACTGCGTCCGGGGATTCTGAAACACACTGCCCACCTTTTCCGCAATTTGATACATGGGCAGCTCGGCAAGATTTTCACCGTTAAGCAGAATTTCTCCACTCAATTCACCGGCAAAGAACTGCGGAATCAGGCCGTTGATGAGCCGTGTCAATGTGGTTTTCCCGCAGCCGCTCCGTCCACATAACAATACGCACTGCCCGTCCGGAATGGTGAGATCAATATTCTTCAAGCCGCCATCTGTGCTGTCGGGGTAGGCAAAGGACACATTCTTCAATTCAATCATACGCCCACCGCCTTCCATACGATCTCCGCGGCAAGAAACGCTGCAAACATCGCCATTGCAAGCCAATCCGCAGTCAGCATCTGAATCTTCACAAGGCAGGTACGGGGCTTTGGATTCTCAATGCCTCGTGTGACAGAGGCGATGGAAAGCTCGTCCGCCGCCTTGCTTGCCGCCGTCAGGAGCGGCACATAGATGCAGTTGACCGTCATAGCAGGCGCTTTCAGAAAACCCCAGAATGTCGGCGACACATCCCGCAGGCGCATGGCGTCCTTGATATAGTGCCAATCCTCCCGGATGGTAGGGAGATACCGCAGCATGACGGCGATGGGAATGGTCAGCTTTTGGGGAATATGCAGGTGCGCCATAGCGGAGAGAAACTCGCCCACCTTGGTGGTGGAGATCACAAGCCCCGCCAGCATCCCGCAGGCATAGACCTTATGTACCAAACCGAGAAACGCCACGAACATCGTCCGCCACGTGCCGGTCAGCACACCCATGCACCAGACAGTAAATACGCAAATCAGTCCATATGCGAGGATGCCGCGCAAAGCGTAACGCCATTTCCCACTGAATACCGCCAGCAGACCGATGAGTGTCACCAAAGCGAACTGAAAATACAGATCCGGCGCAAGCATGGCGTTCAGGACGCACAGCAGGATAAGAAACAGTTTTGTGCGTGGGTCAAGATGCAGCTTCATTTGGCAATACCGGCTTTTTCAAATTGCTTGCGGAGCATTTTGCAGCCGATAAAGGCGCTGAGCGCAGCGGCCAGAATGGTTCCTACCAGCATGATAATGAGAATCCATGTCGTGCCGGTACTGCGCATGGTGTCGATATACGACTGCTCCGTGCCGTTACCGAGCATGGTCTTTGCCCAACCGTCTGGGTCAGCGAAGAACACGAGATAGGATGCCGTGCCGCCAAGGGAAAGTAAAATGTAGGAAAGTGAGTTGATCTTCTTGCTTTGATACTGTCCTGCACCTGCCACAAGGTCGGCGATGATGCCCATGATGAGGTAACCGAGTGCCATAGCCCAGTGCATCCCCGTGACGAACCAGACAATGCAGAGGATAGCACCGAGGATGGTAGCCGCCCAGCGCTTCTGAACCTTAGCCATCATGAGCAGATACACGGGTCCGCAGAGCAATGCGCTGCCAACCGGCATATAGAAGGTCAGCACGGGATTCGGTGCGAAGAAAATGCCGCCTACGAGGGCAAACACAAGAAACAGTGCCGAGAAAATTCCCACGGTCACAAGGTCCTTTACGGTCAGTCCCTTTTTTACGGTTGATGGATTCATAACGATTTCTCCTTTGCGATAGGCAGACAGATTGACTTTCCGCCTGCTTTTTGATATAATTTAGTTAGAGACTGCTAACCACAAATAATCATACAGAAAGCCATCGGCAAATGCAACGGCTCTCGCTTTGGTTTGGCTAATCGTTGCATATAAAAGCCCAATCGTTTCAAGGAGCAACTATGAACAGCGAAATACTCAAAAAATACAATACACTCTTAACGGAAAGCAGTTTCACTCCGATTCCGAACTGTGAGCAGTTCAGCCCGGCAGGAAACAGTTGGCAGCTATCGCCGGAGCTTGGCGGCGGTCACTACTGGCTGTATGCGCAGAAGAATCTGTTTGACATTAAAATTCACGATTTCTATTTCCACGACGACTTCGTCCTGAATTTTGACATCCCGGAAGGCATCAGCATTACAAGATACGATTCCATCTCCGGCGAGGAACTGAATCCGTATTGTCGCCTGTCGGCCGGGAGTATTCAGACCATTGTCGGCGGGAAGCAGAATTACAAGGCAATTATCCATAAGCGCATCCCCATTCATTCCGTCGGGATCGAGGTATTTCCTGCATATTATGAGGATTACCTGAAAAAGCAGTATCCGGACGCATATTTTGATTTGCCTGCCGCCTTTCAGTGCGTCGACCAGGCGGCAGACTTCCCGGCGATGTCCAAGCTGCTGTTTGAGATAGAGAACTACCGCGGCGAGGGTGTGGCGGCGGCACTTTTCTACGAGGCAAAGGTAACGGAAGCTGTCGCTCTCGTTGTGGATAATCAGAAAAAGCAGGCGGCAAAAAATGCACACCCACTTTCCAAAGAGGATATTGCCGGGCTTCGTGATGTTATGAGCTATATTGCCGATCATTACACCTTTGACATCCCGCTGGAGCGCCTTGCAAGCATCGCCTGCATGAGTACAAGCAAACTCAAGACCTGCTTTAAGCGGCACACCGGCTGCACCGTCACGGAATATATTCAAGGGCGGCGCATGAGCCAGGCGGAACATCTGCTGATCGATACCGACTTCACCATGGGCCAGATCGCCCAAATGATCGGTTATTCCACTTCCAGCCGCTTTGCTGAACTTTTCAAAAAGAGCACGGGCATTTTACCCGTCGAGTACCGGAAAATCGCCCGGAAGGATGTATGAGCGAATGCTGTGCCGCGCAGCTGCAAGTTCCTTACGTGAAAACGCTGGTTAGCCATATCTAACCGCACGCCATAAAAGGAAAAAACTCGAAGAACGAAAGAAAGCAGAGGTGTGGATCATGCAGATATTGGAACACGGGCAGAACCATCCGCAGACGCTGCTGTTCTTCCCATGTACAGCAGAGCCTGTATGGGCATTTGAAGCAACGATTGCTTTGCTTTCTCAACGGCGGCACGTTTTTCAAGTGGTATTTGACGGCCACCAGCCGGAGTATCCCGGAGACTTCACCTCCGTAGAGCAGACGGTGGACGAGGTGACGGCGTACCTGAAGAACTATGGCATAGACCGTTTGGACGCGGCCTACGGCTGCTCTCTGGGCGGCGCATGCCTGACCCGCCTGCTGGCGTTGGATGAAATTTCTGTTGGCCGGGCGATTATCGATGGTGGGATTACGCCCTATCAGATGCCGTATCTGTTGAGAAGTCTCCATCTGGCGGTCGATGTGCTGTCCTTCAAGCTGGCGGCAAACAACCGAAAAGTATTAGAAACGGCCTTTCCACCGGAGCGGTTCACTCTCCCCGGTCACGACAGTGTAAAGGAGTACGATGCCATCGCGGCGTATCTCAAGACCTATTCTGACCGCACCATCCGCAATATCTTCTGGTCCGGCAACAATTACGCCCTGCCGGAGACGTCTGCCGCGTGCAGCACGAAGATCGCCTACTGGTACGGCGCGGACGAAAAGAAAGACCGCAAATACAATATCCGCTTTATCCGGCGCTATTTTCCGCAGATACAGCTCCGTGAGTTTCCCAATATGGCACACGCGGAGCTGGTGATGATCCATCCAGAGGAATTCTGTCGGCATGCGGAGGAGTTTTTGAATCTGGAGGAATGAATATGGATCGGAAAGAAGCTATTCGCAGCGCATACCGCATGACGGGCGGAAACGATTTTTATGACGGCATGATCACCTGCACAACGCTGAGCGGAAAAGCGGTGTGCCGTCTGGTGTGGGATATGAACAAGGCCGAATGCGACAATTATCTCGAAAAGGCGCTGTCCGGCATACCGGAGCATTTCTCGGGCAAGCTGCTTGAGGTGCCGGTCGGAACAGGTATTTTGACAATGCCCGTTTACCAAACACTGCCGCAGGCGGACATTACCTGTCTGGATTACTCTGCGGATATGATGGGGCAGGCACAGGAAAAGGCCGACCGCCTGCACCTGAAAAACGTAACCTTCCGGCAGGGCGATGTAGGTGCGCTTCCCTATGCAGATGGCGCTTTTGACATTGTCTTGTCACTGAACGGCTTTCACGCTTTCCCGGACAAGGAGGCAGCTTATCGGGAGGTTTTCCGGGTTTTGAAACCCGGTGGGACATTCTGCGGTTGCTTTTATGTGATGGGTGAGCACAAGCGGACGGATTGGTTCGTCCGGCGCATTTATGAAAAGACAGGTTTTTTCACGCAGCCCTATGAAACAGTCTCCAGTCTGAAAGCCCGGCTGGATGGAATGTACGCGGATGTGGACATGGGAAATCTGAAAAGCATGGTATGGTTTGTCTGCCGTAAAGCAAAATAGGAGGCGATGGTATGTCGAAGAAAGCAACCGAATTTCAGAAAAAAGAAATGAGCAAAATGTACCGCGGCAAGGAGATCTTCAAGCCCCTGAACACCGGCTGGATCGACGAAAACGTGGCCTGTGCGCGCGAATGGGTGGCGAATATCTTCTTCTACCGCAAGGACGATAAGACCATCATGATCGACGCGGGCTATAACTATGACCGCCTTGCGGAGAAAATGGGCTGGCTGGGCATCGACCCGGCGTCCATCCGGCACATCCTCATTACCCATCAGGACACTGACCATGTCGGTGCGGTGGAGGCGGACAGCCCCGGCCTGTTCCGGAACGCGAAGCTGTACATAGGTGAGGTTGAGAACCGGTATCTCACGGGTGAGATGCGCCGCAAGGTAATCTATCATCTGTACAAGCTGCCGCAGGTTACGATCAACAACGAGAAGGTACTGCTGCATGACGGCGAGGTCTTCGATATTGACGGCATCAAGATTGAATGTTTCCTTGTGCCGGGTCATACCTGGGGACACATGGTGTATCTCATCGATGATAAGTACCTTTTTACCGGTGACACGCTCTGGTTCGGCGCGGACGGCGGCTACAGCTTTATTTCCTCACTGGCAGAGGACAATAAGCTGGCTGTGCAGTCGCTGTCGAAGTTGGAGAGTAAGCTGCGCGCACGTGATTTGCGTCCGTTTTTCATCACCGGTCATACCGGCTGGACGGACAACTTTGCGTTTGCCTTTGCCCATAAGGATCAACTCTGCTCACCGTTTAAGAAAAGAGTTCAAGACCCGTCAGCACCCTATGATGCCTACGACGAATCAGACGACACCGAAGAAAACGCAAAGAGCGGATATCTGAAAGGCGTGGGACGATGAAGATATATGCTTTCGGAAAAGAGGACGCGCCGGTGATTTTGCTGCTACCGGGCACCTGCTGCCATTGGAAGGGGAACTTCTTGCATGTGATTCCGTTGCTTGAAGCGGACTTTCGGGTTCTCTGCGTCAGCTATGACGGCTTTGACGAAACTGAGCGAACGGAATTTCCGACGATGATCGACGAGACCGAAAAAATCGAGGACTACATACAAAAGCATTGCAGCGGGCATATCCGTGCGGCCTACGGCTGTTCCCTCGGCGGCTCGTTTGTGGGGCTGCTGGCTGCGAGGAAACGCATTCGCATGGACTATGGCATTTTAGGCAGCTCCGACCTTGATCAGGCATCGAAATTTGCCGCAAAGCTTCAGACTAATTTGCTTCTGCCCATGATTTATCCGCTGATACGTAACGGTCAGTTCAAAAGTCGTTTTTTGCAAAAGCAGATGGAAAAACACACGGCGCAGATGGGCGATTATGTGAAAGCATTTATGGAAATGTTCGGCGGCGCACGTCCCTATGTGACAAAACGAAGCTGCAAAAATCAGTTTTACTCCGACCTTATCACGCCGCTGCCGGACAAAATCGATGTGCCGGGCACTGAAATCCATATTTTCTATGCACTCAAAATGGGCGAAAAGTACCGTGCCCGCTATGAACGGCATTTTGCCCATCCGGTGATCCACGAGCAGGATCTGCAGCACGAGGAGCTGCTTGCCTGTTATCCGGAGCAATGGGCGGCGCTTGTCAGAAAAATCATCTGCTGAAAAGCGCTGATAAATTGCAGCAAAACACCCCCCTTACGATTGAAAGGAAGTGATAAAATGGAGACTTTCTTAGGAATATTGATTCCCTTTCTCGGTACAACGCTGGGCGCAGCCTGCGTATTCTTTATGAAAAAATCGCTGGGAGATTTGGTGCAGCGCTCCCTTGCCGGATTTGCCGCAGGAGTGATGGTTGCAGCTTCGATCTGGAGCCTGCTGCTCCCTGCCATTGAGCAGTCGGAGGATATGGGCAAGCTGTCCTTTCTCCCTGCCTTTATCGGCTTTTGGGTCGGCGTATTGTTTTTGCTTTTGCTTGATCATCTGATTCCCCACCTTCATGTGGGAAGCGAACAGGCGGAGGGACCGCACAGCAGCCTGAGCCGCACTGCGATGATGGTGCTGGCTGTGACCTTACATAATATCCCGGAGGGAATGGCTGTCGGCGTGATGTACGCGGGCTTCCTCGCAGGAAACGCGCAGATCACGGCGGCAAGCGCGCTTGCACTGTCCCTCGGTATCGCCATTCAGAATTTTCCCGAGGGCGCGATCATCTCCATGCCTCTCCGAGCGGAGGGAGAAAGCAAGGGTAAAGCGTTTCTCGGCGGTGTGCTTTCCGGTGTGGTAGAGCCTATCGGAGCAGTGCTGACGATTATTGCAGCACAACTCATCATTCCTGCACTGCCGTATCTTTTGAGCTTCGCCGCTGGTGCTATGCTCTATGTAGTAGTAGAAGAGCTGATCCCCGAAATGTCGCAGGGTCGGCACTCGAATCTTGGAACGGGTTTCTTTGCAGTGGGCTTCAGCGTTATGATGACACTGGATGTGGCATTGGGGTAAAAAGAAGAATTATGAGAGTTTTGATCTATGGAGCTGGCGTGATCGGTTTGCTGTACGCGGTGCTGTTTTCGGAAGCGGGTGTGGACACCTCTGTTTATGCCAGAGGGACGCGGCTGGAAACTCTGCGGCGAAGCGGCCTGCGATATGAAAAGAACGGAGCGGTTTGCGCAGCAAATGTCTGTGTGCTGGACACGCTGCGTCCGAATGATATCTACGATTTCATCTTCCTGACTGTTCGGGAAAATCAGCTGCATGAAGCACTGGCGCAGCTGCGGGAGAATCAGAGTCCCTGTGTTGTGACTATGGTCAACTCCATTGAGGACTATGACATATGGGAGCAGCTTTGCGGTGATGGACGAATTTTGCCTGCATTTCCCGGTGCGGGCGGCGGATTTGAGAATGGCGTACTCCATGCGGCGCTGACGCCGAGGTTCATTCAGCCAACGACCTTCGGCATCCTTTCTTCCAAACAGGAGCCGGATGCGAAGCGGCTGAAAGCACTGTTCAAGCGGGCAAAAATACCTTATCAGCAGGTAAAGGATATGCACGCATGGCAGCTTTGCCACTTGGCAATGGTCGTTCCCATTGCAGACGCCTACTATGAAACGGACGATCCTGCGAATGCTGGAGCTGATCAGACGGTTATGGCGCATACGGCCAGAGCACTGCGGGACAATTTCCGAGCGCTGGCTCGGAATGGTGTTCATCTGTCACCAGCTAAAATGCAGATGTTCCGTTTCCTTCCGCTGTTTTTCTTGCGGACGGCGCTGAAGTTTACCTTCCAAAGCCGCTTCGGAGATGTGTTCATGTATCGCCACGCCATGAAGGCGCCGGATGAGATGCTGCAGCTGCATGAGCAGTTTTATGCGTATCTATCAAACATACAAAACAGGAGTGGTGGGTCATTATGAAATACAAAATTGAGAAAAACACCGTGCAGGAGACACTGATCATTCCGCTGTATGCCAGGAAGGTGTGCTCAGAACTGTATCCAAGTCTCTATCGGGACGAAACGGCGGTGCGACTGATTAACGAAATTGACTACGACTTTTCTACGGCGGAGAAAAACGCCCGCAGTCTCATGCAGCGTTTCGGCTCACTGGAGGTCGCCATGCGGCAGAACGACCTTGCCTTCGAGGTGCGGGACTATCTGAAAACCCACCCAAAAGCGGCGGTGGTCAATCTGGGCTGCGGACTGGACGGTACCGGCAGAAGCTGCGATAACGGCAGCTGCAAAATTTACAATCTGGATTTTCCGGATGTCATCGCCGTGCGCAACGAGCTGCTGCCTGCCGGAGAGCGCGAGGAAAACATCCCCTGCGATTTGAACGATACTGAATGGTTCAGCAGGATCGATGCGTCCGGCGGCGCGGTGTTCTTCGCCTCCGGTGTGTTCTATTATTTCATGACCGAGCAGGTCAAAGCGCTGGTACAGCGGATGGCGGACGCGTTCCCCGGCAGCGTTCTGGTGTTCGACGCGGCCAACCGCACGGCGGTGAAGATGATCGCCAAGACATGGCTCAAGAGCGCGAAGATCAGGGACGTGGGCGCGTACTTCGCAGTCTCCGACGCAAAGCGTGAGATCGGCGCGTGGGACGGCCGCTTGCAGGTCACGAGCCGCGGCTATATGCTGGGCTATAACGACCTGACAGACCCATCCGTCAGCGCCTTTTTCCGTTTCCTTGCAGAGGTCGGCGACGGCATGATGAAAATGCAGATCGTGAAGATCGGATTCGGAGGCAGGTAATGAACGTGAACAAAGAAAGAAAAGCACTCGTCGCGGGCATGATCGGGTGCTTGCTCTATGTGATCGGCGACTTTTTGTTTGCGGCGA
>OIYG01001846.1_pt1 | contig 14947 bp, 16 predicted proteins | sample 1587861 | NCBI WGS metagenome assembly OIYG01 (sample SAMN03283272) | human gut metagenome | biome: human-associated habitat; material: feces | host: Homo sapiens | place: Peru | collected 2012 | reverse complement strand
ATAATTTTGTTTTAATTTTTTTGCATTTTCTAATGCATTCATGTAAACCTTTCTTTCAAAAACTTGAGGAGTTTGAACAGCCCATAAGTTTGATCTGTTTGGTGTTGATTCAATAAAACTATTCATATCAATAACTTTTATAGTATCTTTAACAGGAACTCCCACTGCCGCACATTTAAATTCAAACGATTTTTCTACAACTCTTGAAATTATATCTGGTGTAACAAGGATTCTAGCTCCATCATGTATACAAAAATGTGTTGCTAGTTTACTTGTTTTTTCTATGCCTAAAGAGACAGATTCTTGCCTACTGTTTCCTCCCGGTGTAATGACAGAAACCTTTTTTATATTGTTCTTATTAATAATATCTACCATATCTTCTAAATGATCTTTTTTACAAACTATTACTATTTCATTAATAATACTTGATGATTCAAACGCCTTGATAGTATGTATAATAGCTGGCTTCCCACATATATTAATAAACTGTTTATCAGTACCCATGCGAGTAGAGTTACCAGCTGATACAATTATAGCACTTACAAAATTATTCATTTTTATATTTATCCTTCCTTTTTATAATTATAACTTATAATTCATTCCTAGTAAAAGAGCTTTTTTATTTAGTTGAAATAATTCATTCTTTCTCTTAGATATACATTTTTCAAGTCCTTTATAAAGCGATTCCTCACTACAAAATGCTGTTTCTTTGAACATTTTTCCTAGCATTATCATATTAGCTAAACCTTTTATATTATTTTCTTCAGCTAACTGAGTCGCAGGTATATAAAAATCGATTAAATTTAGATTTTCAGTCCTTTTGTGTATAAGAGAACTATCAACTATTACTATCCCTTCTTTTTGAACTGAGTTAACAAATTTATCGAAAGATGGCAAATTCATTACTACAAATATATTTGGAGAGGTTACCAGCGGAGATCCTATAGAAGCTTCCGATATACAAATGCTACAGTTTGCCGTTCCTCCTCTCATTTCAGGGCCATAAGATGGAAGCCACGACACCTCTTTATTTTCTAAAAGACCAGCATAAGCTATAACCTTTCCCGCAAATAATATTCCCTGACCACCAAAGCCAGCCATAAGTATATTATAATTTTTGCTCATATATATCTACTTTTCCTCCTTTACAGTATCTTTATATATACCTAAAGGATAATATTTAAGCATATTTTCTCTTACCCAAGTTAAAGAATCTATTGGTCTCATTCCCCAATTTGTTGGGCAAGAAGATATCACTTCAATAATTGAAAATCCCTGCTTATTTATTTGATTTTTAAATCCTTTCTTTATCGCCCTTTTAGCCTCATTAACATTTTTTACACAATCTATACTAACCCTTTGAGCCAACGTAACACCATCTAAAGTAGAAAGTAACTCACATACCTTAATTGGATACCCTGCCACATTTACGTCTCTACCAAATGGTGTTGTCTGAGTAACCTGCCCAGGCAAAGAAGTTGGGGCCATCTGACCACCAGTCATGCCATAAATGGCATTATTAATAAATATAACTGTCAAATTTTCACCTCTGGTCGCAGCATGAACTATCTCTGCTGTACCTATAGCAGCTAAATCGCCATCTCCTTGATATGTAAAAATCACATTATCTGGTAATGCTCTTTTTGCGCCTGTTGCTACTGCTGGAGCTCTGCCATGGGGCGCTTGAATCATGTCAAAATTAAAATAATCATAATTCATTACTGAACATCCTACTGAAGCTATACCTATAGTTTGCCCCTCTATATCTAATTCATCCACAGTCTCTGCTATAAGTCTATGCACTATACCATGACCACACCCAGGACAATAATGCATATTTACATCGGCCATAGATTTTGGTCTTTGAAACACAATTTCCATTATTCATTACCTCCAGAGGCAAGTCTTTTTATCTCGTTTAAAACCTCATTTGGCGTAGGTATAATTCCTCCAGTGCGTCCATAAAAATAAACAGGCTTTAAACCATTTACCGCAAGTCTTACGTCATCAACCATTTGCCCCATGCTCATCTCAACACAAAGAAATTTGTTTGCTTGTTTTATGTATTTTTGTATAAATTTAATTGGAAATGGCCATAACGTTATCGGACGTATAACACCTGCTTTTATTCCTTGTTTTCTAGCCATATCAACAGCACTTTTAGAAATCCTTGACGATGCACCATAAGATACTAAGATAATATCAGCATCATCTAGCAAATATTCCTCTGCTAATTGTTCGCTTTCTTTTATTTTCTCATATTTTTTATATCTTTCTAAAGTTAAATTTTCAAGCTTCTGTGGAGTAAGATATAATGAACTTATAACATTATGTTTTCTTTTATTTTTATGTCCATTTGCAGCCCAAGACTTGTTTGGCAACTCCAAACTAATGTTTTCTTTAAATTCTACTGGTTCCATCATCTGGCCTAGCATTCCATCCGCCAAAATCATAGCAGGCATACGATATTTATCGGCATTATCAAACGCTTTCGATACTAAGTCAACCATTTCTTGAACTGTTGACGGTGCAAAAACTAATATTTGAAAGTCACCATGTCCAGTAGCCTTAGTTGCCTGCCAATAATCTGCTTGAGAAGGCTGAATTCCGCCTAAACCTGGTCCTCCTCTTTGTACATTTATAATTAGTGCAGGTAAGTCTAATGCAGCCATATACGATATTGCTTCCGATTTAAGACTTATTCCAGGAGATGATGATGACGTCATAGCTCTTACTCCTACTGCCGCAGCCCCTAATACCATGTTAATTGCTGCTATTTCAGACTCAGCTTGTAAATATGTACCTCCAATTTTAGGCATTCTTTTCGCCATATATGCTGCAATTTCTGTTTGCGGTGTTATTGGATATCCAAAAAAGTGTTTGCACCCCGACATTATTGCCGCTTCTGCTAAAGCTTCATTGCCTTTCATCAAAACTCGTTCTGGCATAAATTATATAACCTACCTTTCTACTATAATAGCCACATCAGGGCACATTGTAGCACATGCAGTACAGCCTATACATTTTTTATAGTCAATAAGTTCTGCTGGGTGGTATCCTTTTTTATTTATTTTAGTTTTTGAAAGTTCAATTATATTTTTAGGACAAAACTCTACACATAATCCACAGCCTTTACATCTATCATTTAGCACTGTTATTTTACTCATTATTCCCTCCTAAAAATCAATAAATATATTAAAACCACGGAGGTTTTACATACATATAAATTTCAAATATATTTTTAGCCTTACTCTTTAATTCAGCCGAGATATTATCTAAAGCTATCGTCATTATTACTGGCAAATTAGTCTGTTTAGAAATCTCGTTCGCATAAATTTCAGATTTCATAATATCTTTAGAAGTTGTTGAGCTTTGTAAATTAGAGTTATTAACTATAGCTGTTGCATTAAGTTTTGAAGCAGATTCAATTTCTTTTAATATCTTAACTGCACTTTCCGAATTTGAGGTTTCTTTTCTATATTTATTTATTATATATAGCATATCATAACTATTTGTATTTATTATTTCCTGGGAAAATCTAGAAAGCAACATAGTTCCAGCAGCATCACCCCCAACATCAAATATTGCATATTCATTCTTATTCAAAAATACTGAGTAAATTTCTGGCGGAACTGCAGGTAAATCTAAATTTGAATTTGCATAAATAGGAGATATTAATTTTATACCTTTCTCCTTTAATAAATCTATGTAAGCAGATGATCTAAAATACGGATTAATAATATCAAAATCTATTAAGGTAACTTGGTTTCCTTTATTAATCAAATAATTTGCCAAATTTATTGAAAAATTTGTTTTTCCGCAACCATAATGTCCACATACAACCACAAATTTTTTTAAATTTACCAGATTTATCACCTCGTAAAAGTACATAATTATATTATAAATACTATATATTTTTTATCAAGTATATAACATTTTAAAGTAAATTATGCTTTATTTGACTATTTACTTGAAAATTATAGTAAATATATTATATAATGAATTTTATATGAATTAAAATTAGGGGTTATAGCCTCACTTATAATTTGGAGTGATATTTTTGGAATCTTTAATTAAAGAATTGGTAGAAAAATTAAACACAAGTTTAGGCTCAGAATTAATTATTTTTTTAATATCTATGACACCTCTTCTTGAGTTACGCGGTGGTTTATTAGCAGCTAAATTCTTAAATGTCGATTTAAGAATGGCTTTCCCAATTTGCGTTATTGGAAATTTACTTCCAATCCCATTCATATTGCTTTTTATTAAGAAAATTTTTAATTGGCTAAAAAATACACGTTTTGTTAAAGCAATAGACAGATTCGAACAACGTCTTAGAAAGAAGAGTGAATCTATTTTAAAATATGAAACACTGGGATTATTTTTATTTGTTGCTATTCCTCTTCCTGGAACAGGTGCTTGGACAGGTGCCGGTGCTGCATCACTTTTAGAAATGCCATTAAAAAATTCTATTATTTCAATCTTCCTTGGCGTTATTTCGGCAGGCATTATTATGGCTTTAATTTCTTACGGATTTTTAGGATTATTTTTCTAAATATAAAACAGTAATATATCGATTTTTAACTTCTATTTATACAAATAGAAGTTTTTTCTGTAGAAATTTAGGAGATGTTTTTTTGGAAAATATTAATACAGATGTAGCAATAATAGGTGCAGGAGCCTCTGGTCTTATGGCAGGAATTTCAGCGGCAATAGAGGCAAAAAGAAAAAACAAATGCACAAAAATAGTTGTTATAGATCATTTAGACCGTGTTGGCAAGAAAATATTAGTAACCGGAAATGGTAAATGTAATTTATCTAATAAAAATATATCTATAAATAATTACCACTCAAACCAACCTGAAACCGTTAAAAATATATTAAATAAATTTTCATATAGCTACACAATAAATTTATTTAAATCAATTGGACTTGAAACAAAAGAAGATTCTTTAGGCCGCGTTTATCCAAGAAGCGAACAAGCTTCGGCAGTTCTTGATTTATTAAGGTTAAAATTTAAATCCTTAAATGGCCAAGAAATAACATCTTTTAAAATTACAGAAATAAAAAAGTTAAATTCAAATTTTATAATAACTTCAAATAATAAAAATATAACAGCTAAAAAAATTATAATAGCCACAGGTGGTCTTACAACTCCTACTCAAGGATGCAACGGAACAGGATATTCATATTTAAAAAATTTCGGACATAGCATTACTCCAACTTTTCCTTCACTTACACAAATTAAAGTTTCTGAAAAAATAGTAAAATCTTTAAAAGGGATGAGAACCTTTTGCAAAATATATATAACTGCAGATAATAATTTAATTAAAGAAGAAATAGGTGAACTACAATTCACTGAAAATGGTTTATCTGGAATATGCGCATTTCAACTTTCTAGAATTGTTTCTGAATTCTCTCTATTAAAAACAATATATGGCAATAAGTATAATAAAATAAAAATATTTATAGATTTAATTCCTGAGCTTAGCAATAAAGAAACATTAAATCTTATAAACTTAAGAATTAAATCAAATGAATATATGATTCTTAAAAACTTTCTTACTGGAATTATTAACAATAGAGTTGGGCAAGCCTTATTAAAAAGTTGCGGATTTAGTTTTAATAAAAAAGTTACAGATTTATCTGAAAAAGAGATTTTAATAATCGCAAATAAACTAAAACTATGGGAATTCACGCCAATAGGGACAATGCCATTTAAAAATGCTCAAGTCACTGCAGGTGGAGCTGATTTAAGTGAATTTAATAAAGATACACTAGAATCGAAGCTCATAAATGGCCTTTATGCCTGTGGAGAAATTTTAGATGTTGATGGCGATTGTGGAGGATTTAATCTTCAATGGGCCTGGTCATCAGGATTTACTGCAGGTTTAAATGCAGCTAAAAATATTTGAGGTACAAACGATGTTAAGACTATTAAATATTTCGCTAGACTTAGATTACAATAATAGTGACCTAATAAATATAGCTTCAAAAAAACTAAATATTCCTAAAAAATTTATTACGAATGTATCTTTACATAAAAAATCTATTGATGCAAGAAAAAAGCATAATATACATTTTTTATGTTCTATAGATGTTGAGCTATCTAAAGAAGTTAGAAACTATAAAAAATATATATCTAATAATATAATGGAAGTTTTTCCATACATTTATAAAACTGAAAAATGTATAAACTGTAAAACGCCACCTTTAATCGTTGGATTTGGACCAGCTGGAATATTTGCTTCATTAATTCTAGCTGAAGCAGGATGCAATCCAATTATAATTGAACGAGGAAAAGATGTTGACAATAGAACTAAAGACATTAATAACTTTTGGAACAATTCCACTTTAAATGTTGAGTCTAATGTACAATTTGGTGAAGGTGGAGCTGGAACTTTTTCTGACGGTAAATTAAATACCGGAGTAAAAGATAGTAGATCGAGAAAAGTACTGCAGGAATTTGTAAATTGCGGTGCCCCTGAAGATATTTTATATACAACAAAGCCTCATATAGGTACAGATAAATTAAAAACTACAGTAAAAAATTTAAGGAAAAAAATTATATCTTTAGGAGCTAAAATAAATTTTGAAACCAAACTTTTAAAAATTGTTATTAAAAATAATAAAGTTACATCTGCTATAGTACAAAGCCAGGATAATATCTATGAAATTGGAACCGATAATATCATATTAGCAATAGGGCATAGCGCAAGAGACAGCTTCACAATGCTTAATGATTTAGGAATATTTATTGAACCTAAACCATTTTCTGTTGGCGCAAGAATAGAACATTTACAACAAGTTATTAACAAAAGTCAATATGGAATTTTTCACAATCACCACGCTTTAGGTGCTGCTGACTATAAATTATCTGTTCATCTTAAAAATGGAAGAGGAGTATACACATTTTGTATGTGTCCAGGTGGACAAGTTGTTGCAGCTGCATCTGAAAAAGGTAAATTAGTTACCAATAGTATGAGTGAATATAAAAGAAACAAAACTAATGCAAATAGTGCTATATTAGTTGGAATAACTCCTGATGATTTTGAAAGTGACCATCCTCTTGCTGGCGTAGAATTCCAGCGTAAATTAGAAGAAAAGGCATTTGTATTAGGCGGAAGCAATTATAAAGCCCCTGTACAATTAGTTGGAGATTTTCTAAAGGATATCCCATCCAAAAGTATTGGGTCTGTTGTTCCCAGTTATAAACCTGGATATAATTTATGTAATATATCATCTTGCTTTCCACAATATATAACAGATTCATTAAAGCAAGGTATAATTGAGATGAACAAAAAAATAAATGGGTTTTCTGCATATGATGCAGTTTTAACCGCTGTAGAAACTAGATCATCGTCTCCTATTAGAATTACAAGAAATGAATGTGGTGAATCGATAAACTTAAGTGGGCTATATCCTTGCGGAGAAGGCGCTGGATACGCCGGTGGAATAATGTCTGCAGCCATTGATGGAATTAAAACCGCAGAAAATATAATTAATAAAATAAAACAAAAAGAGATGGTATAAAATATACCATCTCTTTTTTAATGATGATGATGTCCTAAATGCGAATGTGACTCTGTTTTTTCAGGCATACATTCAATACTTTCACAATTTTCAGATTCAAACTCTATTTCTAAAGTTACATGATTTATTCCTTTTTCCTTAAACTTGTCTCTTATAAATTCTTTAACATCTATAATCTCAGGCTGCGATAAACCATCAACGATTTTAACATGAAGAGTAATATAAGGAATAACTGAATCAGCAGACCAAAAATGTATATGATGCATTTCAACAATTTTCTCATTTTCAAGTAATTCGTTTACTGTTGAATCAATATCTATATTATCTGGTGCCTTTTCTAAAAATACTTCAAAAATACTTTTTACATTTCTAAAAACATTAAACAATATAAAAGCAGTAATAAATATACAAAGAATTGGGTCAAGAATTGGTAAATCAAAGAATTTCATTATTATTCCGCTAATAAGAACTGCTGCCCACCCTAAAACATCTTCTAATAAATGCAGGCTTACCACTCTTTCGCTTATCACATTTCCTCTAGCTGTTTTATAAGCACCAAGCCCATTTACTATAAATCCTATTACGGCTAAAATTAATATCCCGTTATAATCTACTCTTTCAGGATTAATTAGTCTCGGTATAGCATTATAAAGCATAATAACTGAACCTATAATTAAAACTATAGAAGTTATTAACGCACCTACTAAAGAAAATCTCTTATACCCATAAGTATAATTTTTATTTGGTGTCTTTTCAGACTTCTTTTCCAATCCCCAAGCTATTGCAATTGATAGTGCATCACCAAAGTCATGAACTGAATCTGAAGTTATAGAAACACTATTGGTATATATTCCTCCAATTAATTCAAATATTGAAAATCCTAAGTTAAGAAAAAATGCGGTTTTTATGTTGTTTGTAGACTTTTTACTCATTTACATCCCCACCTTAACTAATAGTATTTATTTATAATTATATTAAACAAGCATTATTAATGTCAATCACTAATGATCATTTGCAATGCTTATAAATATTTGATATAATTTCTCAAAGAAAATAAAAATACCAGGTGATAATATGGAAAATTTTTTAAAAAGATGTTGGGCAAATATAAGTATAGACAATTTACAAAATAATATAAACATTATAAAAAAGCACATAAACAAAAATACAAAAATAATGGCAGCAGTAAAAGCAAACGCATATGGACATGGAGACAAAGTCATTGCAAAATATCTTGAAGAATTTGGTGTTTCATGGTTTGCTGTTTCCAATATAGAAGAAGCACTTGCTTTACGCAGTTATGGAACTAAGCTTCCTATTTTAATTTTAGGAGCAACTCCAGCTTCATACGCCAAAATTTTATATGAAAACAATATAACTCAATCTGTTTTTTCAAAAGAGTATGCAAATGAATTATCTAAAGAAGCCCAAAAAGCAAGTGTTTGCGTTAACGCTCACATTAAAATAGATACTGGTATGGGAAGAATAGGTTTTTCAGCTAATATAAATGATATTGATAAAACTATAAATGATCTAACTAACATATACACAGATAATAACATTAATTGCACTGGAATTTTTACACATTTTTCATGTGCCTCCGACTTGAATAATGATTCTTCGGCATATACATTAAAACAGTTCGAATCATTTAAAGCAATATGCTCTCTTCTTACCGAGCTAGGAATTAATGTTGGACTTAAACACTGTAGCAACAGTGCTGCAATAATAAATTATCCACAAATGCAAATGGATATGGTACGTCCCGGAATTATAATTTACGGATTATCAATATCAGGAGATCCAAACGAAAACAACGGTACAAAGCCAATAATGGAAATCTACTCTAAAATATCTATGATAAAAACAATACACAAAGGTGAATCAGTTAGTTACGGAAAACTATTTACCGCTAAAAAAGATACCAAAGTTGCAACTATTACATGTGGCTATGCAGATGGATATTGTAGAAAACTCAATACATCACACATAATTATAAATGGCCATAAAGCACCTATTATTGGAAATATATGCATGGATCAACTTATGGTCGATATTACAGATATTCCAAATGTAAAAGCTAACGATACTGTTATTATAATTGGCAAACAAGGTACCCAATCTATTAGTTTTGACGAACTTGCAGAGTCTATAGGTACTATTGGATATGAATTAGTATGTAACATTGGTAGAAGAGTACCAAGAATTTATACAAAAGAAAATTTAACAGTAAATATAACTGATTATTTAATAAATAATATATGATAGTTCGCATTTTGTTAAGATTATAATAAATTTATGTTATTTTTGTAAAAAATTCGTTATATTTTTGCATCTTCTTGTGATATATCACTAAAATATGATATAATATATTACAATAAATATAATATTTGTTGAATCGCTTGGGGGTGCACTAATATGAATAAAAAGACGTTAAACTCTATTTTATCATCCGTTATTAGCTACGAAGAAATTGCCCCAGATCAAGATATAATTTTTGAAGGTCATGGTGAAAAAGATATTTCAGGAAAAGTAATTTCGCAACACGGATGTACTCCACAAGAAATTGCCAAAATTGCAAGCAAAATAAACAAACCTGAAAATTGGAATGGACGTATAGTACTTCTAGGAAGTTGTACTGCAGACCTTACAAATGACGTGTCTTATGAATACTATAAACTAACCGACGAACCAGTTACCGTAGTAGGACCAAAACACGATTTAATAGTTGAATATATAAATGATCAACAAACTATTATAGGAATAGGTTGGGCAGATGATGACCCAGACAAACCTCAATATATAGACCTAGCTAAAAAAGATATTTATGTACTAGATAAATTTATTTGTAGTATAGATAATAAAATAAACCATTTTAAGAGTTTATTTAATGAATTTTTCAATTCAGTTTTATCTACATATTCAAGTGATCCTCAAAAACTTAAAATTTGGTTTAAAAATCTTAGTGAAACAAAAAAACTTTTATCAAATAACATAAAATATTTAAACTTAATGGTTCCTTGCCAAGATTTAGATGAAGTTACTATGAACTCTTGGAAAGAAATAATATCTATATCTGAATCAATTCTTTCCAAATTATTGAAACTTTGTAATAAATCTAATTATATATTAAATGATGAAGATATAGAAAAATTCATAGTTTTAAATGAATTTGCGTGTGATTTAAAAGAAATACAAAAGGAAAAACTACCTCATCTATTTTATATTGCAGAAAATCTCATTAGATTATTCAACATAAGTACAATTAAAGACACACTAGATTTATCTAACCCTCAAATGGTACAAATAAGTACTTATACTGAATGAAAATTTTGTCTTACAGCATGTGTAATGGTGAAATTAAATTTAATTTTAAAGGATATATCAGAAAAAATAATTTATAAATATGTAATATTAAACAGTTATATAACTCTTAGTATAAAATAAATTATGCTAAGAGTTTTTTATAGTCTGTTAAAGTAATATTTCATAACCTTAGCAAGTCTATTTCTAGATTTTTTTAAATGCCTCGATATAGTAGATTCAGAAATATTAAGTTCAAGAGCAATATCTTTAAGCGAAAGTTGTTTTCCATAATACATTACAACACATTGTCTTTGTCTTTCAGTAAGCTCTCCATCTATTGCTCTAACCAAAACCTCAAGCATTTTCTTGTATTCACTATTATCACTAAATTTATCTTTTTGATAATTTGAAATACCAATTAGAGATTCTGTAAAGTCATTTAATGAAAGAGGCCTATTTATCATTCTTTTCTCTCCTTTCCATACCACTTATATATTTTCCTGTATGCTTAACTTCTAAATACATAGAATATAGTAAAGCTATTCTATAATTAATATCATTTGAGTCTGATGGGCTAGCTACTTTTGCCTGATCTTTTAATTTTCGAATATATTTTTTCAACTTTATTTCCTGAACATAATACTGACTTGACCAATCTTTATAATTCATAACATACTCCCTTTCACACGAAACGTGTAGTTAGTGGCATGAAGCATTAAAATATATTAATCCAACAGCTTATTATCCAATAAAAACACCTTTTAAAATTAAATTTAAGCAAAAATTCACCTCATAAGCAAGATGTTATCACGTAAATTTTCATAAGTCAATATTTTTTTGCGAAAAATTGCACATTTTTTTTATAAATATGAAAAAATTATTATAAAAATAATATTATAAAAAATCTTCTTGCATACACAAACTGTGTATGATATAATATTATTAAATTTTTTAAGAAAGGATTAATTATAATGTCTAAAAGTACATTTGGTCAACAACTCAAATCTCTTAGAGAGAGTTTCGGTTTAACACAGGCCCAACTTGCATTTAAACTGGATGTTTCATCATCTACTATAGGTATGTATGAACAAGGAAGACGTGAACCAGATAGTGCTATGCTTACTAAAATTTGTACTGAACTTAATACAACTACAGATTATCTTCTCGGTTTCAACAAAAACAAATTAAATACCGACAGAGAAGTAAACGAAGTAATTGAAGAATTCACACATTTGTTGGAAGAACAAAAAGGGCTAATGTTTAATGGTAAGCCCATAAGTGAAAATGACAGAGAAAAAATTATTGCAGCTATAAGAATAGCCGCAGCAATAACTATGACTCCTTATAACAAAAATTAATTGCTATAACAATGTAATAAATAATAAGACATTACAACGAAATAATGGTTTATAAAATAAATAGAATTAAAAAATTTGTTAAAAAATATCATATTCAATTGTCATTTAAAATTTATTATAATTGGCTGTATTCAATTATATATAAAAATTAAATTTGTTTTTTACAAATTGTAAAATATGTAAATATATTTCCAACTAGTAAAATTAAATTTTAATTAATCTTCTAATTCCAATTTTTTATTTGACAAAACTTCTACTATAGTGTAAAATTTGGATATGAGAATGTGCCTGTAGCGCAGCTGGATAGCGCGCTTCCCTCCTAAGGAAGATGTCGGGGGTTCGAATCCCTTCAGGCACGCCAAAAAGCAAGCATTAAGTGCTATTTTAACATCACAGCTTATGTAAATTTATAAAAATAGGTACAGTTTAATTTATATCTGTATCTATTTTTTATCTTTATGCCTTGTTTATGAGTATAATGTAATAAAGGCATGGAGAGTGGTATAATGAGTAATTTTAAATTTATTTTATATAGTACAATTAGCGTTATTTCTGTTATTGGTACATTTTTATCGAACTTATTAGGAGGTTGGAATTCCTCTTTAGAAACATTAATACTTTTTATGGCTCTAGATTATTTAACAGGAGTAATTTGTTCCCTTGTATGGAAAAGATCAGCTAAAAGCGAAAATGGTGCATACGACAGTAAAGTAGGATTTAAAGGTCTTTTTAAAAAAGTTGGAATACTTTTTATGGTATTAATCGCAGCCAGACTTGATCTTTTTATGAACGCTGGAGAAAATAAATATATTTGCACAACCGTAATATTTTTCTTTATTGCCAATGAAGGATTATCAATAGTTGAAAACCTAGGTATTATGGGATTACCGTTGCCAAAAGTAATAAAGGATGCTTTTTGTAAACTAAAATCTTCAAATAACGATAAAACAGAATAATTGCTAATATAAATAGAAAACACGGTTAAAACCGTGTTTTTTATTTAAAAAATTTATTATGAATAGCTAAAACAGCATCGTCTACATCATCTTGATCTATTAAAACTGAAATTTTAATTTCACTGGTTGAAATCATTTGTATGTTAATTTGTGCATCATATAACGCTTCAAACATCTTAGTCGCTACTCCAGGATGTGTTTCCATCCCTGCACCAACAATAGAAACTTTCGCTACTGAATCATCATACAGTATGCTTACATTTTCAAAAGCTTTAATATATTCTGATAAAACCTCTTTAGCCTCTTTTAGCTGCTCCTGCACAACGGTAAATGTTATATCTTTAGTTCCATCGCGGCCTATAGATTGAAGGATAATGTCCACATTTATTCCTTTTGCAGACAATTTTGAAAATATTTTAAATGCTAAACCAGGTTTATCTGGTATACCTACAATAGAAATTCTAGAAACATTTGTATCTTTTGCAACACCATTTATCAGCATTTCCTCCACTGATACTACCTCCTTAACTATAGTTCCAGGTAATTTTTTAAAGCTTGAAAGAACCTCTAATTCGATTCCGTATTTTTTTGCCATTTCAACAGATCTATTATTTAATACTTGAGCTCCTAAGCTAGCCAATTCAAGCATTTCATCGTATGAAATCTCAGTTAACTTCTTTGCACTTTTAATTACTCTAGGATCTGCAGTATAAATTCCATCAACATCTGTATATATTTGGCATAAATCTGCATTCATAGCCGACGCTATGGCAACTGCACTTGTATCTGAACCTCCTCTTCCAAAAGTTGTTAAATCATCATATTTATTTAATCCCTGAAATCCTGCTACAATAACTATATTTCTCTTATCAAGCTCTTTCTCTATCCTGCTAGAATCTATATTCTCTATTCTAGCAGAGCCATAGGCTGAATCGGTCTTAAAACCTGCTTGCCAGCCAAGTAAAGATACAACAGGATACCCTAACTTTTCAATTGCTATAGCTAATAGAGAAATAGAAATCTGTTCACCAGCAGTTAGAAGAACATCCATCTCTCTTTTTGATGCATCCTCATTAATTTGCTTTGCTTTATCTAATAAATCATCAGTAGTATCACCCTGTGCAGATACAACCACAATTACATCATTACCCTCGTCATATGTTTTTGTGACTATCTCTGCAACATTAAGAACACGCTGAACATTTGCGACCGAAGTTCCCCCAAATTTTTGCACTATAAGGCTCAAAATAATTCCCCCTAAAGTAAATGGTTAATCAGTCAAAACTAATAGTTGCACCAAGCATATCCGGTTTTAGTAATTCAAATTTCCAGCCTAATATTCCTTCTTTTTCTAAATATTCTAACACCTGTTCCTTCATAAATTTTCCAACAGTTTCATCTACTATTGAAATTATAGAGGGGCCTGCACCTGTTATATATGTACCATATGAGCCTAAGTTATAACTTATTCTAAAAATTTTATCTAAGTCATCTATAAATTTCATTCTATATGGTTGATGTAATTTATCTTTAACCGCTACCTTTAGATTTTTAAAATTTCCTGAAATTAAAGATGTTACCATAAGTGCAGATCTAGATAAATTATAAACAGAATCATTTCTAGAATACGTTTCTGGCAAAGCTTGCCTTGCTACCGATGTTTTTAATCTAAATGGTGGGATAAAAACAGCAAATCTTATTTTATTGCTAATTTGAACGTTATCGTAAAAAACTGTTTTGCCTTCAATTGCAGTTACAGATAATCCTCCTAAAAAAGCTGGAGTAGTATTATCA
>OIYG01001844.1_pt1 | contig 14956 bp, 12 predicted proteins | sample 1587861 | NCBI WGS metagenome assembly OIYG01 (sample SAMN03283272) | human gut metagenome | biome: human-associated habitat; material: feces | host: Homo sapiens | place: Peru | collected 2012 | reverse complement strand
CAAGCTGCGCTCATTCGCTCCTGCGGAGCTTCATTCGCTTGCATGGAGTTAACCACAATATGCCGTTTCCAACGGCTCGCAGTCACAACTCTGCATCAAATATCAATTCAGACAAAATTCATCTAAAGCCGGTTCCAACGAATAACAACCACCAAACATAACCCCAATCACATGAGGCAATTTGTCATGTAAGCAAATAGTCGTGCCATTCTATGCCTTGCTCCTGAAGTATTCGTTTAAACTCGTCTTCAAAACTCACATAGGCATGATGAGTTTTCTGGTTTTTGATATACTCTATAACGCCGTTTTTCGCTTCCAACGAAACAGAGAAAGCGGCATATTCACGCCCCCAGCCATTCCATTGTGGGAAATGTCCGCAAATTTTCGCCCATTCGCTACTGGTTTGCTTTACTTCTCTCACCAAATCGGATAAGGCAACAGTCGGATTCAAGTCAAGAAGAATATGGATGTGATTTTCCACACCACCTATACGACACAAGTAGCAACCCTTATTCTGGATTACTTTCCATATATAGCGGTACATGTCCTCACAGTGGGCTTCGCAGATGGTTTTCTGCCGATGGTGGGTGTTGATAACGATATGATATAGGGCATTAACTTTGCTCATGTTCTTTTTGGGCAAATGTAACCATTCTTTATGCCTCTTGCAAATGTTTTATAACAAAAAAAACAATGAAAATGATATGTCTGGGCGAACAGGTGTCATGTGAGAATATGTGAAAGTGGTCATAAGAGATGGTGCACTATGAACAATGCAAAAGTGTGTGGAGATAAGTTGCGAAGCAACAGCCCTCGGAGATGGCGAATTGTGGTTAACTCCATGCAAGCTCGTGCGTTACGAAGTAACGTGCGAGCGCAGCTTGGAGAACTACAAGAATAAGAGGGTGAGCGTCGGAGACGGTCGGTCGTGGTAACAGCAAGTCAAATACCACAACCGACCCTCTCCGAGGCTCATACCCTCTTTTGTGCAATAACCACGATCAACCGTTACAAACGGTTACAAGCCTCCACAAGATTTTTGCATCATTCACCATTTTTTATAGTTTTTCGGTGTTTTCGCCTTTGGCATGTTTTGGCGCAAACAGCAATCAACGCATTGGGAATATGCCAGAAGAACCGTCCCATTGGTATGCAATAACGAATTTGCGTTTGTGGACGGTTACGCTGTTCGTTGTTGATAACTAAGGGCAGAAAAAGTGCTTTATCGCACATTTAGTGGGATAAAGCACTATGTGAGGGGGCTTGGACTTTGGCGTTCGAGAAAAGTTGTTTTTCACGTTGTGTGAAATGCCGTCATTTAGACTTCGATAGAAAAAAATCGGCCCTACATGACAGTTTCACTACAAATGGACTTATCCAAAACTTACATCACGATTATTGAATAGGTCTAACAATCATGTCTGCAGAAGTTATTTCTCTTGGGTAATTCTTTCCTGCGGGGGGCAAAGCAATAAACTTACTGTGGTTGGAACTTCTATTTGATGGAATAACAACTGTCATGATTTTTTCCTCTTCATTATAATATCTTGGATAAGTACGAAGTCCATCATTCGTTGTGTATTGTAGTCGCAGTATTACTGTTACCGAGCGAGAATTGTAATTGGTTAAAGTGACACCACTTACGGCTTTAAAATGAATTGTATTAGTTGGTCTGTAAGGGTTGTTGGTGTCGTATGTCAAATCAATATCAGCTATTTTTGCTGTGACATCAACGCCTCCGATATCTAATGTTTTTGAGATACCGTTTATTTTATAGTCGTCAGATGTAGCTTCTCGTCCAGCATTGTTGACTTGCACTTGAATGTTAGACGTTTGACCAAATGCAAATTCAAACGAAAGCATTAACAATACCAAAATGAATAATTTGTTCATGACATTTTATCCCATTTTATTAGTTGGCTTGGAAATAATAGTAATCCCCTTCGTAATTTACTCGATAGTTCATGTACTTTACGTTGCCTCCGCCTAAATAGATAGGGAATCCTCCACCTGTTATCATTTGAGGCTGATACCCATCTTCTCCATTTACAGAGCATTCGCTTGAAGTCCAAACTACGCGAACGGTTTTTCCTGCTTTTGGAATCAAACCATCTCCAGGTTGCGGATAGTAGGCTGGGCCTTTATAAATAATTCTGGCACTTGCTCGGGAAGGTGATGGAGCTTCTGGAGCAGAGGTCATAGGGTTGGAAGGCGCAGGAACAGAAGGTGTTGGAGATGTTGATTCTGTGGCAAATGCACAAAGTGCAAAACTGCAAATAGCTGCCGATAAAATTTTTTTATTCATATAAAAATAAGTTTTTTTTGGTCTTACAGTCCGGTTGACCTAATTAATAGACACAGAAACGTGGACTGGATTACTATATCTCCGAATGAAGGTCCTGAGAAAACCATGAATGCGAGATATGAAAAAACAGCAGTCCACGCTATACGCGAGAACCGTTTCGTTACCTCTTGCATTCGTTGAAAATTTCTCAGGTTTTCATTCGCAAGATAAGCAAAACGCTTCTTTTGAAAATCGAAATGTCTGCACATTTTGTTGTGCGATACAAATTTAATAAAAAAAAACAGATGTGCAAAATTTTATTTCGGTTAAGTCACAATGTGTTTGATTTATAGGAATTAACGGTAATGGGAGTAGGGGGCATTACCGACCCTCTACGAGGCTCATTTTTTCATAGGAACTATCTCCAAGCTGCGCGAAACCGTTCCTTCTGAACGCTTTCGCTTGCATGGAGTTAACCACAATACGCCGTTTCCAACGGCTCACAGCCACCGTCGCAATATTAGTGGATTAAGAGGCCGTGTGCGACGGCTCATCGTCGCCACCGCAATACTTTTGGGTTAAGCGACCGTGCGCAACGGCTCGCGGCTATAGCGAAATTTTGGGTGGGGTGAGGGGGTGAAAAAATAGCCACAAATTCGGGTGGGAATTTGTGGCTTTATTATAAATAATGTGTGATGGGTGCGTTATTTGGCGATGATGAGGTCGATGCCGAGGTCTTCGATGGTGGCGCGGTCTTTTGGAGAGATGCCAGAGTCGGTGATGATGATGTCGATTTCCTCAGTGTCGCCGATTTTTGCGAAGCCGCGTTTGCCAAACTTGCTGGAGTCGGCAAGCACGATGGTCTTCTGTGCGGTTTGCATCATGTTGCGGTTGAGGTTTGCCTCACGCATATCGGTGGTTGAGAAGCCGAAATCGAAGTCGATGCCGTCAACGCCCAGATACAGCTTGCTGAAGGCGCAGTTCTTCAAAATCATCTCGCTGTATTCGCCCACCACAGAAAGCGAGCTGTGGCGAAGCATGCCGCCGAGCTGCAAGATGTCGATGCTCTCGTGCTCCGAGAGTGTTTCGCTCACTTGTAGCGAAGCCGATACCACGGTGATTCTGCCGTTAGGCACGATATTGCGCGCCAATGCGTGAACGGTGGTGCCCGATGCCAAGATGATGGAGTCGTTGTTGGTGATGAGCTTTGCCGCTTCACGGCCGATAAGCGTTTTCTGCTCGGTGAAGAGCTTTTCCTTCTCGTTCACGGATCGGTTGTTTGTAAACGGATTGAGCATGATGGCTTTGCCGTGGCTACGGTAAAGCTTGTTTTCTTTCTCCAGTTCCGTTAAATCTTTTCGTATAGTGACCGACGACACCTGAAGGATGTCGGCAAGTTCGGTAACTTGTGCAGCCCCTTTTTTCAGCAGGGCGTTCATGATGATTTGATGTCGTTGCTCTTTAGTCATGTCGGAATTGCGTGATTTTTGGATTTTAGTTTTGTTTCGCAACTGAAATCCGCTCTTTTTCCCTACAAAAATACAAAGAATCTCGCTGATTATGAAATTATAAATGAGAAATATATCTAAAAATTTGTCGTTTTTCAAAAAAGGTGCTAAATTTGTTGCGAAAAAAAACCAAAAAGGTTGCGAAACAAAAATAGCGACAACTATTTTTCTTTCGGTTACCCTTTTTCTATGAACAACTATAGATTTTTTTAAACTAACTTTCAACCTAACAATAAAAAACGTTTTTAGGGTAATGGATGTGAAACTGAAAAACAAGTATGATGTCATCGTAATCGGTGGCGGCATCACTGGCGCGGGTACTGCTCGCGACTGCGCTATGCGTGGGTTGAGTGTGCTGCTTATCGAGCGTTTTGACTTTGCTCAAGGTGCCACGGGCCGTAACCACGGTTTGCTGCACAGTGGAGCACGCTATGCTGTGACAGACCAGGAATCTGCTACAGAGTGTATTCAAGAAAACATGATTTTGCGTAAAATCGCAAGTCATTGTGTGGACGAAACCGACGGTTTGTTCATCACACTTCCAGAAGACGATTTGGCGTATCAAGCCACTTTCGTGGAATCGTGCCAGCGCGCAGGTATCAGAGCAGATATTATCGACCCCCAAGAGGCCAAGATTCTTGAGCCAGCGGTGAATCCATCACTTATTGGTGCTGTGAGAATTCCCGATGCCTCAATTGATCCATTCCGCCTGACCGTGGCGAATGTGGTTGACGCTCGCATACATGGTGCCGACGTGATCACTTACCACGAGGTGACCGATCTGATTATCGACCAAACTCGTGTGGTGGGCGTGAAGATGCGCGACCAGTACACTGGCGAAATCCGCGAAGTGTATGCCGACCTCACCATCAATGCCGCCGGCATTTGGGGTATGCTCGTAGCCAAGATGGCAGGCATCACTGTTAATATGTTCCCGGCTAAGGGTGCTTTGCTCATTTTCGGACACCGTGTCAACAACATGGTGATTAACCGCTGCCGCAAACCAGCCAACGCCGACATCCTTGTTCCTGACGACAACGTGTGTGTGATCGGTACCACCAGCGACCGTGTGCCTATCGAAACTTGCGACGATATGCGAGTGACAGATGAGGAAGTGGAAGTGCTTCTCACCGAAGGTGCGCAACTCGCTCCAGCACTTGCCACCACACGCATCTTGCGTGCCTATGCAGGTGTTCGCCCACTGGTGGCAAGCGACCACGACCCAAGTGGCCGAAGCATCAGCCGCGGTATCGTGACACTCGACCACGCCACACGCGACGGCTTGGAAGGCTTCGTGACCATCACCGGTGGTAAGATGATGACCTACCGCCTGATGGCAGAAATGGTGACCGACCTCGTGTGCAAGAAGCTTGGTGTGAACAAGGCTTGCGAAACAGCCACCACTCCACTCCCAGGCTCTGAGTCGAAGCAGTCGGAAGAAGAGCTCCGCACATTCAGCTTTGCCGACAAGGCAGCCGAAGGCCGCCACGGCACCTACACCAAGGAAATCGTGAAGCCCGCCGATGAACTCGACGAGGCACTCGTGTGCGAATGTGAGGGCGTTTCGGTTGCAGAAGTTAACTATGCCGTTAATTCACAGCACGTGACCAACATGATCGACCTTCGCCGCCGCACCCGTGTGGGTATGGGCACATGCCAAGGTCAGCTCTGCTCTTGCCGTGCTGCCGGTCTGCTCTGCCAAGGCAATCACGCCGATAAGGCTGCTGCCGACTTGGCTGACTTTATCGACGAACGCTGGAAAGGTATGAAACCAGTGGCTTGGGGCGCAACCCTCAACGAAGCTCAACTCATCACCATGGTGTATGAAGACCTCTGTGGTGTGAATCAGTTTGTAAAGGAAGGAGGTATGAAATGAAATTCGATACTATAATTATAGGTGGAGGCCTTAGCGGTCTGACAGCCGGATTGGCACTTCAAAAAGCCGGCAAGCGTGTGGCTATCGTGAGCATGGGTCAAAGCACCCTGCACTTCAACTCTGGCACATTCGACCTGCTCGGCTATGATGCACAGGGTGCAGCAGTGAGCCACCCACTCGAGGCCATCGCTAAATTAGATGCCAATCACCCATATTCAAAATGTGAAAATGTAGAAGCCCTCGCCGACGAGGCTAAGGCACTGCTCGCCGAAGTGGGCGTGCGCACCACCGGCGACGCGAAAGCCAACCACTACCGCATCACCCCAATGGGCGCGGTGAAGCCAGCATGGCTCACTATCGAGGACTACGCCTCACTTGCAGATGCCGACAAACTCCCTTGGAAGAAGGTGGCGCTGGTCAACATCATCGGTTATCTCGACTTCCCCACCAAGTTTATCGCAGCCGGATTGCGCAAACTCGGTGCTGAGGTGGATGTGAAAGGTTTCACCATTCCAGAACTGGAGGCTGCCCGCAAGAGCCCTACAGAAATGCGCGCTTCCAACATCGCTAAGGTGCTGGGCAACGCCGATATGGTGAAGCGTATGGCTGCCGCTGTAAACGAACAGATTCAAGGCGGCAACTACGATGTGGCACTTCTTCCTGCCGTGCTCGGTATCGCCGATGCCACACTCAGCCAGCAGCTGAAAGACGAGGTGAAGTGCGATGTGCAATTCCTTGCCACTCTGCCACCATCGGTGCCAGGCGTGCGCGTGCAAACATTGCTCCGCAAGCGTTTCATCGCAGGCGGTGGCGTGCACCTCACTGGCGACAAGGCTATTGGCGGTGTGATTGAAGGCGGCACACTCAAGTGCATCAACACCCAAAATCTGACCGACACTTGCCTCAAGGCCGATAACTTCATCCTTGCAAGCGGCTCATTCGTGAGCGGTGGCTTGAACAGCAACTACGACGAAGTGACCGAAACAGTGTTCGGACTCGATGTCAACGCAGCCGAAGGCGGCCACGGACAGTGGACCAAGTATGGCGTGTATGAGGCACAGCCATATATGGAATTTGGTGTGGCTACCGACGAAAAGCTTCATGTGAAGAAAGATGGTAAAGTGATTAACAACTGCTACGCAGTGGGCTCAGTGCTCAGCGGACACAACCGCGTGAAGATGGCCGACGGCACAGGCGTGTCGATGCTCACAGCATTGCAGGCAGTGAAAAATATTTTAAAATAATCGACCCGATATGGCAGACTTACAAATCAATAGCGAAAGCGTTTTCAATTTTGAGCAGTGTCTGAAGTGCTCAGTTTGTACGGTATATTGCCCAGTGTCGGCAGTAAATCCAGCATATCCCGGCCCAAAGCAAGCCGGTCCCGACGGTGAACGCTACCGTCTGAAAAATCCAGTGTTCTTCGACGAAAACCTCAAAAAGTGCTTGAACTGCAAGCGCTGCGAGGTGGCATGTCCACAGAACGTGAAGGTGGGCGACATCATTCAAGTGGCCCGTATGAAATACAGCAACCACAAGCCAGGCTTGCGCGACCGCATTCTCGCCAGCACCGACTTCGTGGGCACGATGGCAAACCGCTTTGCCCCAATCGTGAACAAGACTTTGGCTTTGAGCCTCACCAAGAGCCTGATGCACAGCACCATTGGCGTTGACAAGCACCGCCAGTTCCCCGCTTACAGCGCACAGCGCTTCGAAACTTGGTATAAGCGCAACGCCAAGGCTCAACAAGCACAATACAGCAAGCAGGTGAGCTATTTCCACGGCTGCTATGTGAACTACAACTTCCCTAAGCTTGGTAAAGACCTTGTGAAGATTATGAATGCTGTGGGCTACGGCGTGCAGCTGCTCGACAAGGAAAAATGCTGTGGCGTGGCTAAGATTGCCAACGGCCTCTACGACCAGGCAAAGAAGCACGGCAACATCAACATCAACTCCATTCGCAAGGCGAAGAAAGAGGGCAGAGTGACGCTTGGCACAAGCTCCACCTGCTGCTTCACCATCCGCGATGAATATGAGCATGTGCTAGGTATGGAATCAGCCGACATGCGCGAAAGCATGACTTTGGCCACCCGATTCCTCTACCAGCTCCTCGACGAAGGCAAGATTAAGCTCGCTTTCCGCTCCGACTATAAGAAGCGCGTGGCTTACCACAGCGCATGTCACATGGAGCGTATGGGCTGGGTGTTCTACAGCACCGAGTTGCTCAAGATGATTCCAGGTGTTGACTTCACCATGCTCGATTCGCAATGCTGCGGTATTTCTGGTACTTACGGCTTCAAGCGTGAGAACTACGAAACCTCGCAAGCCATCGGTTCAGGCCTCTTCAAGCAAATCAAGGAAGTGGCTCCCGATTGCGTGGCTACTGACTGCGAAACCTGTAAGTGGCAGATTGAAATGTCGACAGGTGTGCCCGTAGAAAATCCTATCAGCATCATTGCCGACGCACTCGATGTGGAAGCAACAATTAAGCTGAATTCATAATTAATTAATTTTGTAATACAAAGAGGTCGGCATCGCGCGTGATGCTGTGGTGCCGACTGAAATTTAGCTGTTTTGATTCTATTGAAAAAACTTTTTTGTTTTGGCTGTATTTTTTGAGCCATTTTTGCATCAAAAAATTAGCATAATAGAGTCAAAATAGCTTAATTTTGTGCAACAAGTTAGTTGATATGGATTGCTGACCATAATTAACAGACGATACAAATAAATAATAACATAACTAAACTTAAAAAATTAAAACTAAATTATGGCAAGTTTTTTAGCTCCTCCAGCAGCGAGACCTGCACAGACTGGCCCAGAAGCTGATGCAAAGTACAAGAAATTGCGTTGGCAAGTCTTTATTGGTATTTTTATCGGTTACGCCGGTTTCTATCTCGTTAGAAAAAACTTCTCAATGGCAATTCCTATGCTTGCTCCTTTCGGATTCGAAAAGGGCGAGTTGGGTATCGTGCTTTCAATGAACGCCATCGCTTACGGATTCTCGAAATTCGTGATGGCAAGTATCAGCGACCGAAGCAACGCTCAGCGTTTCCTTCCACTCGGTTTGGTGTGCACGGCTATCTCAATGCTGTTTATGATTGTGCCAGTGCAATGGCTTGGCGCTGAACATAAGGGTGCGGCTATCGCTTTGATGGCAGTCCTCAACTTTCTCGTTGGTTGGTTCAACGGTATGGGTTGGCCTCCATGCGGCCGTGTGATGACACACTGGTTCTCAATCAAGGAACGTGGCACATGGATGAGTTTTTGGAACTGCGCCCACAATGTGGGTGGCGCACTCGTTGGCCCTATGGCTGTGTACGGCGCAATGTGGTTCGGCTCATGGTTCTATGGTGCTAACACCGACTACTACTTCCTTATCGGTACTTACGCATTCCCTGCCGCTGTGGCAGTGCTCGTGGCAGTGCTCGCTTATTTGATGATTCGCGATACCCCACAATCTTGCGGCCTCCAATCAATCGAAGAATGGAGCGGCCACGCTGCTAAGAACTACAGCAAGGCTGATGAAAAGGCTCTTTCAGTGAGTGAAATCTTCAAGACTGTGCTTTCCAACAAATTGCTCTGGTACATTGCTTTCGCTAATGCTTTCGTGTATATGGTGCGCTACGGATGCCTCGACTGGGCTCCTACCATCTTGAAGGAACAAGGTGTGGACCTGAAGGAAGCAGGTTGGGCATATTTCGCTTATGAAATGGCTGCAATCCCTGGCACTATCTTCTGCGGTTGGTTGAGCGACAAGGTGTTCCAAGGCCGCCGTGCATTGCCTACCATCATCTTCATGGCACTCGTGGCTGTGGCTATCGTGGTTTACTGGCAATTCTTCAACAACTTCACCGTGGTGATTTGTTGCTTGATTGCTATCGGCTTCCTTATCTATGGTCCTGTGATGCTGATTGGTGTGCAGGCTCTCGACCTCGCTCCAAAGAATGCAGCCGGCACAGCCGCTGGTTTGACTGGTTTCATGGGTTATGTGCTTGGTACCGCTATCCTCGCCAACGTGGTGATTGGCTATGTGGCTGAAAACGCAGGTTGGGACTGGACATTCATTCTCCTGCTCATCGCTTGTGCCCTCTCAGTGTTCTTCATGGCACTTACCTACAAGGAAGAGAAGTATCTTGCAGAGCAAAATAAGAACTAACTATACCCTTCACATCCTATTAAAACTACTCTAAAAAAAATAAACTATGGCAAATGATGTTTATGCCTCGTTAGGCAAAGACAGGAAGCGATTCCTGAATTGGCAATGGCGCGTCATCGTAGTGACGATGATTGGCTATGCTATGTTCTACTTTGTTCGCAAGAACATGTCTGTGGCCATGCCAGGTATCACCGCTGAATACGGTGTTACCAACAAGAGCTTCGGTTGGATTATCTTCGCCGGCTCACTGGTGTATGGCTTCTCACGCTTTATCAATGGTTACCTCGTTGACCGTGTGAAAGGGCGTATCGTAATGGCTGCAGGTCTGCTCCTCTGCGCATTGTCGAACTTCCTGTTTGGCTACGGTGCCAACTTGAGTGCCTTGTTCACTGGCGTGAATGAAGGCCCCGACTTCGTGAATATGTTCATTATGTTGATGGGTGTGACTATCATCCTCAACCAATACTTCCAAGGTTTCGGTTATCCTCCATGTGCGCGTATCCTGCCACACTGGATTCACCCAAGCCAGTTGGCTACCAAGATGAGTGTGTGGAACTGCTCACACTCTATCGGTGCGGCTCTCGCTGTGGTGGCTTGCGGCTACATTATGGGCACAATGGGTACCGACATGAGCCAAGCCGACGGTGTGGTTAACACCATCATCAAAAACCTCACCACCAATGGTGTGGACCAGGCTCAGGCTGTGGAACAGGCTGCCACCTACGCTGCGCACATTGGTGCGTGGAAGTGGTGCTTCTATGCTCCTGCTTGCTTGGCAGTGGTGACTTCGATTTTCGTGTTCATCGGCTTGCGCGACGAGCCTAAGGAAGTGGGTCTGCCCGACCTTCCCGACACTGGTCTCGGCGGCTTGAACGAAAACAAGAAGAGCGCAAAGGCTCGCAAGAAATTCGAAATGGAAATGGTATGGAAAAACCGTTGGGTTTGGACATTCTGTATTGCCAACCTCTTTGTGTATGTAGTGCGTATGGGCGTGCTCGACTGGGGTCCTAAATTCTTGACCGAGGCTCGTGGTCTCGACATCAAGAGCGCTACCTGGACCACCGCAGCGTTTGAAATCGCTGGTATCGTGGGCACCTTGTTCGCTGGTTGGGCTACCGACCACATCTTCAAGGGAAAAGGTCACCGCATGTGCGTGATGTGCATGGCTGGTGCGGCAATCTTCATGACCATCTTCCGCTTCTTGCCAGACGACTGTGGCATCACCGTCACTGCCGCTGTGCTCGTGGGTGCAGGTTTCTGCATCTATGGCCCACAGGCGCTTATCGGTATCGAACTTGGTAACCAAGCCACTAAAGAGGCTTCGGCTCGTGCCAACGGTATCGCTGGTATTCTTGGCTACCTCGGCTCAGGTTTGAGCGGTTTGCTCGTTGGTTATGTGGCAGATGCATTTGGTTGGACCCGCGTGTTCGAAACCATCATCGTTGTTGCCATCATCGGTATGTTTGTGCTCATCTCAATGTGGGCTGCTCCACGCGATGGTTACGAACGTGCTTCTAAAATCAATTACGACGAAGAATAACCAATAATTCAATAAAAGGTGAATAGGGCACCGGTCGTCCTAATCACCTTTTTCCTTTTAATACATTATATTTATAAATACTGCAATTATGGAATTTAATAAATACATGTCGCCAATGGGCGAAGAGAAGTTGATGGAGGCACTTGCCAAGATTAAGCATGTGGCACTCGACATGGACGGCACCATCTACATGGGCTCAACCTTGTTTCCCTACACTATCAAATTTCTCGACACGCTCACCGCTAACGGCATCAGCTATTCGTTCCTGACCAACAACCCAACCAAGAGCCACAAAGACTATCTTTTGAAGCTCGAAAAACTGGGTATTCACGCCACCGATGAGCAAATGTACACCTCATCGCTCGCCACCATCGACTACATCAAGCAGCACCACCCCGAAGCAAAGCGCCTCTTCACCCTCGGCACACCAAGTATGCAAGAGGAATTTGTGAAAGCAGGCTTTGAGTTGTGTGCCGACGATCCTGCCGACCGTCCTGATGTGCTGGTAGTGGCATTCGACACCACGTTGGAATATTCACGCCTGTGCCGCGCCACCTGGTGGGCATCGAAAGCCGATATTCCATACATCGCCACCAACCCCGACTGGGTGTGTCCAACCGACCAGGAGGTGATTCTCGTGGACTGCGGTTCAATCTGCAAGGCGATTGAGGGCGCGTGCAAGCGCAAGCCCGACGTGGTGATTGGCAAGCCCAATCCAAATATGCTCTACTGCATTCGCGACAAATACGGCTACAAGAGCGACGAATTGGCAATGGTGGGCGACCGCATCTACACCGATGTGGCTACTGCTCAAAACGCTGGATCGCTCGGAGTGCTCGTGCTCAGTGGCGAAACCACTTTGGAAACAGCCATTGCCAACGACCCAAACCCCGATTTGACAGCAGAAAATATCGAGGTGCTTGGCGAATTGCTCGTAAAATCGCGTAAAAAGTAAAAATAATTGAAAAAAACGCTTTCGTTTTGAAAAAAGTTTCGTATTTTTGTGAAGAATAAATTTTGCCTTTTATAACTAATGGCATAAAAAATTTATAGAAACTACGAAATAACCGAAGGCTTGAATAAACAATAACTACGAATATATATTACTCTAAAATATATAGATAATCACAATTTTCTACTAACTAAATTTTCAACATTATGAAGAAATCAATCTTTACTCTTCTTAGCTGTGCTGCTCTCGCAACTCCAGCTATGTTTGCAGAAGAAGCAGTGGCTCCTGAAGCAATCGCTGAACCAACAGCAGAAGCTGTAGCAGAACCTGTGGCTGAACCACAAAGTGACTTTGCTGACTTCTTGAAGAAGATGCCAGTGAAAATCTCTGGTTACCTCCAAACTGGCTGGAACTACACCAGCAACAAAAACGCTTCTACTTCTTCTTTCCAAGCTAAGCGTCTCCGCTTGCTCTTGGACGGTAAGGTGTCTGAAAACGTAGACTTCCGTCTCCAAATCGAAGCTTTCAACGGTATCGCTGGTTCTACCAACGGTAACGGTCAGAAGAACATCCAAGTGATGGACGCGTTCGCTACTTGGAAGATTTGTCCAGAATTCAAGGTTCGCGCCGGTCAATTCTACACTCCACTCGGTTATGAGAACTACGACATCTCTCCAGCTACTTTGGAAACTGTTGACTTCTCTAACATCGTTTACCGCATTGCTTGCCGCAACCCATATTCTTACAACTTAGTGGACTATGGTCGTGACCTCGGCGTTATGCTCATTGGTGACCTCGGCAAGTACTTCCACTACGACTTCGCTGTGACCAACGGTTCAATTCCTTGCAAGGACGACAACAACAACACTAAGGACATCTACGCAAGCGTAACTATCAAGCCTTTCAAGAACTTCAACGTGAAGGCTACTTACAACTGGGGTGAATACAACCCACAAGCTCTCGCTGGTGGCACTGCTCCTGGCATGGGCGTTTCTAAGTACATGCCAATGAACCGCTTCGTTGTTGGTGCATGGTACAACGATCCTAACGGTCTCGACCTCCGCGCTGAATACGGTTTCATGAAGTCAAAGAAGAACAACGACACTTACGTTGACGAACAAGGTGCTTACGTACTCGCAGGCTACCACGCTGGCAAGTTCCTCCCACTCGTGCGTTGGGACATGTACAAAGACGACGTGAACAAAACTTCTGCTGGTTGCAACTACAACCGTATTCTCGTAGGTTGTACTTACCAACTCTTCAAGAACGTGAAGATCCAACTCAACTATGGTCACTTCATGTACAGCGACGATGTTAAGAAAGCTGGTGGTCTTGAAAAGAGCGAACAAGTTCAACTCATGGGTCTCTTCAAATTCTAATTATCCCACTTGAAGTAAACTCTTAACCAAATTTTATAAAACAATTTCATTAACAAAAACTTAAAAAAGTTATTATGAAAAAATTAATGATTCTCTTGGCTGTTTGCTCATTTGGTTTGGCAAACGCTCAACACCTCGGTACTGAATACCGTTTGAAGAAAGTTGTTGAAGTTCCTGGCCGTCAAGGTATCGCTGCCGACAAGGATTACTTCTACGTATCTGACACTCGTGGTCTTTACAAATTCGACCGTAACTGGAACCTCGTTAAGAAGCGTGTTCAGACTAAGGACGAAAAGACTGGCAAGTTCATCGACCCATTGTTCAACAACCCAGATCCAGCAAAGGGTGGTGCTAACCACTTCGGCGACATCGACGTTTACGATGGCAAGATCTACACTGGTAACGAATATTTCAACCTCGGCCGTGGCGTGAACATCTCTGTTGACATCTACGACGCTAACACTCTCCAATATGTGGAAAGTATTCCTTGGCGTCCAGAATCTGGTCAAGTTGAAGTTTCTGGTGTTGCAGTTGACCGCGAACGCAACCTCGTATGGCTCTCTGACTGGGTTGACAGCCGCTATGTATATGCTTACAGCCTCGAAACTAAGCAATACTACACTAAGGTACAATGCCGTCCTGAACCATACTGGTGCCAAGGTATCTTCATCGTTGATGGTACTATGCTTCTCGCTGCTGATGATGGTGAATCTACTTACCACATCGCCGACAACGTGTACAAGATGGACATCACTGGTGCTCCTTACACTGGTCTCGTTGACGGTACTGAACCTGTTAAGGATACTCCTTGGTCAGTTAAGACCGACAAGGCAGGTAAGGTAGTTAAGCGTACTGGCAAGATCGCTGGTGGCGCTATGGGTGGCAGAGTAGAATTGCTCCGCGAAATGACCGACTTCCGCCGTGCAGGTGAAATCGAAGGTCTTTGCATCGACCCAGTTACCGACGACCTCCTCGTTCTCAACAACCGTGGTACTCAAATCATCCTCGGTATGAGCCAAGGTCCTTTCGCTAACGAAGGTTACACCAAGGAAATCCACGAAGTTTATATTTATGAAAAAGTTAAATAATTCTCCCAAGAATTAATCTAACACAGATATAACTTCCGCCTCCGAGAGGGTTCATCCCCACTCGGAGGCATTTTTTTTAGGCAATGATATACATGTTGTCTCGAAGAAGATGCGATGTAATTCCGTTAGGAATTTGATGTGTGTAGGCAGGTATGCAGAAAAGATGTAATGGA
>OIYG01001843.1_pt1 | contig 14967 bp, 11 predicted proteins | sample 1587861 | NCBI WGS metagenome assembly OIYG01 (sample SAMN03283272) | human gut metagenome | biome: human-associated habitat; material: feces | host: Homo sapiens | place: Peru | collected 2012 | reverse complement strand
ATTTTGCACAATTCCGTTCATTTTGCGCAATATTTTATTGTTAAACTTTATAAAAAGTAACAATCTGAAAGTAATAAGTCACAAAAATAGCGTTAGAACGGCTTTCTTGCCAAATTCTAACGCTATTTCTATATCTACTTATCAGTGTTTATCCTATCACAACCTCAAGGCTTTCCATATCGGCGAACTTCAAGCCGCAATCCTTCGCTGCCTTGAACAACTCCTTCTCGTCAACGTCCTCGATGGCTACCTCTACCTCGGCATTGGCAAGGTCTGAGAAATACTTCTCTGTCTTCTGCTTCTGATTGTAGAAGTACTCATTAACCTCCGCGAACTTGGCGGAATCGTCCTTGGTGTATTCGTAGCCCTCATCGGCGTGCTTCTGTTCCAACTGCTGGCACTCCTGGAGCTTGCGCTGCATCTCCTCGAACTTATCGTCCTTCAGGCTCTCCTGCGCTTCCTCCACATCCTTGTCGTAGGTATCGGCTACTTGGCGAAGTGCCTTCATGTTCTTCCATACTCGCATAGCGGCATCATCGCTCATAGATGATGTCTTCAATGCCTTCAATGTTCTGTAGGCTGCAACAGCCTCGATTGTCTTAATCTTCTTCATAATTATTTCTTTATTTAAATGTTGTTGTTATACTTAAATTGCTTGTATTTTATTTCCAGCTTATTGACTGAATAACAATATCGCCTATCGCTGGATAAGATGGTGATGCCTGCGAATGTACTCTCGTTCCTGAAGACATACCTTTCTTCATAGAAGCGGTAACTTTGTAATTACTTACCTGTTTTCTTTCCTTCGCACCCGACTGATATGTAAATGAGATAAGGGCTTCTACGGTATAGTCCTGAGTAAGGACTCCATTTCCGTCAAAAACTATATCGAATCCCTCTACTGGATAATTATTCCAGCTTTCTCCATTTCCCACATTTATCATTTGTTTGGTTACATATACAGCTACGTTGAAGTGGACGGTGTAGGCTGCTGTCTTCTTGATTTGCAACGCAAAATTCACCTTACCTTCCGGCACGCAATATATCTCGCCGTCACTCTGAAGCTTAGTGGTACAGACCAATCCGTTTACTGATATAACAGCGTTCTTTACGATACATGGTACTGCCGTGGCATAGTATTCTCCACTACTATTCATCTGCTCCATAATCTCATCAATGAGCCTTGTATTGCTCATCAGATTCGGGCATATCCATCTCGGTGATGATATTTGTCTGTCTGAATTAGCATTCACTTCCTTAAATGTTGAGCTGGATACTACGAGATACCAGTTACTTACTCCCCTTACTGCAAGTCCAAGTCGATAATATCCATCATTAATATCCAGAATATTGTTGATTGGTATTACATCGGAGCCTACCATTCCGAGGGCTTGCCACGACTGGCTATATAAATCAGAACCTGCCCATCTACACTTGAAGCTGGTATATAAGAGGCTTGTACCTTCCAGACTTACATTGAGGGCAGAGGAATCTGTCTTACCTGGTGACGTGCTGATGGAACGGGTCTTGTAACTATCCAATCCGATTACACCATTTGAGAATCCGCCTAATGGGGCTGATGTTTTAGCGTTATATCCATCATTCAGAGTTTCGTTATTCACGAAATCACCTAGGCGATAGGGTGAGCTACTACCTCCGCTTGGTCTGGAATATGTCCACTCGCTGGAAGCATTCAATATATTCTGCAAGGAATATGAACTGAGACTAAAAGATGAGTCTCGCCGAAAGTTATTGGTAAGGATGGAATTGGTGGTGAAATCCAAACCATAACGGCAGTTAGCTCTATCCTTCTCTGTTATATTAAACGGCTTGGTGATGCTTATTGGTTTGTATTTAGACCACTTGTTTATATTGGCGGACTTGCACAATGTGGCAATATCATTACTCGATACTCCCAGCACCGACTTAACATCATCGATGGATATGGGGGGGGTGATTTTTCCGTTATTTACACTCATATTTCTTTCTTATTTTAATTAGTTACACTTCTTTTTATATCTACTGCAAATCAGGGTCAATACTGCTGACAAATGGGACAAGCCCTTTGGCAACCCATACGCCGTTGGCTATCACGTATATCTTATATGACTTGCCGCTGGTAAGATTCCTGAATGTTACCGTTTTAGTTTCACCAGCCTTCATCGTGCCTATGGTATTGTAGTATTCTCCTACCACCATAGATTGACCGGCTGACGGGTCAGTCTGATATACGCAATATACGGTTACGTTGTTTACCTGGCTGGCATCCTCCTTCATCTTCAGCGTTACGATGATTCTGCCAAGCTGCTCTCTTGCCGTAATCTGTGCGAAGTTGCTTGCCACGGCTTGCGACTGGCTGATGATGGAGAGCTGCTTGCCTCCTGCCAGATTTGGGATGGCGTAGCAAGTCATCTGGTGAAGGGTGTGGACGCTGGAATAGTTGAATGAGCAGAACATCGGGAAGGCAAGGTAATCGCCTACCTGAAGGGCGTTCTTTGGCAGCGGCACTGTGAATGTTCCCACGCTGGATGCGGTGGTAATGAACATGAGGGTGGACTTGCTCTTGTCGGTGATGATGTAGCCGAAGTACTTATCCTTGAATGCTGCAAAGTCGAAGTAGCTTACCTGTAAGCCATCTGCCGATACGGGATTGAACAGAGTGAGTATCTGATTGGTATCACTCTCACGGATGAACACGTTGGTAGATAGATAGTCCTTCACCTCGGGATTCGCATTGTGAAAATACCCTCTGAAGTCACCCAATCGGAATGGCGCAGACGCACCGCCAGTTGGCTTATCATATAAAATACCATATCCATTATTAGCCTTGGAGTATTCTGCCACAAGGTCTTTCCAGTTGTTCTTACCGTTTTCTATCGTGATATTCAAGCCGTAGTTGCCATCCTTTGCCTTATACCAGTCGTCAGGAAAAGGTGAGGGGTACACGGTAGGCTTATACTTCGCCCAGACATTTATCTTCGGTGACGTACAAAGAGTAGCAAGGTCGCCGCTGCCCTCTCCGAAGAGGTTCTTCAGGTCGTCAATACTGACGGGAGCCGTTATTTTTCCGTTTGCTAATGCCATACGCTTAATCTTTAGAACTTAAAACACTAGGCAAGGCAGCTCTATAAGAGCCACCCTGCGTTAATACTCACGACACTTACTCTGCTGCCTCGCTTGCAATATTAGCGGCGATAGCGGAATTAACCTCCTCAATCAGTGCTGACACCTCACTGAGCTTGCTCTGCAGAACACTGCTGATGTTGTAGGTCAGCTCGCTGCCGTTGAAGCTGGCGTTGGCATTGCCGAGATAGTTACCATTTGCGCCTGAATAGATGCTCATGTTGATGCTCTCGATGTTGCCACCAGACTTGTCAACGTTGTAAGTAATTTCTACTCGATAGCCGCCCTTTGTGTAAGTTGCGGTTGTCTGTTCGCTCTTCTTGTTAATCTTTAAATTTTCCATTTTCTTAACTAATTTAATGATTTAATATTCTTGTTACCTAATCTCTTCTTGTCACTGCTGTCCTGCTTTCCGCTCAATCGCTGAACCTCTGATTCGAGGAAGACCACACGAGCCTTCAATCTACTCACCTCATCGCCCACCTGCTCGATGGCACCGAATGCCGTTGCAATCAATTTCGGAGACCAATAGTTGATTTTGTAATAACCATTTTCGTCAGTCTCCACGATGTCCTTTAAGTGAGGGTTGCACAAGACGTGTTGGGCAATCCAGCCGATAGACCTTGTGTTGTCCTTCTTCCAAGCAAATCCGAACGTTCCGCCCATCGCCTTGATAATGCCGAAGTAGTCCAACTTCCGCAAATCCTGCTTCAAGCGGATGTCTGAGGATGAGTAGGCGGTGATGCCGCCAGTGGCGAGGATATTACCACTAGTATAAAATGTAGAAGTATCAGTATAAAATAACCAGTTGTCGTTATTATAACTATATACTCCTATTTTTGTTGAAGTTCCAACACCAAATAATAAATCTCTACTATTAGCTTTAATTTTAAGACCTCTATCGTTAGAAGTATCATCATTAACTAATATATTCCCTTTAACTTCAAGTTTCTCTGAAGGTGACAATGTTCCAATACCTACATTTCCTTGACCATATTGTAATGCTAATGGACGCCTATTCGGAGCACCACCACCGGTATCTATAACATTAATAGAACCTCCATTCGTGCTAGCAGAAAATTCTGTTATAACAACACTACAGAAATGGCTGTTTTTATTATATACGTCCAAACCATTTGCTATAATTGTTCTCCCAAGAATACTCGCATCATAATTGATATTGACAGATTTATCAGTGGAAGCCAATCTCAAAACTTCACTGCCTGAGCAAAGAAGTCTAAGGTCATAACCGCTATCAGTATCAATATATCTAGTATATGTTTTCTCAAACATATATGTTGCACTACCAAGATTATACCTATGTGTAGCAGATGGAAGTATAGTGCCACCAATATCGTTAGTGCCATCGAATGAATTGCCCCAAAGATTACGAGTTGTTTGCAGCTTCTTTGCGGACAAAACTGTTTGAGAACCAATATTTCCAGAATGTATGATTCCTTGACCGTAGATATAAGCCGTTGCTCCCTGACTATATTCATTAATGGAAAATATAACATTATTAGTGTTATATTCTTTGAACTTCATATTACCACCTTCTACATATATTCCCCATGAGGTATATGCACCTCTTTTAAAATATAACGTTGGAGAATTACCTGATGATACACTCAAAGATAGGTCTCCAGTCATTGTATCACCAGACTTATTTACCTTTCCACTAATATCTTGATGCGAGGTTAAATAGTTTCCTTTGGGCTGATATATGATATTAGCATTATCTTTTATATACATCCATAATAAAATTGCCTTTCTTTTAAATGGTTTATTTAACGCATTAACATTACTGAATCCACCTTGATTATACGATGTAATAATCTCTGTATCATCAGTAAACACACCATCCCCTACAGGGAGTGTTGCACACAAATCAGTAAAGCTTTGATGAGAAGTCAAGTACTGACTATGAGTGTGACCAAGCTTACTGTAGGTATTAGCAGCATCAGCAGACTTCAAGTAAGCACTAAGACTTTGATGGCTGGTGAGGTAGTTTCCCTTCGGCTGATACGTGCTGCTCGCTGCCGACTTCGTAAGATAGATACTTTGAGCATCGGTCTTTTTGAGGTAGCTACTAAGCTGGCTGCTTACATCAACGTTCTGAATGGCATCATAGAGCATCTTCACGCTCCAAGCACTTGCTATCTGCGAGAGTTCATTGTTTCCTGCGCTTGTCAGCTTGATTGCTGATGCGTAGCTAAGAACTGAACCATTCAAGCCACCGCCACTTGACGAGCCACTTCCTTCCCCGTAAGCCGTGATTCCTCCTGTGGCATAGAGATTACCATCAATCTTGATAGCCTTGTTTGTGGAATCATACGTGATGCTAATACCGTGAAAAGTGATAGCACCCTCAAAACTGGCATCGCCCGAAACTCCCAATTTAGTGAAAGGAGCGTTGGGCTTCAGCGACACAAGGTCGGCAACGCTCGTTCCTGCACTTCCTGCCTTCCAAGTCGGCTCGAAGAAGGTGAGGTATGCGCCAAGATTCTTCTCGCTGATGATAAACGATGTCGGGTCTGCGTGAACCCTACCATCAGTTCCCCACCAGATTGCACCACCTGCCACGTAGCCAGAACCATCGAAGCGGAAGATGGTGTTAGCAGGAGTCTTAGAGCCATCGTTGTAGTCCTTATCGACCATTTCGCCACCGAACCAAGCTGCGATGCCGCCTCCCTTTGCAGACTTCTCTGTGATACCGTTTATACCTGCCGTGGTATTTCCACCAGTGTCTCGCAACCCGATGAGTGATGTAAGAACAAGACCTCCGTTAATCTCAGTGTCGGGAGCATCCATCAGAGCCTTCTTTAAGTAAGCAAGGCTGGTTACGTCACCGATTACTACACCGAGGTCACCATAAATCTTGCTAGTGATATATGCGTTTGCCAAACCCAACTTGTCGTAGAAAGAAGCATAGGCAGACTGAAAATTAGTGAACTTCGTTCCCACTGCTGAGACGATGGTTGCCTTGCCGTTAGTATCAGCCGCATTGTATCTGCTTGATATGTCTGAAAGATAATTGACGAGTTCCGTCTTAGCTGTAGAGAGGTTATCAAAAGCTGTTTTGAGGTCAGTGAGTTCCTTGGTGCCCTTCAGTACCTCTGCTTCCTTCACTTCATTGTATGACTTCTGCGCAGCCGCAAAATCATCTTCCAGTCGCTTAGAATCCTGCGCCATAGCCGCAATCTCGGAAGGCTCTAGGTAGCCATCTGTAACATAATTATCGAATGCCTTCTTGTTGGTGTTGACGGTATTTCCGAGGTTCGTAATATCCGTCTGTGCGGTCTGTACCGCATTCTGAGCATCCTCCGCTGCCTTTTTAGCAGCGTTGGCTACAGTATCATCGGTGTATTTAGATGCTTTTATCCAATCACCTATGGCGAACGGAGAACCTGCCGCTTTCTTGGTCTGACAGCGCAATACCTCGTTCTTGTATGTACTGCCATCGGATGGATATGTAGCGTTAACCCATATATCGCCCAACTGATAGGGCGGTGTAGGCTGAGCACTGAACACCGTCATCTTTCCGTCTGCCGTTTCCTGCGCCTTACTTGCGTCTGAGAGGGCTTTCGAAATGTCAGTGTCCGTGATGATAGTCCACTTATAGGTGTTGCCATCCTTGGCAAAGCGGTATGCCTTGCCCGTCTTGTTGTCGTAATAGAGGTCGCCAAGATGGGTATCTTTATCCTTGTCGGTCGTCCAACTGATTGCAGGGGCATTTTTCAACGTAGGCACACCCTCATAGAACCACGTCTCGATAGCCCCGTCCACCTGATTTTGAAGGTCGGCTATCACCTGCGAGTTCTTGATGAGATTGTTCACCTGCTCCTCAGTTAAGCCTCCTGCTGAGTTCTCCTTGATGTATTGAGACAATTCCTTGCCATCCACGGTGGATTTGGCGGAGAGCTTACCCTTGATGACTACCTGCTTTGTCGCGCTGTCGAACTTTATGTAGCTGCTGCCTTCGTAGTTATTCTCCTTAGTAGGTCGGTCGCCTACGTACATATCACCATAGATATTAAAAAACGCCTTGTTGGTCTGCTTATTAACACCATATTCCACGAACTCCTTTTTGGCAAATGAGTAGCTATTGATGCCGTGATAGAGGCTGATGGATGGCGAATAGGTATCTACAGCCGAGAAAATCAAGCAGTTCTGACGTTCTACATCTGTCCTGTTTCCACACTGCGACAACACATCACCCTTTGCTGGAACATCGCTTGCCGTAGCGCAATCGGTATCCGAGAGGTCGATGTAGTGATATTTCTTACCATCCAGCTCTACTGGTTCCTCATCACGACCGATTATCAAACGCCAGTAAAAGTGATTGCCAGCCTTATGATAGGTTCCTGCCTTCACGTTGAATGACTCAGAACGCACTTGGTCGCCAATAGCGAAATCATTATCCACGGCATCGCCTTCCTGCTCTGCTAAGAAATAGCAACGATAAGCCTTCTGTGACACATTATTATATGTCACAGTAACCTCTTCTACCTTATGAGCCACTACACCTCCCGCAGGAGAAATAATCTCCTTGCCGCCAATGGTGGATGTTTTCTTGATAACCAGTTCTTCAAAGATAGCCTTCATCCTCACCTCCAGGTAATCTGTGATGAGATGCGAACGACCTTCTGCATCGAGAGTCCACAAACCGCCGTTCTCATTGTTGGGGTTACCGACAAGCAATCCCTGCAAGAACTTCTGTACCTTCTCCCAAGTGATTGTGCCCTTGGCTGTCTCGTCCTTTGTCTTGTTTAATCTTTGTTCATCAACAGCTTTTGCTGAAAATACATTATAATCCGTAGGAGTTATGCTATCATAACTCTTAATGATATAAATCGACCTTCCGCTTCCGACATTACCATTAAGATAACTCTGTCCATTATAGATAAGTTCTTCTATCTTTGACTCCATTGCATTGAGGCGGGAATACGAAGGCTTTTCTCCAACATAATACTTCGCACCATCAAAAGGAATATCAAGGCTGAATTCATATCCAATAACTCTTGAAGACCTATATCCATCGCCATAACCTTTATTATAAAGATTAACCCTGTCACCTACCCCATGCAAGTTACCCCTACCCTGATTATAGGAATAGTTAGCCTCAGCAGTACATGTATATGTCGTAGGGTCTATCATGGACTTCTTCAAATCCTTTATGGAATCCGTCAGCAACTCATTGGAAGCGGAAGAAACCAAAGTATCACCCAATTTGGTAGAATCCCAATTATAGAGAACAAAAGTATCTCCATCCTTCGGGTGCAAAGTTATATCCGGCAAGAAACGACCATAATCCTCATTAGCAACAATCTCAAATACCTGCGACTTAGGATTTATCTGTTCTTTTCCATCTTTCAATATCGGATTACCATCATCGTCCTTAAGTATTTCAGAAACTCCATCTGGATTAAACTCACATTCGAAGTCCATACCATTAAGAGAACCGCTTTGGAATACTATATGTAAGTTCTTGCCACTAAGAATATACGCCTTTTGGAAAGCCATATCACCTGTTTTTTCGCCATCTTCATTGACAATAGCAAGCGAATTAACACGATAAAAAGTCCGTTTGATGTAATCTCCTTCTTCTGGTGTACTTTCATCTTCTACATCTTTTTCATATGATGTTACCTTAGAAGTCTTGATAAGATTTCTTGGATAAATATCATCATTTGTAGTTACTCCCTCAACATACTGGTCTTCACGGAGTCCACTAACTTGTATATATCCATTTTTCAGTTCAAAGCCATTCTCTGCTAGCAATTGCTTGTTCTTGTCAGAGCATTCTGCTGAATTTGGTAGCATGAGACGTTTTTCAACAACACCATCCTTTGTTATATCCGCATCAGCATCATTCTTATATCCGCTAGGCAAGTTCCTTGCAGCTCCAAAAGCATATACCCTGTTTGCATAAGTGGATTGGCTTTGTGAGCTTGACATAGAAACGATATTATCGTTAAGTCTGAAATCAGTAATAGCATTCGTATTCTCGCAAGTTCCAAAATGCAGTATATTTCCCTCAAACCACCATTCACAACTAAACGTCTGAGCTATATTCGCAATAGCATCCAATATACTTGTATTAGAGTAAGTTATAAGCTTTGCAGCATTCGCATCTACACTCGCATCTATAACATAAGTATAATCCGTTCCTTCTCCTTCAAAATTAGGGTCATAAAGGTAAGACTTATCTAACTTCGCATAATAAGCTAGATTTTTCATTATCACTTCTATATGAGTACTAATTTTTGAAGTAAGAGAGAATGTCGCTTCTTGTGAACCTGTATTCGGGCGATACTTCAGAATCTTATTCTTTAACTTACGATAATAGGCATCGAATTGGATTTCGTAGGAATATCCAATAGTATCATTATCTTTGGCCTTAGTTAAATCTATAAGCTCAAATCGCCCATATGGTGTTTCGACAAAATCACCAAGCAAGAAATATGTCGGTTTAGAAAGTTTAAACGAAAGCTTACAATAATGAGACTGCATCAATTCATAATGAACTAATGCATCTTGTGTAACAGGAACTGTACATCTTACTTGTACGTTTCCGCTATTATCGTAGTACTTTATATCGATTTCCTTGAAAGTTTTCATAATTATTCTATATCCTCAAATTCTTTTAAAGTGAATTTTTCTCTATCCGAATCCGTCAGTTCTCCTCTATTTGTCGGATTGTACTCCACTAACTTCAAACTCTTCTTGCCTACAGAACCTCCTTTTCCTCTTGAATAGCTAGATGATTTTCTTGCACAATACAAACGATAAACATCATCTTTTGATTTCGGAACTTGTATAGTAACAAAGCCATTATCCATAAGCGCATCAAAGGCTTTTACCCTTTTATTGTAGTCAGTATGGTCTCTGCCAATAATGACGAACTCTAACGTAATGCTTCTTTCTGCCTTTTTTGGACGAATAGGAACAACCCTAGTTCCATGCTCAGTTCTTACCTCGTTGGCAATATAACTCTTATTGTCTGCATCAGCCTCTAATGCATCCAAGAATCCACTACCCATCTTTACACGATAGTTAGTCCAAGCATCCTTTCCATTTATGATAAGTTCATTCGAATTCATATCAGCAAAGTTAAAAACAAAATGAGGAATAATATTATATTTTTGCCACAATGCTTTCACTTAGAATTTAAGTGCAAAAAGGGGCGCATTTCCTGCTCGGATTTGCACCCCCAAAAAAAACAATAAGCATTTGATGTTATGAAGTTGAATTTTCGTCTCCCTTTACCTTTGCAGCTAACGCAACTTTTTCTTCGGAATCCTTGCGTATCTTTTCTATCTCTTCAGCAGGAGCGTCCGTGAGTGCAAGCATTTGAACAGCAGTCTCTAACGAGAGTACGCCTTGATTATATAGTTCCGCAATAACTTTCCACTTATCCTTTTTGTCATCTTCAAACGGCTCTGAAAATTCGAATTCAACCTCAAGCTTATCCAATTTGCTTCTCATCTCAGGATATAGTTCCTTCATAACGGCAATAATCACATGCGACAATCTACCGACAAGCTCTTCGTAAATTTCCATTCGGTTCGCCCTCTTGATATAGCCCAATACCAACGCTCGCTTTATACCTACACTGGTAAGCGTGCTCATGGCTTTCATAAGTTCCGGTGACATATCCGGTGTAAATGTATCAAACAATATAGATTGAGCCAAGTCCTCCTTCTCCGCCTTGCGGATTTCCGAGTTCTGAGGAGGATTGATGTATTCAAACCTAGAATCCTTGCCTGTCAGTTGTATCAGCTTCCCTGGCTTATTCCGCTTAGGAATAGAATGTATCACGTCAGCAGTAGCCGCTGCAATAGGGTCGGCAAAGTAGTTGTTGGTATCTCCAATCTTGGAATCTAGCATCTCTTCACGTTCCATTCTCGGTTCTGCTCCTTCCCATGACTTCGGCTGATGAAAATAAACGCCATTAATCTTTCCGGTTGGATTAGGATACTTATACACTTTCCATCCAAATCCACCACGCTCACAATGATAGTTGAAGACTGATGTAAGTATATCCCAACATTCAACTGTCCTTGCTTCTCGTTTTAGAGAATAACCAATCGCAAAAGCAAGCATATTTCCATACTGGTCAAACAACTCTCGCATCTTATGCCCCTTTGAACGAGCTGCAACATATACATCAACATGCATCTCTCCATCTTTCTGCGAGAAATTAAAGACTAACCCACTTTCCGTTTCCGCTCCGGCAAGTCGCTTGCATTGGCGCAGCTTGGTGTTGAAGTATATGCTATTCAAGTATTTTTTAAACAACTCAAAAGCTTCATCGTCACCTTCAGTCTTCTTCCACATTACCGGATTACCTAGCAAGAAGAACAACTCTACCTCATTGATGTATCTCTGTCTTGTCCTTGCCAACTTCTCCGTCCTATATGGTTTCTCTCCCTTTACCCATTTATCCTCACGGCTCATCACCTTATGTGTTTGGGGATTATATTCCGAAATGGCATTATCCACATCGAAATCATGTTGTTCCATCATATTCACGACAGCATCAACATCGTTATCATCCAAACGTTCGAAAATGCTTCTCTCCACACCCAATGCGTTGAGCGTGAGGTTTCGAAAATATGTCTTTATCTGAATAATTGAATCTACAAACATCCTTATAACTTTTTGAAGCAAAGGTAATAATAAACAGGGTTTCTACACACTTTAATCTACGTATGCCTTTCACTTAGTTTTTAAGTGAATAAAAAAGACTATTTGCTAAAGAATTTATCTTTCTCTAGTAAATAATCTTTTTTGTTTACATAACACTTTTGTTTACCCTTACAGAACACATATACTAACTATCTAATAGTTAAATACTTGTATTTTTATTACAAAGGTAATTATTTTTGTTATTTAGTACACTCCTAAGTCTGATTTAGATGCTTTCCTTGGCTTCATCACCTTACCGAGTAATACAGCAAGAATATAATACCTAGCAGCATCTATTAAATGATTGTCATGGTCTTCCGGAACATTGATATAATTACCATCCTTATCCTTTGACCACACATATTTACGGAACTCGCTCTGTAAATGGACTGATTGCCTAGTTGTGAAGATTTCGAATGTCTGCATCTTGTCTATGCCAGCCAATATTGAACCAGCACCCTTTTGTGCTCCATATATAACTATTCCACCTAGTGCAACCTCATCTATCAGTCTAGGGTCAGCACTATCCGCATACACAAACAAACCTTCGTCCGCATAAGGGCGCAAGAATTTTATAATATCACTGGACAACATTTCCGTTCTATAGCAAAGTTCTTCTATGTACAGGCGATTATCAACGATACCGCACTTAACAATAGCGGTATAATCTTTCGAATATCCCCAGTCTACACCGATTGCTACTTTCCTTGCGTTGCTAGGGAACTTATCTACGATGCCAACATGCTTGAAGATTGCACCCTCTGACACGTCAGACCATCTACCTATCATTATATGAGCATATTTCTCCGGTTCATTCTCCTTCATCTCTAATACCTCGTTAAGGAACTCCGGTGAAAGATGCTTTATATTATCAAGATAGGTCGTATGTATATGAAGTACTCTAGGGTCTGTGCTGATCTGGACAGGAACACCATCAAAATACACCTCTTTATGCGTCTTTTCGATGAAACGCTTATATACCCAATGATTGGAATCACATGGGTTCATAATGATTATTACTCGGTTGTGCAAGCCTTTCTGACGGATTGAAAGCATGATGCGCTCAAAATCCTCCTCACTCGTCCATTCCTCAGCCTCATCAACGACGAACGTAGTCACACCATGAATAGACTTTAACTTAGCAGTCTGATTACCACTAGCCGTATGAATACCACGGAACATGATTTCTGCACCTGTCATCTTATTGACTATATCGGTCTTCGTGTTCTTGAAATAATCCTGCGTACCATCAATCTCAATCTTCTCTTTAACCTCTGGAATTACGGAAATAGCGGCACTCACCATCGTATAACGTGTATAAAGAATCTTATGCGCTATCTTCCTTTCCGCATTGTATTCGAAGGTTAGTCTTTCAATAAACTGAGAGGCTGAGAAGCTTTTTCCTGACGCACGGCTTCCTGTAATAAGGTAAATGAAATGCGTCTTGTCATTATACAACGGATAATAAACGGAATGTGTTTTTGTCATTATTCACCCTCCTCTTGCTCTTCTGCTTCCTGCTCAATCTCTCTTTCTATCCACTTATTGACGGATATACCTTTCTTAGGGTCAAAAGGAATGCCCTTTTCCTCTTCATCCTTCTTACCTCTCTGTATCTCTCGCCAAGTCATATCGTAATGGAATAGCCAAGTTGAAAGAGCTTGTACGTTAGGTGGGGTCTCCTGCTCGGTTTCTCTAGTTTCCACTACTATATCATCTGTCATAACTCCATCTACGACCATGTGTCTTTTGGTAGTTGTCTTGCCTTTTACCTTGACACCACCAAGGGCACATTTGAGGAATCTACCACGCACGATTGCATTAATAAACTCTCTGCCACGCACGAGGGATTGAGTTATCCTTTCGCCTCTTTCCGCATTTTCGTCTTCATTCCAATTCTCGTATTTTCCGTTTTTCATTCGGTTGAAGACCTGTGGATTTAGGTCAACCCCAAACTTCAAACCAAGGGCGTAGGCAATTTCAGAATCCTTCTGACCTTGCTTTGCAAGCTGTTCTATCTCATCGTAGAAAGCATCGCCATTGTAATCAAATTTCGGTTTTGCCATTTTCTTGTATTTATTATTGTTTCGCTATATATTGGGCAGATGGGATTATACCTTGCCTCTAATTTTGTTATACATATAGAAAGGAACGGCTAGTATAAACATCGGTATTACCAATACCAAAGCTATAGCCAAGTTCACAATCTTCAAAAACTTCTCCTTGTCCATAATTACATTTCTTTACGAGTTGACCAATTGTTTTATCTCTGTTATCACTGGAAGGAGAGAATCTTTTAGCCACTCCTTGTACTTTCTTTTTGAATCCTTTGTTAGAAACAAGGCTATAAGTAAGAAAGGAATAGCTACAAGTGTAAGTATTATAGCCATCACATACCCTTGTAAGGTCTTTATCATCTTCATTGTTTTCATTTTTTCGTTTATATGCGTTTTGCAACCTTCATAAGCATTTCTCCTTTTATTACCTTGTCGGTTTCGATAAAGCCAAAGGTGCTCATAAAGCGTTCCTTGTTCTCGATGTTATCAAAGGATAGCATGACGTAAGACTCGGCTTCCAATGCTTTTTCCGCTGCCTTGGTGTTTACTTCTTTCTTCACCTGCTGCATACGTTCCTTATTCGCTTGGTATTGAGCCTCCTGTTGCTGGTTGGCTATGACTTGGTTCTGTTCTATCTGTCGTCTCTGTTCTTCTTGCTCATCCTTTGATGCTGGAACTTTTTTGTTTTCGCTTTCTTGGGCAAATGGGTCTAGTAAGGAATTGAGCTCTTTGCCTAACTCGTCTTCGCCTTCAGTCTTTACCATTGCATCATATCCGAATAGAGAAAGGTCTTCTTCCGTTAATCCGGCATCCATATAGTTTATGTCCGGCAGTAATTCACGGACTTTCATGTCATCCCATTCTCCATGAGCATTCTCGGAATTAAGCATGAGATTCAGTTCAACTTCTGTCTTGTAATCCACATCTATAGCCTCAGCCAAAAGAGCATAATCCTTTTCGGGATAGCCCATAATCTCATCCATGATGGTTACTTTTTGGTTGCCGCCTACGATGGTCATTGTCTGCTTATTGACTGTTATACCTCCAACAACGCCATATTTCCTTATGGAACGTTTTAATGTAGCTTTCTGCTGCG
>OIYG01001838.1_pt1 | contig 14993 bp, 11 predicted proteins | sample 1587861 | NCBI WGS metagenome assembly OIYG01 (sample SAMN03283272) | human gut metagenome | biome: human-associated habitat; material: feces | host: Homo sapiens | place: Peru | collected 2012 | reverse complement strand
CCTCGCCGCAGTCGCCCAGGAACTTGGAGATGCCGCCGGTGAGAGCGCCATTCTCGTCCACCTTGACCCAGCAGGCCTTATTGCCGGTCTGGACCTCTACATCGGCCAGCAGCTTATCGATCCATTTTCTGGCCTGGGTGAAGTTGTCCACAGCCACGGCCTTGACGGTGGCGCCCTCGAAGGGGCCGAAGCCGCAGCCCTGAACGATGGCGGAAATGTCCTGGATCTCCAGGTCGATCCGCAGGTCGGGCTTGTCGGAGCCGTAGCGCTCCATGGCCTCGTTGTAGGGGATGTGCCGCCAGGGTGCCTGGGCTACCCGCTTAAACTTGCCGAACTTCTCGTAAACCGGCTGCAAAACCGTTTCCAAAGTTTCCAGCACGTCCTCCTGAGAGGCGAAGGCCATCTCCATATCCAGCTGGTAGAATTCGCCGGGGGTACGGTCTGCCCGGGCGTCCTCATCCCGGAAGCAGGGGGCGATCTGGAAATACTTGTCGAAGCCGGAGGTCATCAGCAGCTGCTTGAACTGCTGAGGGGCCTGGGGCAGGGCATAGAACTTGCCGGGGTGGTTCCGGGCGGGGACCAGATAGTCTCTCGCGCCCTCGGGGCTGGAGGAGGTCAGGATGGGGGTGGTGATCTCCAGGAAGCCCAGGTCCGTCATCCGCTTGCGCAGCTCGGCCACCACCTGGCAGCGGAGCACGATGTTGGACTTGACGGCGGGGTTCCGCAGGTCCAGGAAGCGGTATTTCAGCCGGGTGTTCTCATCGGCATCCCGGCTCTTGTTGATCTCAAAGGGCAGCTGGTTGTGGAAGCACTTGCCCAGCACCTCGATCTTCTCGGGCACGACTTCAATGTCGCCGGTGGGCAGCTTGGAATTCTTGCTCTCCCGCTCCCGGACGGTACCGGTGACGGAGATGGTGGATTCCTTATTGATGGTCTTGACCAGCTTCATCATGTCCTCGGTCTCCACCACCACCTGAGTGGTGCCGTAGTAGTCCCGCAGCACCAGGAAGGCAAAGTTGGAGCCCACTTCCCGGACATTTTCCAGCCAGCCGACGATGGTCACTTTCTTGCCTGCGTCCCCGAGCCGCAGCTCGCCGCAGGTATTCGTTCTGGATTGCTTCATAAAAAAGCCTCTCTTGTTTCTAAATTTAACGCCGCTATTTTCTCACAAATCCCGGAAAAAGTCAATAGACGGTACTGTTTTCTCAGGGCAACCCTACGAAAAACAGACGGATTTGCCTTCGCTGACAACATCGCTTTCATGGGAGCCATTGTCCGATGCAGAAGATAAACAGTGTTTTTTTACAAAAAGGATATTTTTTGGTAAGCAATGTGGTATAGTAAAAGGGAAATCGGCGCATAGGGGGACCGTAAGCAATATGTATGCCTTGCGCTATATCATCAACGATCTGTTCTGCCTGGTGATCATGGCAATCATTTTTGCCTGCCATCTCCAAAGTACGTCTACCCGCCAGTCCACCGGGCTGTTCCGGGGGATGGTCATCGGCATGATGGCCCTTGTGGGGGTGTTCCAAAAGAGCAATTTTGCACGCCGCCGCGCCGCCAACCTGCATTGACAAACGGCCCGCTTTGTGTTAGGATATTCCTGCTGCAAAAGGCAGATCTGCGGGCATGGTGGAATTGGTAGACTCGGTGGATTTAGGTTCCACTGCCAACGCGTGCAGGTTCGAGTCCTGTTGCCCGCACCAAACCAATATAATCCGAACCAGATCTTCCCTGTGGGAGATGGGTTCGGATTATTTGTTTTCTTTGAAGAATATGAGAAGACATACTTCCGAAACGGTTATCTGATTCGCCCGGATTCCAAACCACGAGGGCCAAGAAAAAAGAAAATCAAATTAGGAGGATAACAAAATGAAAGAACTGATTTCCTGTGAATTCAACATCAACACAGGTTGTGTGGAGGCAAAATTCTCTGATGGCAGCATGATTGCCGTAAACTGTACCGCAGTTGAAAACGAGGTTGCTGACAATATGTATGAACGGTCAGAACTGGACTGGCTGGTGTATAATGCTCCGGTGGATTATATCAATCTGGTGCTGAATAGGGATGTGAAGTCGTATCTGAAAAATGTGACGGAGTATCATCCGTTCGAAAACTGAACTGATTATGGGGTGTCACCTGATGGGATGACACCCCATTTTTGCTTTCTGTTCTGATATGTATACATACATGTTTTATGTTCTATGCTGTATGCATATCTTGAAAATAAAGTTATTTGTGGTAAAATTAGAAAAATAAAAGATTTGCAATTATTTCTGGCTAACAAATGTGATTTTGGAGAAAAGAAAGATGAATTTTAAAAAAATAGCTTCATTTAGTAATCATTGTTCAGTTATTTGTGTTGTTGGAATTCTAATGTACCGAATTACTGCGTTACGCAGCTTATGTAAATGGGTACTCGCATATATAAAGTCTTTTTATTGGGACTTAAGCCTTGACTATGTAAATAATATATATTTGAGGATAGAATGTGGTCTTAGATTTCTTTTTGCTTTTTCATTGCTAGTGACTTGCATTTCTTACATAGCCAGACTGATAATTTCTTGGTATTATGGTAAAAAAAGAGGATCCGGTCGTTTTGAGGTAGCAGTTCTCCGTTATTTAAGAGATAAAAACGCCCCCAAAACTTTTATGTTAACCGGCAAGTGGGGGACTGGGAAATCATTTGATGTAGAAAGATTCTTTGAAAAATACTATCAAAGCTCATTTACTCCGGTTTATAGAATATCTTGCTTTGGAATGTCTTCTAGGCAGGAACTAGAAAAAGAAATTTCCAAAGTAATGGAGCGCGAAGACACATCATTGATTACAGCTGCATTAAAAACAGTTGAGTTTATCCCGGTTATAGGTCCTATTCTTACAAAGCTGCTAGGAAAAGAATATGGGTATACCACCGCAAAAAAAGGAAGTATTTTCATATTTGATGACTTCGAACGGATTACTTCAAAAGAATCCGCAGCCTCCTTGCCGGAATCAATATACAAGAAATCACCTTTCCTTTTGTCAAATGCAAGCAAAGGGAGAGATGCAATCTCCGAATTCAAAGAAATTGAACGAGAATTTAGCTCGATAGAAAGCTCGTTTCGAAAAGTGGAGAGCGCATTTGAAAAGTATACTGAACGGATGGAATACGAGAGATACAATGCAGCGATCGGTTTAATAAACGAGATGTCAGAAGTATATAAGATGAAAGTCATTATTGTATGCAATTCTGATGTGATGGGGGAGCGGTTTATTCATGATGTGATTAGATGTAAACTTAATTGTATAGAATATAAGAAAACAGCATCGATAGACAATAAGGTGTCGTTGATAGATAACATCATAGAAAACATCATCCTAAGAAGTGACAAACAGAACGCAATTAAGCAATATTTGATTGACTTGAAATCGGTTATAGAAAGTTCTATGATGAATCCTTGCTTTGATAACCTTAGAATGTTTAGTTCTTTACTGGAAGCGTTTGTGTTTGCTGCAAGCATGTTTGGAGACAGAGAACTGAGTTTAGAATTTTTAAACTCCTTGTTTAATAGCATTATGGTCGTTCATATTTCTTTCTATGAGGGTAAGCTTTCAGCGTATTCCTTGTTTGATACAGGAGCAGACTTGCCTTTTTTGATGAATCTATTTTTGAATGATTGTCCGCCCCTGATACATCTGAACAGCGAGGATAATATAAAATGGATAGATATTAGGGTATCTGGGTGCTGGATCATGAATCTGTCTTCTGAAATAGCCACACAAACTATATATGATGCTTTTTATGAGTACAGATACACCGATACTGAGAGAAAGTTGATAAATGCGGCAGACTTGAGCGAAACTGATAACTACAATTTGATGCATGTTTTTTACTGTCAAAAAGAGGACAAGGATACTCAAGCAGACTATTCTTCATTCGCGGAAAAGGCAATTAGTCAAATGGATTTATCAAATGAAAGTAAAATTTGTTCAATACTAGATAGTATGGCCATGTGCTTTCAGGGACGTATATTTGAAAAGTTTTTCATCAATGTTTTTGATTGTATAAAAAACATGAATACTTCTCCCATAACAGTGGAAGAAAAATCACATATACACGAAATGTACAACAAATACCTCTCGTCCGGAAGCATCTTTCCCGGAAGACCCTTTTGACTTCTTTTAATTGTCCTCAGCCGTCCTTTCCTTCAGACATTCCTCTTTCCACTTTGCAAATTCTTTCTGCCCTTCCTCGCTTTCGTAATAGGCAAGGATATCCGGCAAGATGCACCTTGCAATGGATTCGATTGCGTGCTGTGGAATGTCTGAATTGTTGATGAGCTTTTTCCTGCGGCCCAAGCTGGTTGTTCCCTCCGGTTCGATATGAAATTATTAAGGTGCAGTTGTAGTCGGGTGGATAATTTGTTGCTGACGGCACGGCTCCCTTCTTAAGAAACGGAAAATGCAGGCGCTTGTCAAGCCTATGGCTTGGTGGGCGTCTGCATTTTGCTTTCCTGTATTATATCACATTGGTAGTGGGTGTCAATAGCATAGGAAGCGGTTGCGATGTAGAACAATAGCGGTGAAAAAGTGCTTGTGCCACAATAGGTTTTCCTTGCGCTTTTCTTGCGGCAAGGGAATCGTATCAGCCACTGGAAGAACCGACTTCTATTCTTCTACATCTTGATTGAGGGCGGACAGAACTTGCAGTCAGGTGTCGACATTTTGAGTCTAAAAGCTGTTGGACCACAATCACTTTTTGACCCAGTTCCGAGGAGCTGAGGATATTGTATTCCCCCTTCGGAAAACGCCTGTTTGATGTCGACAGGTGAGATTTCTCCGCATTTAGACCCCGATTTTCGGCATCCGAATATACCTATACCACCCCTCCCAAAATTGAGAGAAAACCTCGTTGCGCCACAACGACTTTTTGGGCCTAAATGCGTAAATGGAAAGAGGTTTTTGTTGCCTGTCAGAATAACGTCAATCCATAATCGTTCAGACCGGGCAGCAGGCAAAATCTGCTGCCCGGTTGTTTCCATTCCGGGTATGTGATATTATTTTCTGTATCCGATGCAAGAAAACCGTTTTGTTTCCGTTTATATAAGTGAAGGCCCTCAAATAAACGCACAAGGAGAGATCGATATGGATGACAGCAGCATTGTTGAGCTGTATTTTGCCCGGTCTGAACAGGCAATTCAAGAAACGGATACGAAATATGGCGGCTACTGCTACAGCATTGCCTATAACATTTTGGCAAATCAGGAAGATTCTGAAGAAAGTGTCAATGATACATACCTTTCTGCCTGGAATTCTATTCCACCTAGAAAGCCCAATCCTCTTGCTCCCTTCCTTGGGAAGATTGTCCGTCACATTTCTATTGATATGTGGCGAAAGAATGGTGCGCTCAAGCGGGGTGGCGGCGAGATGCCCCTTGTTCTGGAAGAGCTTCAGGAATGTGTGGCAAGCGGAGAGAATCTGGAAGAACGGTATGCGCAGAAAGAACTTGTCCGCCAGGTGAGAAATTTTGTTGCCAGTTTGTCAGATACGGAACGCAGGGTATTTGTGTGCCGGTATTGGTATCTGGATTCCACAGCGGAGATTGCAAAACGATTTGGTTTTTCCGAAAACAAGGTTAGTTCCATGCTGCACAGAACCCGTGGCAAGCTGGAAAAGTATTTGATGCGGGAGGGAATCTGATGAAAAACGCAATGCAATTATTGGAAGCGGTTGGGCAGATTCAGGACGATTATATCATGGATGCACACAGCGACATTCCAAAGTCAGCTTCCCCGCGTAAGAGGATTCTTCTGATTGCGGCAGTTATTGCCGCCCTGATTGCCCTTGCCGGGTGTGCCATGGCAATCCATTATGTGTGGGCAAAATCCCCCTTTACATCTCTGCCCAGGCTCACAGGGGAAGATATTCACTATGAGGATATTGAGCTGACCATAAGCGGTGTCAGCCCTACCGGCATTGCCCTTATGTGTACCATTAAGAACGAGGCTTTTCTGCAACAAAACCAGGATGATGCTGAAAATGCCATTGAAATTATCAACGGCCCCTTCTATCTGGAGAAAAAGACAGAAACCGGTTGGGAAGAACTGCCAAAGAGAATAGAAGACGCAACATGGTCAAAGCGGGAATACCTCACAGGCGGTCAATTGGATCTGGGATACTCCTGGGGCCTGGTTTATGGCCGCCTCAACCCCGGAACCTATCGCCTCACCACTACCGTCGTGGAGGGACAGCCAGAGGTTCGTGTAGAATTCAACATTGCGGATTACTCCAATATGACAAATGCGGAAGCCATTCAGAAATGCAACGATGCCATTGACGCGGTCCTGAACCGGGAATGCTATCATGTGTACCTGAGCCAGCTTACGGAATATGGTGAGATCCCGGAAGGTATTCGGATGGATGATGGTCAAAACACATCCTATTCGGAATTTTGGAAGTCCGGTGAGGATTATCTGGAATTGTATGCCCGCGAAGAAGGTCACGTTGTGGACGGCATGATGAAAAAGGATGGCGTCAAATACCGTCTGGATAACGAAACGGAATATGACAGCAATACGCCTGTCGCGGGTTGGAGTGTCTGGCCGGCTTTGGATGATGAACGGCTGGCCTGGTGGGCAGCATACTATGAACCGAACTCCGTCCAGTCCCCGGATGAAATCGGTGTCATCAGCGATGAGGAAATCACCTTCCTGCGCAAGACTTACGAGGATAACCAAACAGAAACCGTTTCCTTCCGGTTTGATGAGGCGGGCAATCTGAAGAAAATCGTGTCAACCAGAGTTGAAAAACGATTCTATGCAGAAAATGCTTTTGTACCTGTTACCAATACAATGACAATCGAAATCTGTGATACCGATGCTGCATCCATTTCTAAGAAAATTGCCGATCAGGATGTGAATTTCTACCGGGACTTCTCCTGGGAAAAGGATCAGAAGGAACGGACGCCCCTGAATATTGATTTTCAGAATACAGCAGTATGCCCTGTAACCAACGCCCCGGAGGCCATTGCACAGGCAGTGAAGGAATGTAATGTAGATTACACCAAGATCGTTGTTTACCGGGATGAAGCCGCCGGAATGTGGCGGGTTGAGTTCCAGATTTTGTATGGACACGGTGGATATCAATATGTCTACCTGAATAATGACGGTATCACCCAAATGATAGCCAATGCCGGGGCAAAGGTTTGGGTTCCGGGCTGATCTTATCAGCAGTCTTTCTTGCGGGTGTGATACAGCCACGAACAGAGCAGATACGCATGATTGCTGGTAGCTTATGAAAACTGGGCTTGCTTTCTTTAATCCCAGAAGTCAGGCTCCTTTTTACAAAAGCGATTCGCAGAATCGCGCAGCCGCAGTCTGAAAGACTGCGTTTATCGGGGCTTGGGGCAGCGCCTCAACAAGCAGAAAAACCATTCACTCTGTGAAAGCGGAATGGATGGCTTTTCGCATTTGTATTACAGATGCATTGCTTGCTACAATATGTTTGACCCCACAAGCAGCGCAAGAATCAAGCGTTGCGGGGGACTCATACCTAAGCTACAATGAGAGGATAATCGGCCTTTCGGGGCATTGCTTGAGCTAACCACGCTCGTTTGTGCAAACTGTTAGCCGACCCTCTCATTGCAGCGTTCGATTGACGCAGATTGAATTATCGGGCATCCCGTACATTCGTGTAACTAAGCAAGCTGAATCGGTAGTGAGTTGTGGCGGTCGCCGGTTATGAAATTGAATGAGGGAGGACTTTTATGCGTTCAAATTCCTTTACTGCGGTTGGAATCGACGTCTCTAAGTGCAAAAGCACCGTCGCAGCCAGGAGGCCGGGAGGCGAGGTGGTTTGGCTGCCGTTCGATATCAGTCACGATACCAAAGGCATTCAGAGACTTCTGGAGAAGCTGAATGGTCTGGATGGTGAGATTCGCATAGTCATGGAGCATACCGGAATGTATTGGAGACCGGTAGCTCTGGCACTGCAACAGGCCGGATTCTATGTCAGCGTGGTTAACGCTATTCTGATCCATGACTTCAGTGACAATTCCTTGCGCAAGGTAAAAACCGACAGAGCTGATGCGCTGAAAATCGCCAACTACGGTCTTACCTTTTGGATGGATCTGCGGGAATATTCCGTTGAGGATGAAACCCGACAGATGCTGAAAATCCAGAGCCGGCTTTACGAGCGAACCACGACCACGGGAATCATGCTGAGAAATGGACTGATTTCCTTACTCGACCAGACGTTTCCGAGAGCGAACAAGCTATTCCGGGATGAAAGCCGAAACACAAAGGGTCATGTAAAGTGGGTGGATTTCATTATCCGCTTCTGGCATAAAGAATGCGTGGCAACATTGTCTCTGAATGCTTTTGCAGACACCTTCCAAAAATGGTGCAAAAGAACCGGCTATAGATTCAGCACTTCCGATGCCGAACGAATCCATGCCGCAGCCAAAAACGCCGTTGCCACGCTTCCTAAAAATGATAGTACAAAATTGCTGATAACGCAAGCAGCTATTAGCCTAAATTCCGTATATGACACGCTCCAGGCACTCCGTACCGAAATGGATCGCCTGGCATCCCTTCTCCCAGAGTATGAACTGGTCATGGGAATGGAAGGCGTCGGGAAAATCACCGGGCCACAGCTTATGGCTGAAGTTGGGGATGTGCGTCGTTTTTCCCATAAAGGTGCGCTGGTAGCCTATGCAGGTATGGACGCGCCACCGTTCCAGTCCGGCGCATTCGATGCAAAGAAACGCCATGTCTCTAAACGGGGCTCACCACACTTGCGGAAAGTGCTATTTGAGATTGCATCCATGATGCTGGTGCATGGAAACATGGAGAATCCAGTGTTCTGTTTCATGGACAAAAAGCGTGCAGAGGGCAAGCATTTTTACGTTTACACAGTGGCAGGAGCTGCAAAATTTCTGCGAATTTACTATGCCAAGGTTACACAATTCTTGAATGCTCAGGCAGTAGCATAACAACGCTGACAATACGAACACGGCGCAAAGCGGCGTGCTCGTATCGTCAGCTCCACGACACCGCAGTGTCGTGAATCCCCAGACCTGCAATTTTCATGGACATTGCAGGTCTATTTGTCATGCGTTTTTTTCTAGAGGACTTTGGTTTTAATTTTTTGTATTTTAGGGGTTGACGCAGATTAGCAGGTTTGCCACTACTATCAACACATGAAATCTCACCGGAAGATCTCTGCGTTTGGAACCATTGTATACCGGAAACCCAATTTTTTTAGTGTATTTTCCATCTCGGCCTTTTTGGCCTCAGAGTAGTAGCATATCACTTCTGCATCTTTGTTGATGGCATCAAAGACGGAATAGTCGGCAACACCAAGGGCATGCCCGATAATATATACCCTATCATAGTGTTCTTCACCAAGGCTGGCTATTGTGCTGATGCGAGAAGTTAAGGCATCCTTATTTTTGACATCTAATAGGTTGAATACCTCGGCTTCACGCTCCGTTGCGGAAGCAGCTACTTCTTTGAAAAAGCGTTCAATGAACACCTTCGGGTATCGATTGCCTTCATCATCGTAGTCATAATAACCAGCAAGTTCTTGAAGGCCGTATTTATCTCTACCGAACTTATCAATTGTAGGGTATTCATCGTCAACCAAGGATTCTTTTGCTTCGTCCAAGGCTCCGGAACCGATGGCAATGGAAGTATCTACACTACCATGAATATGATCGACATTGGTCACTCCATATGCAGTTTCGATTGTGCTGGTATAGTTGAAACTGATGATCCGGGAAGAAGCGTTTAGAATGTGTCGGATGTTATTGTATGTTACAATCTTACCCAGCACAGCATCACCGCAATTTGCGAGCAGATACTGTTGAAAATCCTTTTCAAAGTCAGAGAGCAAATCAACTCGAAAATGAATCGCTTGGTATTCGTCCTCGAACGCATCTGACGAGAAACCGAAATAATCCACCTCACCGTATTCGTTAAGACCGTAGTCGCTAATAATCTGTTCAACTACCTCGGTAACATCATGCCAACTCCTTTCAGCGAGAATCTTGCATAGCTGCTTTCCATAGTCCCATTCGACCCTCGCCCATGTACCATCGCCGCCTCTGAATGTAGCGTATTTTTTAGGATAGACGGATGGATTAGATTGAATAAACGCATCGAATGATGTTGGTAGGCCATGACCAAGATCAAAACCGTTTCCAATAATCGTCAGTATGTTCATTATGTAATCCCCCAGATAGCGAGAATATGGTGTTCCTTTGGATAAATAATATCATCAACCGTGATCTGTTTCAACAAAAGGATTTACTACCGGCAAGCAATGCTTATAGCGCGCCATATGCGAAAAACGCTCATTTCTGCTTCGGCAGACTTGGGCGTTTTCTGCTTGTTGGGAAGCATCCCAAGCCCTTTGAATCACAAGTTCCTTGTGAGCTGCGCACCTGACGGCGCTTATGTTTCGTTTGCAACCCTCTACGAAAGCAATGATGTTATGTTAATTTGAGATTGACTTAATATGCGATACAGGGTATAATAGTCACACAAAGGTCAGGAGGTGACGGCTATGAATATCATCGGTGTGCGGCTCCGGGAGCTGCGTCAAAGTGCGAAGCTGTCTCAGGCAAAGATTGCAGCCATTGTGGGTTCCCGGCAGTCGGCGGTTGCTCGTTTTGAAAGCGGCAAGGCTCATGTCCCGGCGGAGGTAATGATTCGGTATGCGGATTATTTCGATGTGTCGCTGGATTACATTTTTGGTCGCACGGACAAGCCCCAGGGTAAGCTGTATGAGGGGAAAATGAAAATCGAAAAGGTCTATCCAGAGATGGACAAGTTCATCGAGATGTGCTTTGACCCCGGCTCTCCCATCAATGAGCGGCTGAAAGAAACCCTTCGGGAAATGTTGAAGGAGTGACAGGAATGAATCAGGATTTGACATTCATGGGTAATCAGTTCGATGAAATCTTAGAGATCATCGACAATGCCAGAACCCGAGCTATGCGGGCAGTAAATGCGGAGCTGATTAATATGTATTGGGAAATCGGTGCCTACATCAGCCAGAAGGTTGAGGCTGATGGCTGGGGCAAAAGCGTTGTCACCGAGTTTTCCGAGTTTCTCCGCCATCGCTATCCAGCCTCCAAAGGCTTTTCGGCCCAGAACATCTGGCGCATGAAGCAGTTCTATGAAACTTACCGCGGCAACGAAAAACTCTCACCACTGGTGAGAGAAATTTCGTGGACAAATAATCTGCTGATTCTGACCGGCTGCAAGACAGATGAAGCAAGGGAATTTTACCTTCGGCTTTGTGCGGCGAACAACTACTCCAAGCGGGAACTGGATCGGCAGATCAGCAGTATGCTCTTTGAAAGAACCATGCTGTCCGATACGAAGAACAAAGAACTGCTGACCAGAAGCGGAGGACTGGTTGCCCTTCGGGATGCCTATGTATTCGAGTTCCTGGATGTGAAAGAACCATACAAAGAGAAGGATCTTCGTAAAAGTATCGTCGCAAATCTGCGGGACTTCATTCTGGAATTTGGTCAGGACTTCACCTTTGTTGGTGAGGAGTATCGGATACAGGTGGGGAACACCGACTTCTTCATTGATCTGCTTTTCTACAATCGTGCGCTGTCCTGTCTGGTGGCAATCGAATTGAAGGTGGACAAATTCCGCCCGGAGCATCTGGGACAACTGAACTTCTATTTGGAAGCCCTTGACCGGGATGTGAGAAAGCCCAATGAGAATCCCAGCGTAGGACTGATTCTTTGCACCAGCAAGGATGATACAGTTGTGGAATATGCCTTGAGCAGAAGTATGTCCCCCACCATGGTTGCGGACTATACCCTGCATCTGCCAGACAAGACTTTGCTGGAAAACAGGCTGCGTGAATTGACGCAGGCGTTGACACTGGAAAGTGGGGATGCAGAATGAAAGCCGTGATTTATGCCCGCTATTCTTCCGACAGCCAGCGGGAGGAATCCATTGATGGTCAGATTCGGGAATGCACTGCCTTCGCAGAGAAGAACGGCATCACAATTCTGCGCCACTACATCGACCGCGCCTACTCTGCCAAGACGGACAACCGCCCGGATTTTCAGGAAATGATCAAGGACAGCAGCAAGAAACTGTTTGACATGGTCATCGTCTGGAAGCTGGACAGATTTGCGAGAAACCGTTACGACAGCGCACGGTACAAAGCCCAGTTAAAGCGGAACGGCGTGAAAGTCGTGTCCGCAACGGAAGTAATTTCCGAAGGTGCGGAGGGTATCATTCTGGAATCCGTGCTGGAAGGCTATGCGGAATACTACTCTGCTGATCTGTCGGAGAAGGTTATCCGTGGCAGGACGGAGAATGCGTTAAAGTGCAAGTTCAACGGCGGCACACTTCCCATCGGTTATGTGATTGATGAGGAACAGCATTTTCAGATTGACCCGCTGACCGCTCCCTTTGTGCTGGATGTGTTCAAGAAATACGACAAGGGCGCGACCATGAAGGAACTGCGTGACTGGCTAAATGAAAATGGCATCCGCAATAAATTAGGAAAACCTCTGAACTTCAACAGCATTCAGCACATGCTCAGTAACCGTCGTTATATTGGAGAGTACAAATACCGGGACATTATCGTTCCCAACGGAATCCCTACCATCGTCCCAGAAGATTTGTTTGATCGGGTTCAAGAAAAGCTGGCGCAAAACAGAAAAGCCCCGGCCCGTCACAAAGCCGAGGATGATTACCTGCTGACCACGAAACTCTTCTGCGGCTACTGCGGTGCTTACCTCTGTGGCGAGAGCGGCAAAAGCAGGAACGGAACCGTTCATCACTACTACAAGTGCGTATCTGTAAAAAAGAAGCGGACGGACTGCAAGAAAAAGCCTGTTAGGAAACAATGGCTGGAAGATCTGGTGGTCAACGAAGTGATGAAGGTGGTCATGGACGACAAAGCCATTGAAGCCATCGTTTCCATGGTGATGGATTTGCAGGATCGTGAAAACACCAGTCTTCCCCTGTACGAGCAGCAGCTCCGGGAAGCGGAAACCGGCATCCAGAATCTGCTGAACGCCATCCAGCAGGGCATCCTCACCAAGTCCACCAAGAGCCGGTTGGAAGAATTGGAAGCTGCCAAGGAGGATTTGGAGATCAAGATCGCCAATGAAAAGATCGCCAAGCCCAGAATCAGCCCGGAGTTCGTCACCTTCTGGCTGCACAAATTCCGCAAGCTGGATATACACCAGCAGTCTCACCGCAAAATGCTGATCGATGCTTTTGTGAACGCCATTTATCTGTATGATGATAAGCTGGTTCTCACCTTCAACTACAAGGACGGCACCAGAACCATCACCCTGGATGATGTGAAAGAAGCCGTAAAGAACAATACCGGTTCGGATTTGGATTGCCTTGGTGCACCAAAGCGAGTGTTCTTACAGGATCTGGTATCCTATGAGAACACTCGCTTTTTTCTATTCATTTTGTGCCGGTTTCGTGGTTTCTACTGAACCGATTATGGACTCAAAGTAGCGGTTGCCAAAGCCTCGGCTTTTAGTATGACTTATGATAGAGTTCGTAGCCGATTTCCCGCAGGAGCAGGGGCATCTGGCGGATTTCCCGGCGGATAAAATCCCGGGTATCCTCGGTCAATTCCTCATAGGGCACCAGCTCGCTGGAATGCTTCAGCTCCGGGTCGGTATCACCGACTTGCCAGCCGTCCATGTACTTGTCGTTCATCCAGCGGTCATGCTCCACTTTGGACAGCTCCTCCAAATCGGGGCCGTAGAGTTCGGTCACTGCGTCGGCAGAGTTGGGAACAATGGGACGGATGCCGATGCGGGTGTCGAAGGAAACCAGATATTCGCCCATATAGCGGATGCGGGAGCGGTAGCTTTCCTTGTAGCATTCTTTCAGGCTGTCCCAGTCTGCCAGCTCCTCCCGGACGGAAATGTCGGGGGCGGTGCTCTCCGGCTGGAGGCTCTGCATTTCCAGCCACCGCTTCTGGTAGTTTTCGTGGGCAGTCCGGGCGTAGGTCTCCACCATTTCCCCCATGATCTGCTCAAAGATCAGCTTTCGGCGGAAGTCTTCCACATCCAGATGGATGTCCAGCTGGGTATCCATAGGCAGGTTGGAGGGGGTGAACCGCTTCTCGCTGGACAGGCGGCACATGGCCAGCACAAAGCCCAGCGACCGGGCATCATGGCGATATTCGGAAACCCGCAGCAGGGCGGACAGCAGAGAGTGTGAGATATTGACGCACCCGGTTTCCGGATCGTAGATACTGGGCACATTGCGGACGATCTGGGTGCGCAGCACCATGGCCCGGCGGATGATGTAGCTCCGGTCGGACACATCCGTCCGGTTTAAGCTGCGGACATTCAGAATGCCCTTCAGGCGGCTGACAAAATCTGGCCCCTTCACCTTCACAAAGGCGGCGTATTCCTCGGAATCACTGCGGGCGTTAAACTCCTTGAAGGTGTGGGCGGTGCCGCCGGCGAACACAAACACCGCCCGGTCAATGAGCCGGGTTCTTCCCTTGGTGGTGTACTCCCCGTCCTGCATAGGGGCCAGGAAGTATCGCAGCCAGCCCCGGCTGATGCCGTCGAGCTCACTGTCAAATTCATCGAAGAACACCAGAGGGATTCTGCCCTTGGCGCAGTTGGTGGCCTCGTCCAGGGCCTCAAAGAAGTCCTGGGGGTCGCCGCACTGGGACAGGTTGATGGAGGATACCTCGAAAATGCCGCTGGTGGCGGCAATCTGCCGGACACCGAAGGACTTGCCGGAACCGGGATAGCCGAACACGGCAATGGACAGGGGCTGAATCTGCTCCCCGGGCTCAGCGCTGTTGCAACGCAGAATGTACTCATCCATCAGCGCCTGGATGGTGTTGTAGTTCTCCATTTCACTTTTGTCCACAGTGGCCAGATTGTTGTAGCGGCACACCGGCACGTTTTTGAACAGGGTGTCCGTGCCCTCCATCACGATTTTCTCCGCCACCCGCAGGTATCTGCCCGGTTCGGTTT
>OIYG01001837.1_pt1 | contig 15010 bp, 13 predicted proteins | sample 1587861 | NCBI WGS metagenome assembly OIYG01 (sample SAMN03283272) | human gut metagenome | biome: human-associated habitat; material: feces | host: Homo sapiens | place: Peru | collected 2012 | reverse complement strand
AGCTCGTTCATCACGAAAGGTATTTTTCCAAAGCTTGCAGTGAGGGAGGAACTTGTGGTTTATAGCGATTCCAAATGGCTGCGGTTTGTCTTGTACCAGCTTTTGACGAATGCACTCAAGTATAGCAATGAAGGTGGAAAAATCATCATTTGTGCTGAGAATATGGGAGACTCCGCTGTCTTGCATATTCAGGATGAAGGCTGTGGAATTGATCCCCGTGACATCAGACGGATTTATGATTTGTTCTTCACCGGTCAGAATGGGAGACAGCGCGGAGAATCCAGTGGATTGGGTTTGTATATGGTAAAGCAGATTTTAGATTATCTGGGACATACCATTGAAGTGCAGTCAGAATTAGGAAAGGGAAGTACGTTTACAATCTGCTTTAGCAACCCAAAATAAGATCGATCATAAATTATTTCAACATTTCGAGAAAGATTACAAAATTGTCATGCTTTGTAATCTTTCTCGATTTTTATTTATGATAAAGTCTGCTATATTGAGTACAGAACAAGAAAGACTAATAAGTTATTTCTTCAAGTAATAACGGAGGTTTAAAAATGTCTATATTAACAACAAAACATCTTGGAAAAATATATGAGGGAAAGGTTCCATATACAGCTTTGAGCGATATTAATTTTAGTATTGAAAAAGACAAGCATTTTTGATATAATCAAATTGCTTGTTGATATGGCGACGTAGCTCAGCTGGCTAGAGCGTTCGGTTCATACCCGAAAGGTCGAGGGTTCGATCCCCCCTCTCGCTACCAATTAGATATTAACTCGGTATGAGTTGTGAGCGGCTTTATTTAAAGTCGTTTTTATTTATCTAATATAGTAATCAAATTAAGAAAACAAACATATAATAAAAACGTACGTTTATTATATGAACATGAAGGAGGGACAGAATGAGACTAAATACTTCAGTAGGAAATATAGATCTACTTACTGACAATTTAAGAAGTGCTTTACAAATTTCTGGTACTAGACTAACTAGCGAAGAATTAAATAGAATAAATAGTTATTACAATGAACAATCTCCAAGAATGAGAATTCTAGTAAATGAAGGAGAGTTTGTTGGACATTTTTATTCTAACAAAGCATATGTAAAAAAACTTCAAAAATAGTATGAATGACAAGCTTAGGCTTGTTTTTTTCTTTTACAAAAGTTATTATTAAGTGGGGATGTATATGATAGCTAAAACTAATTATATTAAAATTATTTATAGTGGTGATGAAGAATATAATAAAGATTTAATTACTTATATTAAAAATCATGAAAATGAAATAACAAGTTTTTTTGGAATTGATGAAATCCATGAAAAAGTGATTTTAAGAATATGGGATAATAAAGATGACTTCTACCAGGTTGTAAGTAAAACTTTTAAAAAGGTATCACCATGGTTATGTGGGGTATCTCATATTTCTGATGGTAAGGATTATATTGATGTATTGTCATTGGAAGAGCTGGCAAAAAACAAATACCACAAAAACGCCAATATAGAATATTTAGAAAAGCTGATTATTCATGAATTTGTTCATTTTTGTATTAAAACAATTAACAGTAGTTTTTCTTGTACTTGGTTAAATGAAGGACTTGCGACTGTGTTATCTGGACAGTGTTCTAATACTACAGGTTTTGATGCAAGTTTAGATGAATTATTAAATGCAAATACAAATTATAAAAACTATGCAATTATAACTAGATATATAATAGATAAATATGGAAGAGACTATGTTGTTGGACTTATTAGAAATGGTAAAAAAATAAATACAAAAGAGATATATGATGAATTTAAAAGAAATAGTTAGTAATTGACATATTTAATTAGTAATGGTATTCTTTTATTAAAGATAAGGAGATGGATTTATGAGCAAATTTTGTTTCAAATGTGGAAAGGAACTAGATGATAGTGCAGTATTCTGTAGTGGATGTGGAGCAAATCAACAGTTAAATACTACTTCAACTATTGATGATAATGTTAATACTAATACTAATAACGATACAACAACAACTACCAAACAACAACCTACACAGACTACTTCAAACGAACAAACTACTTATACTACAAATACTCAATCTAATACAAATGGTTATACAAGATCACTTGTTAAGAATAGAAGTATTGCACTTTCAATTATACTATCAATTATAACTTGTGGTATTTATGGGTTATTTTGGTATGCTTTTATGGTTGATGATGCTAATAAGGTTAGTGGAGAGTATGATTCAACTTCAGGTGGATTAACAATATTATATTCCCTTTTAACATGTGGACTATATAAAATATACTGGAGTTATAAAGTAGGTAAACAACTATATAATGCAGGATCAAATTGTGGAAAAGATATATCTGATAATTCTATATTATATTTAATACTATCTTTATTTGGACTTTCAATAATATCTGATGCATTAATTCAAAATGATTTAAATAGTTTTTCAAATTAATGATGGATAAAATTAATAAAATACCTAAGTTATTATTAGTAATTCTAATATTACTTGGGTATTATTTTTTAAATATATATTTTCATTTTTCAATTCCATGTATGTTTTATAAATTAACTAATTTATATTGTCCTGGTTGCGGTATAACTAGAATGTTATTTTCACTAATAAAATTAGATTTTTATCAGTCCTTTAGATATAATCCACTTGTTTTTATATTACTTTTTGGATATTTAATTTTTAAAATAATTTGTCTATTAAAAAATAAAAATATAAAGATTCCAGAATATGTTTACTATATAATATTAGTTATTTTAATTATATATGGAATTTTAAGGAACACTAATATACCTTTTGGCATATACTTAAGACCCACACTTGTGTAAAACATAGAATTTTTTCTATGTTTTTTTAGTTTAATGATATATTTCACTTTTTATATCTTAACTATAATATAGTGGAGGTGAGGTAATGAATTATTTTGTATATCCAATGAAATATATGAGGATAACGCAAAGTTATAGTGGTACTGCATCACATAAATTACATTGGTATAATTCAAAAAACTACAAGGATTATCCGATTGATGATGGTGGACGTGATTCTGGAAGAGATGGGATATATTGTCCATGTGATGAAATGGTTGTAACACAAATAAAAGGAGTAGGAAATAATAAAATAACTAATACTATATGGTTGGTATCTACTACAAAAGTTAAAACTCCAACATTTAATGATTATGCATTTATGACTCTAACGCATTCAAATGACTCTGACTTTAAAAACATAAGGGTAGGTACTAAATTTAAAAGAGGACAATTAATAGTAAATGAAGGAACAAATGTTAACGTGCCTAACCATATTCATATGACTTTTGGAAGAGGTTCTTCGAATAATTGGATAACAAATTCAAATAAGAAAATTGTTATAAAAGGAAATACTAAGAAACCAGAAGAAGTATGTTACGTTGATACAGATTTTACAATAATTAAAAATACAGGTGGAACAAAATGGGTTACTAAACCAGTTAATATAGGAACACCAATTAGTAGAGATACAACAAAAGATCAATTAAAAATAAATGCAAGTAACTTAAGAGCTAGAGAAACACCAGATGGAAAAATACTTGGGTATGTAAACGTGGGAACTTATAATATTTTAGATACTAAAACTACTAATAAGTATACATGGTATAAAATAGATTATTTCTGGGTTGCATATTCATCTAATTGGGCAACACTTTTAAAAAAGGAAATAAAAAATCCTACACCACCTAAAGAGGATAATAGTAGTAAAGATAATAATGATGATGTTCCAAAGAATGAAGAAGTACCAAATAAAGATAAAAAACGTAGGAACATTTTTACAATAATTATAGAATTCATAAAGAAATTATTTAAGTTATAATTGCCGAAAATTGTAATATTATAAACCTTCTATATAGGATATATAAGAATATATTTTTATAGGAGGTTTTCTTATGATGAAAAGTGATAGTGGACTAACTAGTAGGGAAGTAGAAGAACAAAGAAAAAAATATGGAAGCAATAGTATATCAATAAAAAAAAGTAATAAATTTATAAACATTTTAATAACATCATTATCAGATCCAATTATAAAAATATTATTGATCGCATTGGCTATTAAAGTTATATTTTTGTTTTCTTCTTTTGATTGGTATGAAACAATAGGAATAGTAATAGCTATATTTGTAGCGTCTTTTATATCATCAATCTCTGAATATGGAAGTGAAAAAGCATTTATTAAGCTTCAAGAAGAAGCAAGTAAGATTAAATGCAAAGTAAAACGTGATGGAAAATTAAAAGAAATTTCAATAGATGATGTTGTTGTTGGGGATATAATATCTCTAGAAGTAGGTGATAAAATACCCGCGGATGGATATTTGGTAAGTGGAGAATTAACTGTAGATGAATCAAGTTTAAATGGTGAAGCGAAAGAAATTTATAAAGAAAGTGTTGATTTGTGGAAGAATACAATTAATGATAAAAATAGGGTTTTTAGAGGAACAGTAGTTTATTCCAATAGTGCATATATGAAGGTAACAGAAGTAGGAGAAGATACATTATTTGGTAAGATAACACATGAATTAAAAGAATCTCAACCTCCAAGTCCATTAAAAGTAAGGTTATCAGCACTTGCCAAGGTAATAAGTCGAATAGGATATGTGGGAGCATTTTTAGTAAGCTTCTCATATCTTTTCTCAGTTATAGTTATAAATAATAATTTTGATATAGAGTTAATTAGAGAAACTATTATGAATTTTCCTTTGATTACTTCATATATTTTATATGCTTTAACCCTAAGTGTAACTATAATAGTAGTGGCGGTACCAGAAGGTTTGCCTATGATGATAACTTTAGTATTGTCTTCTAATATGAGGAGAATGCTTAAAAATAATGTTTTAGTTAGAAAGTTAACAGGAATAGAAACTGCGGGGAGTCTTAATATTCTTTTTACTGATAAGACTGGGACATTAACTAAAGGCAAGTTAGAAGTAATTGGTTTAATAAACGCGAATTATAAGGAATTTCAAACAGAGTTAGAACTTTTTAAATATTCTAAATATCATGATATAGTAAAAAAATCAATTATATATAATAATGCAAGTAATTATGATAAAGATTCTAAAATAATAGGTGGAAATATTACTGATAAAGCACTACTTGAATTTATTAAGACTGATCCTACTAAAAGTATTAACACATATTCTTATGTTCCTTTTAGTAGTAAGTATAAGTATTCTATGATTTCATTAAATGATAAGGAAAAGATAACTTTAATAAAAGGTAGTCCTGAGAAAATATTACAAAAGTGTGAAACATATTATGATGAATTTTGTATAAAACGTCCATTTATTAAGAAAGATAATTATATACAAAGAATGAATTACTATAGTAAAAGAGGTATTAGGTTATTAGCACTAGCAACAAAAGAGACAGATAAAAAAGAATTGGAAAAACTAACGTTTGTCGGGATGATTTTAATAAAAGATGAGGTAAGAGATGATGCACTAGAAGGTGTAAGGTTAGTAAAGGATGCAAATATACAATTAGTAATGATAACTGGTGATAATGTAGATACAGCTACATCTATAGCAAGAGAAGTTGGAATAGTAAGTAGTGATGATGATTTAGTTTTAACTAGTGATGAATTAAACAGTAAAAGTGATGAAGAATTAAAAAGAATATTGCCTAAGCTTAGGGTAGTAGCTAGAAGTCTTCCGCAAGATAAGAGTAGATTAATAAGAATATCTGAGGAATTAAATTTGGTCGTTGGTATGACAGGAGATGGAGTAAATGATGCACCTGCACTTAAAAAAGCTGATGTTGGATTTGCAATGGGAAGTGGAACAGAGGTAGCAAAAGAAGCAAGTGATATAGTAATATTAGATGATAACTTTTTATCAATTTCAAAAGCAATATTATTTGGTAGAACTATATTTAAAAGTATAAGAAAATTTATAATTGTACAGCTTACTATAAATTTTTGTGCGATAAGTTTATCTATTATTTGTCCATTTATTGGAATAGATACACCAGTAACTGTAGTACAAATGTTATGGGTTAATATGGTTATGGATACTCTTGCTGGATTAGCTTTTGCGTATGAACCACCTCTTATTGAATATATGAAGGAATCCCCTAAAAAAAGAAATGAGTCTATAATTAATAAATATATGATTAGTGAAATAGTCTTTACTGGACTTTATTCAGCTTTATTGTGTTTACTTTTCTTAAAGTCAAAATTCATAGGCGGATTATTTAGAGATAGTGTAGACAAAGTATATTTAATGACTGCTTTTTTTGGGCTGTTTATATTTATAGATATATTTAATAGTTTTAATGCAAGAACTTCAAGATTAGATATATTTGCGAACATTTTAGATAATAAGGTTTTTATTGGAATAATGCTTTTTATAACTATAGTGCAGGTTTTACTTATTTATTATGGTGGAAGTGTATTTAGAACGGCAGGTCTTACTTTCAAGGAGTTTTTAATTATGAATTTTCTTGCGTTAACTGTGATACCAATAGATTGGATAAGAAAACTTATTTATAGAAAATATAATGGATATGAAAGTGTGTAAATAAAAGTTTTACTTTATATAAAACAAATATTCTATCTTGATTTTCAATGGATGTGGGGTGTATACTGAGTATAGATTAAAATAGAAGAGGTGTAAAATGAGAGATAGAAAGAAAAGAAACATTATAATTGGTGCTTTATGCTGCCTACTAGTATTTATGGGTATTGGTTATGCAATACTATCACAAACTCTAAATATAAGTGGAATAGCAAATATGAAGGGAAATTGGAACGTAAAAATAACTAATATGGAGTTATTAAGCGAGAATAAAACAGGTAGAGCAGAAGAGGTGTCACACTCATTTACTGATACAACTGCAACCTTTACCGCAGACCTTTATATGCCAGGAGACTCAATTGAATATAGAGTTACAGTAAAAAACCAAGGAAATATAGACGCACTATTAAAAAGTATTACACCAACTACAACAAACAAAAGTGAAGGAATAAAGTTTAGTCATAGCGAAATAGATAATACAGTATTAACTGCAGGAAAGACCATAACATTTACTATGAAAGTAGAGTTTTTAGAAGATGCAACTTCAATTCCAAATGTAGAAAATGTTAAATATAATTTAGAACTTGTATATGTTCAATATAATGGAGGAGAATACACACCAGCTGTAGAAACAACAGAAGAGGATTGTTTCTGGATAAGTGATGATGGAACATTACTTTCATATGATAGAAGTTGTGGAACTGATAATGTAGTAATACCAGCTAAAATTAATAATATACCAGTAAAAAGAGTAGCGGTTATGGCATTTGGTTCAGCAGGTGCTATTGCACAAACATCAACTGGAGAATCTATATACATATTTAAAAATGAAGAAGCCAAAACTAAATATATTGAAAATATGAGAAAAGAAGGCAGTACTGATGAAGAAATAAATGAAATAATGAAAACATCATATATATATGGAAGCGCTGAATTAAATGCATTGAAATTAAAAACCAGAAAAGACGATGTCATAGAAAGTGGCGATAAGTACAAAATAAATAAAGATGCAACTGGTAGTATAAAGTTAGAAAATACTACATCTACTGATTATGATTTTATACATTATGATAATGGGTATCAATTTGATTTTTGGTATTATTGTGTTACTTCTGAAAAATGTGAACTTTTAAAAGAATACTTTAGGAGTAAAGATCCGGCAATAAATTACGGAATTACTGATAGTTCATATTATGAATATTTATATTCTTTTGAACAAACAGCATCAAATGGTGGAGGGCATCATATTGGCCATCATTTTGGTATGCTTAATAATTTAGAATATATTTCTTTTTACGGGTTAGATAATCAATATGGCGTATTTAAAGCACTTGATTTTTCTCAAGCAATATACATGGAAGAATTAACTCCTTATGCAACAGCTATGTCTAATTTAGATGATTCAGAGCAACTTATTTCAAAAGTTATACTTCCCCCAAACATTAAAACTATAAATTTGCCTTTTGCAAAAGAAGTTATATTTCCTAGTAATTCAATAACAGAAGTCATTTTTCCAGGGTTTGCTTTTATAGAGTCTATTGCTTTTCCTAAAACATTAAAAGCTATTGGTAATAATGCATTTCAAGGCAAATCTTTGACATCGGTTGTAATTCCATCATCAGTTGTTAGAATAGGTTCAAATGCTTTTGCGGGGCCACGTTTAGGACAAGGGAATATTACATCACTAAAATTTGAAAAAGATTCTCATCTAATTGCAATATATGGAAGCGATGGCAGTGAATATGATGCAGGTGCTTTTGAAGGAAATAAATTATCTAATGTAATAATTCCAAAATCAGTTGAATATATTGGTTATCATGCTTTTGCAGGAAACAACTTAACTACTGTTTCATTTGAAGCAAATTCTAAATTAAAGTATATGGATAGCTCGGTATTTTGGGGAAATTCAAATCCAATTAATCTTACACTTACTACGCCAACAGATTTAAGTAATTGGCCAGCTGGTACAAATGATAATATAACAGTAGTATACGAAAGATAATTAAAAAAGAATCAAATAATTTGATTCTTTTTTAGATATAATCTGATCTTTTTCTTATAACAAACTTTTATTTTTAAGATAACAAAGTTATATAGGTATTTCCTTGAAATGATATATTTCTTGCTGTAGAATGTAATTATGAGAGGTTTGTTATGGAAAAAGAAATGTTTGAAACTTTAATAGGTAAAGATGAAATTGAAACTAGAATAGGTGAGCTTGCAGCTAAAATTGATTATGATTATAGTGGTGAGGAAGTTGTTGTAGTTCCAGTGCTAAAGGGTGGAATGATATTTGCGTGTAGTTTAATGTTGGAGTTAAAATCTACTCCTGTTGTAGTTGACTATATAGATGTATCTAGTTATGGTAATAATACTTCATCAATGGGTGAGGTTATACCTAAGAAATGGTTAAGGGACTCAGTATGTGATAAAAATGTTTTAATAGTGGATGATATTATTGATTCTGGTAGAACACTTGACTATATTAAAAATAGAATTATAAGTGAAGAGAGACCAAAATCTATTAAGCTTTGTACACTATTAAATAAACCATCTAGAAGAGAATTTGATATTGAACCTAATTATATTGGTTTTGATATAGAAGATGTGTTTGTCGCAGGATATGGACTTGATTATAAGGAGCATGAAAGAAATAAGCCTTTTATAGTTAAAGTTAAACAGTTTAAAGGTAACTAGTATAGTTACTTTTTTCTTTTAATAATGGACAAATAAGGCTTTTAAATATATAATATGTTTATATGAGGAGGGGAATTTATGATAATAAAACCTAAAGGTTGTCATGATATCTATGGTTATGAAGCTAAGAGATGGCAATATGTATCTAAAGTTATAGATTCTTTAATGGAAAAATATAATTATAATTTTATTCGTACACCAATATTTGAATCGAGTGAAGTTTTTCATAGAGGCGTAGGAGAAACAACTGATATAGTTTCAAAAGAAACTTATGATTTTAAAGATAGAGGAGATAGGTCAATGACCTTAAGACCTGAGGGAACTGCGGGAATTGTAAGAAGCTTTGTTGAAAACAAAATGTATGGTGATGCTACTCAACCTATAAAACTATATTATAATGGTACAATGTATAGATATGAGAGACCACAATCTGGAAGAGATAGAGAACTTACACAATTTGGTGTGGAAGTTCTTGGAAGTGATGATCCTATTATTGATGCTGAAGTTATTTCAATACCTGTTAATTTATTTAAGTTGTTAGGACTTAAAGAAGTTAAAGTTAAAATTAATACTTTAGGGGATATTGAATCTCGTAATATGTATAGGGATGCACTTGTTGAACATTTTTCTAAATATATTAATGAGTTATGTCCTGATTGTCAGGAAAGATATAAAAAGAATCCAATGAGAATTCTTGATTGTAAATTTGATAAAGAACATATTGCATTAAAAACTGCACCTCGTACAATTGATTATTTAAATGATGTATCACGTGAAAGATTTGATAAAGTAAAAGCTTATTTGTCTGAACTTGAAATTGATTATGAAGTAGATCCTGGCGTTGTTAGGGGCCTTGATTATTATAGTCATACTGTTTTTGAAATAGAAGCTCATGTTGATGGATTCGGAACTAACAACGTTTTAGCAGGTGGTGGTAGATATAATGGTTTAGTAGAATTATTAGATGGACCATCTACTCCTGGTATTGGATTTGGGCTTGGCATGGGACGTCTTATGATGGCATTGGAACTTGAACATATAAGTCTTCCTATAGCAGATGATATTGAGGCTTTTGTTATGTATGTTTCGGATACTGAAAAAATGTATGCGGCAAGTCTTGTTCAAATGCTTAGAATGAATGGATTTAGAGCTGAAACTGAGTATAATGGAAGAGGACTTAAGGCACAATTTAAACAAGCTGATAGATTAAAAAGTAAATTCTTAATAATTTTAAATGATGATGATTTATCACATGATGAAGTAAAAATAAAAAATAATAAAACTAAAGAGGAAGAACTAGTTGGTGTTGATTATATAATGTATTATTTAGATGAACATCTACAAGAAGATGATGATGAAGAGTGTGATTGTGGATGTGATACTCACCATGATTCTTCTACTTGTTGTTGTCATGATGATGATATGGAGGAGTAAAAATGAATAGAGTATACATAAAGGATTTAGAAAAACATTTTAATGAAGAAGTAGAGGTACAAGGATTTGTTGAAAATATAAGAAACCTTCAATGGGTAGCCTTTGTTATAATAAGAGATAATACTGGTAAAGTACAAGTTACTATAGAAAAAAGTGAAGAATCTAATAAGGAAATGATTGATATTATATCTTCACTTAACAATGAGAGTACAGTTAAAGTTATTGGTAAGATATTAGAAAGTCCAAAAGTTAAACTTGGTGGTAAGGAAATAATTCCATCCAGTATCGTAGTTACTTCTAAAGCATTAGAAAGTGAACTTCCAATTAATATTAAAGATAAAGATGCTAGTTTAATAGATGCTAGACTCGACAACAGATGGTTAGATTTAAGAAATCCATATAATGCTGATATATTTAGAATTCAATCTAAATTTGTAGAAGCAATGAGAGAATTTCTTTATAGTAAAAACTTTATGGAAATTCATACACCAAAATTAATTGGTGCTGCTAGTGAGTCTGGTAGTGAAGTATTTGAGGTTAAATATTTTGATCGTCTTGCATATCTTGCACAGTCTCCACAATTCTATAAACAAATGGCTATGTCTGCAGGACTTGATAGAATATTTGAGGTTGGCCCTGTGTTTAGAGCCGAGAATTCCAACACAAATAGGCATACTACAGAATTTACTGGATTTGACCTAGAATTTAGTTATATTGATTCAGTTGAAGATGTTATGTGTATGGAAGAAGAACTTTTAACTTATGCATTAGGTAAGGTAAAAGATTCTTATGGGGAATTAATAAAGAAAGAGTATGGACAAGAAGTAATTGTGCCAACTGCTAAATTTCCTAGAATTAAATTACATGATTTATATGATGAATTAGAAAATCGCTATGGATATAAAGTTAGTGAAGATGCTAAGGTTGATTTGACTACTGAAGCTGAAAAATTATCTTTTAAGTATTCAATGGAAGTACATAATAGTGAGTTCTTATTTGTTACTGATTATCCAAAGGATAAACGTGCATTCTATCATTTAAGGAAAAATGATATTCCACAAGGATATGATCTTATTTGGAGAGGGGTAGAAATAACTACTGGTGCACAAAGGGAACACAGATATGATGTATTATGTGAACAAGCACGTGAAAAGGGGCTTGATAAAGACGTTAAGTTCTATTTAGAGTTCTTCAAATATGGATGTCCTCCACATGGTGGATTTGGACTTGGAGTGGATAGACTTACTATGTTACTTTTAGGTCTTCCATCACTTAAAGAGTCTATGTTTATATTTAGGGGACCTAATAGATTAAATCCATAATTTATAGAAACTTTACAAATTTTTGTAAAGTTTTTTAAATTCTTTACATTCTTTTAGGAATTGTTGTACCAATATATTATAATTAAGTTATAAGAGAAAGGTTTGATTTGATGAAAAAGAATAATAATTTAATTTTAGAGGTTTTAGTTATTTTACTTATTGCGTGTATAGTATCTCCTTTGATATATTTTTTAACTAATAGTAAGGTTATAAAAAATAATAAAAAAGAAGTTAAGAAGGCAGTGGATACATCTAGATATCCATATACACTTAATCTTTATAAGTCTGGTGATACTTATTTTGAAAATAAGTGTTTTGATTGTGATATAGCATTTACTATTCCTACAGAGAGTAAGGATGCTAAATTTTTAGTTGTTCCTATTTCTTCCTTAAATAAAGAGCCATACATTTTATATGATGATAATGGACTTAAAATATATAATATTCTTGATAGTAAAGTATATAAAATTAATTTAGATAATAAATATAAAAATTATGAGATAGGATTATCTAAAGATAATAAGGAAATTGTGGGTATTGTTTTTTATAATATAGAAGAACATAAGGAAAAACCTAAAGATGATGATTTTCCTGAAGCATGTCTTATAAAACACGAAGAATATAAGGATGCTGGAATGTATAATTTTAAGACAGATAAGATAATGTTTAATGATGATTATGACTATTTACATATTTTAGATGAGAATGAAGTTGTTGCGATAAAACAAGAATATAATGATGGAAAACCAATAAATTCAAATACATATATTTTTAATATTGATTCTGGTAAAAAGGTTTATTCTTTATCCGGGGAAAAATTTGTTGATAAATTCCATACAAAGAGTGGTGTGGTATATCATATTGATTCTGGATTATATAACTCAAAATTCAAGAAAATTTTTTCTAGTTATTACAATGTTACTTCAGATGGCGTTTATGTGGTAAATAAAAATAAAGATAGTGTAAGCTTATATGATGCAAATGGTAAAAAATTAAATTCATATAAGATAGTTGGTGACTTTCAAACATTGTTTGACAATAATGAATATTATTTAACTGTTTATAATGGTTATCTTTATATTAGAGGCCTTAACAATTCTTTTGCTCAAAAAGTTGGCGTTTGGAAGGAAAATTATAGTATTAATAGTCAGGGTGAAGTATTTAATTATTGTGATAGTGAACATTTTGGCAATAATACTGGGCTTAATATGTGGGGATTTGAATATTTTACTAATGGGGATAGTGGTGTTAGGGTTTGCTTTAATTCAGATACTAAGAAAGTTTTAACAAAAAATGATGATTTTATTCAATACTTTGGTGTTGGTAATGATCCATGTGATTGTATTTTTGGACTTTGTAATTAATTTTTATTTTAGACTAGGTAACTAGTCTTTTTTCTTTACAAATGAATAAATAATAATGGGTGATTATATTTGAAACTCAAAAAGAATTTATTTTATTTATTTTTCCCATTATTAGTTGGTTGGGTAAGTGCATTATTTAGTGGGAATTTTGATTTATATTCTTCTATTATTAAACCTCCATTATCTCCACCGGGATATGTATTTGGGATTGTATGGCCAATTTTGTATTTACTTATGGGTATATCTTTTTATTATATAAAGAAAGATAACTATATTTTAAATAATGCATGTGTTTGGTATTATGTTCAACTATTTTTAAATTTTATATGGTCAATAATCTTTTTTAGATTTAGGATGTTTAGTTTTGCAGTTGTAATACTTGCCTTGCTTATTTTGAGTGTCGTTATAACTTTTATTAAGTTTAGACAAATTAATAAGAGTGCTTCTAATTATTTAATACCATATGTTTTATGGATTATATTTGCTTTTTATTTAAATTTAGGAGTTGCAATACTTAATTAGTTTCTTTATTAGTAAAAATTATACTAAATATACGTAAAAGACATAAAAAAAGTAATAAAAAGCCTTTAATTATAAGACGTAATTATGTTATAATAAATATCGTTAAGGAAGGAGCAAGATATAGACATGAAATATGTATATTTATTCAGTGAAGGTAATGCTGATATGAGAAACCTTCTTGGTGGTAAAGGTGCTAACTTAGCAGAAATGACTAACATTGGTTTACCAGTACCTCAAGGTTTTACAATTACTACTGAAGCATGTACTCAATACTATGAAGATGGTAGAGAGATTAATGAAGAAATTCAATCTCAAATTAATGAGTACATTGGAAAAATGGAAGAAATTACAGGGAAGAAATTTGGAGATAAGGAAAATCCATTATTAGTTTCTGTAAGAAGTGGTGCTAGAGCATCTATGCCTGGTATGATGGATACTATTCTTAACTTAGGTCTTAATGAAGATGTTGTTAATGTAATAGCTGAAAAATCAAATAATCCACGTTGGGCTTGGGACTGCTACAGAAGATTTATCCAAATGTATTCTGATGTAGTTATGGAAGTTGGTAAAAAATATTTTGAACAACTTATTGATGAGATGAAAACTAAAAAAGGAGTTACCCAAGATATTGAACTTGATGCTGATGATTTAAAAGAATTAGCTAGAAAGTTCAAAGCTGAATATAAGGAAAAAATAGGAACTGATTTCCCAACTGATCCAAAAGAACAATTAATGGGTGCTATTAAAGCAGTATTCCGTTCGTGGGATAACCCAAGAGCTAATGTTTACAGAAGAGATAATGATATTCCTTATTCATGGGGAACTGCTGTAAACGTACAAGCAATGGCTTTTGGTAACATGGGAGATGACTGTGGTACTGGTGTTGCATTTACTCGTGACCCAGCAACAGGAGAAAAAGGATTATTCGGAGAATTCTTAACTAATGCACAAGGTGAAGACGTTGTTGCTGGTGTTAGAACTCCAATGCATATTGCTGAAATGGAAGAAAAATTTCCAGAAGCATTTAAAGAATTTAAAAAAGTTTGTGAAACACTTGAAAATCATTATAGAGATATGCAAGATATGGAATTTACTGTTGAACATGGTAAACTTTA
>OIYG01001834.1_pt1 | contig 15016 bp, 12 predicted proteins | sample 1587861 | NCBI WGS metagenome assembly OIYG01 (sample SAMN03283272) | human gut metagenome | biome: human-associated habitat; material: feces | host: Homo sapiens | place: Peru | collected 2012 | reverse complement strand
TGTTGATATGATTAATCCTAAAATCGGAGAAAAAGTTCTTGACCCTGCATGTGGTACTGGTGGTTTTTTAGCTTGTACTATTGAACATTTAAAGAAACAAATTCAAACGACAGAAGAAGGTGAGTCACTTAATTGCAACATTTTGGGTATTGAAAAGAAACCTCTTCCACACCAACTTTGTACTACTAATATGATTTTACATGGGATTGACACTCCAATAAATATCAGACGAGATAATACCTTGTCAAAACCGATAAACAATATTTCTCCTGCTGATAGAGTTGATTGTATTGTAACAAATCCACCTTTTGGCGGAATAGAAGAAGAAGGAATTGAAAGCAATTTCCCATCTAGTTTTAGAACTAGAGAAACAGCTGACTTATTTTTAGTTTATATAATGAAAATGTTAAAGCCTCAAGGTAGAGCAGGTGTTGTATTGCCTGATGGTTCACTTTTTGGTGAAGGCGTAAAAACTAGAATTAAAGAAGAATTATTACAAGAATGTAATTTGCATACGATTGTAAGATTACCAAATGGGGTGTTTAATCCATATACGGGTATTAAAACTAATTTGTTATTCTTTACAAAAGGAGCACCAACAAAAGAAATTTGGTACTATGAACATCCTCTACCAAATGGTATAAAAAATTATTCTCGTTCTAATCCAATTATTATTGAAGAATTTTTACCTGAAAAAGAATGGTGGAATAATAGGATTGAAAATGAACATTCTTGGAAAGTTTCTATTGATGATATAAAAAATGCAAATTACAACTTAGATATAAAAAATCCATATATTTCCGAAGAAGAAAAATTAAAAACACCTGAAGAATTAATTAATGATATTAGTACAAATTTGCTTAAAGTTAAACAACTTCTTGAAAAAATTAAGGAGGAAATTGCGTAGTGTCTTGGCAAAAAACGAAAATATCAGAATTTTTAACAGAACGAACAGATAGATTTAAACCTGATAAAGCTAATGAATTAGGCTTACCAAGAATCGAAAAAATTGACTTTAGTGGCACAATCTACATCAATAATTTTAAACCAACAAAGACAGCAATGATTTTAGTTAAAGATGGTGACCTTGTTATTTCAGGGATAAATGTAGAAAAAGGTGCATTAGCAATATATAGAGGAGAAACAAATGCTTTAGCAACAATACACTATTCGTCTTACATGTATGATGAAAATAAAATTGATATTAAATACTTAAAATGGTATTTGCAAAGTAATATATTTAGAAAGATTTTAAAAGAACAGGTTAAAGGTGGTATAAAAACAGAAATCAAACCTAAAACATTCTTAAATTTAGAAATTATGTTACCTGATTTAGCAACTCAAAAGCAAATTGCAGCAAAATTAAATAAACTTGAATGGAATGTAAAAGATTTAGATTTTACATGCTTTTGCAACAAAGAACTGATAAAAAATTTAAAGCAATCAACAATTGAAAATAATTTATATCACAGTGATGTTAAATATTTTAATACGATATTGCAAAATGTAATAGTAGGAAAACCTAAGAATGGTTTCTCTCCAAAACCTGTAAATTATAAAACCTCAACAAAAGTACTTACACTAAGTGCGACAACATCTGGCAAATTTGATTCAAATTGTTATAAATATGTAGATATTGAAGTTAATAGCGATTCGGAGTTGTGGTTAACTAAAGATGATATTATAATTCAAAGAGGAAATTCTATTGATTATGTTGGCATTGCTGCTATATATGAGGGTAATGAAAAAGAATTTATATATCCAGATTTAATGATAAAAATTCGTGCAAATAATGATATTATACTTCCTGAATATTTATATTATATTTTAATTTCCCCAAGAATTAGAAAATACTTTAAAGATAATGCAACTGGAACATCAGGTAGTATGCCTAAAATAAATCATAATATTCTTTTAAATGCTCCTATCCAATACCCTGAACTAAATTTACAAAAAGAAATTATTAAGCAAATTAAAGTTTTACAAAATTATGCAGAAGATTTAGAAAAAGAGAATAATAACGCACAAAAATCTTCTTCTGAATTATTACAATCCCTAATGCAAAAATATTTCACTCCGGAGGTTTAATTAATGAGCGAATCTCCGTTTCAAAAAGTGTATGAATTTGAAGATAAATATGGGATTGATAGATTAAAACTCTGTATTCAAAATGCAGAAAAGGCTTATAAATCACTTGCCCCTGAAACAATAGATTATTGCAAATGTATCATAGAATCTGTAGCTAAACAAATAATTGCTGATAATAATATTGAATATGATAAAGAGTGGACATTAGCACAATTAACCAAAAAATCTATTGATTGTTTAAATTGTGAAAATCAACACATAAGAAAAGCGTTGACAAATATTATTGACACCTATTCGACAGTAAGAAATCAACAGGGCATAGCGGCACACGGACATATAGAAAATGGAACTATTCCTACAAAGACAGATGTTAGAATTTTTGCATCTACATTTTTTCATTATATAGAAATTATTTTTGCTCTTTTAGATAAAACAGAAATTAATATTAATTACACAAATATAAAATTTCAAAAAATTAATGAGATTCCTAAATACAAATATGCAAATCGGTATATTGATAATAATGTAAAAGTTTCCTATGATGATGGCTCTATTTTTATAAATGGTCAAGAAATACGTCCAAGTGAAATCTTATATAATTTTGACCGTTTAACATATGATGAAATCAATAAAGAATGTATTGATAATTTAAATAAAAATACAGAATATCTTGCGGATTTAGTTCTAGAATATTATCAAGAAACATATATTGACGAAACTTCTACAATTGATGAAGATTCTTATTCTGTTTCACTACATGAACCTATCGTATTTAAGAATGATTTAATTTATGCTAAAGGAAGTTTGTCTTGGGAAGAAATTGAATATAGTGAAAACGCAGATTCAACATCAAAAACATACTGTACATCATGGTTTGAAGTTTATTTTAGCTATGAATATTATTCGTTGATAAATGATTTTATATATAACGTGGAATCTTTGGAATTTAAATAATAGACAATAACTTGAAAGGATTTAATTAACATTATATGAATATTTTAATACTAGGAAATGGATTTGACTTAGCACACGGCTTGAAAACCACATATATGGATTTCTTAAATTATTGTATAGAAAAAAACAGTAAAAGATTAATAGGAATGATAAACTATGGAACAACTTTCATCGATAATATATGGTTAAGACATTTTATAACAACTTGCAATAATTATGGTAAAAATTGGATTGATTTAGAGGAAGAAATATTCAAAGTTGTGTTGTCTTTGAACAAAACCTTAAAGGATATGTCCGGTGGAGATATAGAAGTGGTTTTTCCTTTAACTTTCTCAATTCAAAAAGATATTCTTAATTTTAATTTTAATCAAATAATTGATTATTTAAAAACTTGTAACAATAGAATAGAAACTGATGAGAAAAATTATACAAACATAGAAACAAATGATTTTTCACATTTGTATTTTTATATTGATAATTATCAAGGATTTATCAATTTTATATATGATCAATTAAGGGCTTTTGTAGAATTATTTGAAAAATATTTAGACGAAGTTATTATGTCTGAAATTAATTCAGAACCTAAATATCAACTTTCTCTTTTACAAGACACAAAACCTAATATTATGAATATTTTATTTGTACTAAATTTTAATTATACCGACACTTTAACAAGATTATATGAGCAAATAATGGATTCAAGACAGAAAAAATCTATACGGAATTTTTATGTACATGGCAAAATAAACTCAAATAATATGATTTTAGGAACACAATTTTATGATAATAAAAATACGGATATATCACCTGAATTTAATGTTTTTAGAAAGCACAATCAAAGACACAAATATAACACCATAGAAGAATACCAAGACTTGTTACATATTATAAAAAATTTTAATGACAATACAAAACGAGTGTTTCATGTAATTGGACACTCTCTTGATAAAAGTGATTTTGTTATTTTAAAACATATTTTTCTTGCACACCAAGACTCTATAATTAATATTTATTATCACAACGAAGAAACTCAAGAAAAATTAATAAACAATATTACTGAAATGATAGGTGAAAAAGAAGTTATGTCAAAGGTTAGGTTTATATACCAACATGATCATAAACGGGGAATTCTAATTCCGCAAGAAGAACCAGCTTTAGTTGAAAATTAATTATAGGAAGTCCTTTATTTATGGTAAAATAAAGATGTTAAGAGGTACTCGTAACATAAGGATGTTTAAAATTGTACACACCGCCATTTGAAATTACATCAAAAATAATTGAACTTATTTCCAATATCTCAGAAAAAATCGGAGAAATAAATTCGCTTCAAGATAGTCCATATCATGTTAAACTGCGAAAAGAAAATAGAATAAAAACGATACATTCATCTCTTGCTATTGAAAATAACAGTTTAACCTTAAAACAAATTACTGCAATTATTGACGGGAAACGAGTTTTAGGAAATCCAAATGAAATACAAGAAGTAAAAAACTCAATTCAAGCATACGATTTACTTTTATCGCTTAATCCTTATAATGAAAAAGATTTATTGAAAGCTCATAAACTTATGATGCAAGATTTGGTAGAAAGAAACGGGAAATACAGAACTGACGGAGTCGGAATTTTTGACGGAGAAAAAGTTGTTCATATGGCACCACCAGCAAAAAGAGTTCCAGAACTTATGGGAGATTTGTTTGAATGGTTGAAAATAAGCGATTTACATCCTCTTATAAAAAGTTGCGTTTTCCATTATGAATTTGAATTTATTCACCCATTTCAAGATGGCAATGGCAGAATAGGACGTTTGTGGCAAACTGTAATTTTAAAAGAATGGAAAGAAGTTTTTGCTTGGCTACCTGTTGAAACATTGGTAAAAGAAAATCAAAAAGAGTATTATTCAGTGCTCGGACTAAGTGATAGTGCCGCTAATAGCACTAAATTTATAGAATTTATGCTTACATTGATTTTAAACACAATTGAAGAAATTATTAATTCCGAAGAAAAGGTTACCACAAAGGTTACTATAAAGGTTACCATAAATCAGAAAAAAATTATTGATGCACTTAAGAAAAATCCGTTTATAACGCAAGAAGAACTTGCTGATATTATAGGAATTACAAAGAAAAGTATTACCGCCAACATGAAAAAACTTCAGGACAGTGGTTTTATAAAAAGAATCGGTGCAAATAAAAACGGTCATTGGCAAATAAATGACCAATAAGGATTTGTTTATGGATATTAAGACAAATAATATTAGCTTTTCAACTTTACTCCAACCCCTGTTCAAAAAGTGTTCAATCGGTCGATTAAGATGGAGTAAATGTGATTTATATATAAAACCTTATTTGAACACTTTTAAAGCCTATAAAAAGCTTTTTTTGAAAATTAATCATTGTAAGTTATTCCTAAAATCTTTTCTTCTATTTCTCTGATAACGTCAGGTGATAATCCGACCGACTTTGAAGTTTCCATTTCGCATTTTTTAGTTACAGCACTATCCTCATAAGTTTTTACATTTTTAAGCATATTTATAATTTTTGTTACGGTATATAGCCTTGACGGTTCAACTTTTTTACCATTTGACATATCGCTCATTATTGAATCTAATAGTTTTTTGCCAAAACTATACAAATCTTCCTGAAATGTAGTATTTGATTTTAGATACTCTGAACGTTTTTCATTCCAATTACCTTCAGTTTTCCAACGTTGAAGGGTTCTTTCGCTTACATTTAATTGTTTTGCAATGGTTTCTAATGTCATAAATTTTTCAATATAAAGATTCGCAGCAGTTTCTGCCAACATTTGTTTTTTCATAAATTACTCCTTATTTTTTCAAAATCTTATCAATCGGATTATAGTAATCTTCTTCCTGTTGCTCAATTAAATTTCGATATACCTTAACAAAATTGGTTACCCCATAGTACCCAAGTGATTTTTGAATATAAGTAAGCGGAATATTTTGTTTTATACACAGATTAACAAAATTATGCTGAACATCACTCGGATTTAATTTTGAAACACCAATTTCTTTTGCCAATGGCAACAAAACATCTTCTTCAATATACTGTTGAGCCGGTTTATTACTCTCAAATCTAAAAACAAAATCATTAGGCTCAGGATCTGATATATGGTATTTGTATTCAAGATCCTCGCAAATATTCCAATCAATTGTTAATCGCCGCATTGTAGAATTACATTTAGTCATAACGAGTTTATCGCCATAAAGAAAATATTTCAGAAATATTATTTGATTTCTAAAATCAACTCTATCCCAAGTTAATCCCAACAATTCAGGGATACTGGCTCCTGTTGATAGTGAAATATACAAAATGGGATATGCCTCAGGATATTTTTTATAACAAATATTTAGTAATTTTAAAATTTGTTCTTCGGTTAATAAATTCATATCCATAGCATAAGCATTTTCTTTAAGGCTTTTGCTTCTTGATGTAAGATAATTTGTTTTAGGACAAACAGCATTAATAATGTTTTTTAATGTTTTTATATAAATATTTACTGAAACAAGTTGATATCCACTATCAAACTGTTTTTGTTTAAACTTTGCCACAACTTTATTTGTTATTTCTCTTATTTGCAAATTTCCAAAATATTCTTTTAAATGATTTTTATAATCCGTTTTTTGATGCATTAATCTTTCAAGTTTATTGTCGGTTTTTAACCTATTAAAATAAATATTCGCAGCATCTTTAAATAGCATATCCAAAGGCTCTTGAATTTTATTTTCAAACTTTATTTTTATTTTTTGTGGTTTTATATTATTTCTAAAATATTCAATTTGTTGCTTACTAAATTCTAATTTTAAATTTCTCAAAAACGCAGCAGAAGCATAGGCATAAGGTTGTTCCATTTTTTGTTCCGCTTGTAATTGTTGTTGAGCTCTATAAATAGCCTCGTTTGCCGATAATTTTTCATTCGTTAAATAATATTTTTTAAAATAATTAAACAATTCATCGGGAATGGCACTTTCAACATTATTGGCACTATATGACGGCAAAATACCTTTAAAACCATACCTTTTATAATTTGTTCGTATCCTGTTTAATGTACAAAGTGAAATACTTTTATATTCAGATGTTTGATTAAATAATTCAACCAGTTGCTTTGAATTCTTACCACCTGCCTGATTTACAAAATTGAGTAAATTAATATAACTCCTTATCCGTTCTTGTGTTTTTTTGCTTAGTGTAAGAAAATAATCATAACCTTTTTCTTTCTCAATTATGATTGACTTGACTTCATCAATTCCGTTATTATTTACACCTTTGATATTAAAATAATAGGTATTACCATTCTTTACAACAATTTTTTCATTTAATAATTCCGATAAAATATTTGTAACTTCTTGTTCATCAATTTCTGAAACTAAGATTATATCATCAAGAGTGAATTTATCTAATCTTCTTGCTGATTTTATAATTAAATCTCTATTTTTCAATGGTTAATCCTTTCACTTGTTTTACATCAATTTTGTTTAATTCGTTTGTTTTTGCTAAATTTTCTAGGGTTGCAATTCCTTTAATTGCTTGACGAAAACGATTTGATTTTTCAAAAAATATTTCTTTGGCTTCATCTGTTATTTTTATTTCGGATAATTCTTCAACAATAACTTCCATATCGTCTTTTGAGAATGTTTTAAATTCTACAATTTCAGAAATTCTGTCGTATAAATGTCGAAATTTTCCGAGTTTTGTTTTTGCTTCTTGCATTCCAATTAATACAACTGGGGCTCCTGTTAAATCGTGTAAATCTCTCAAGGTTTCAATGGTTTTTGAACGACCTATAAGATAGTCAACTTCGTCAATAATGATAACTTGCGGATTAAGCCTTAAATGTGCAATACATTGTTTCATTAAATCCGTAGATTTTTTAGACGGTGCTTCGCCCAGTTCTTCAACAATTTTTTCTAATATTCCATGGCTTGTCATATTGTTTTGAGCTCTTACATAAACAGCATCATTTCTATTTGCCCACCAAACAGCGACTCTTGTTTTACCTAATCCGGGATCACCATATACCAATCCCATTTTGGGAACTTCATTAGATTTATCAATAAGGTTATTCATTAATTCTACGAAGTTTTTGACGTTATGGGTTTTTACAAACAATTTACGCATTAAATACCTCCTTATTATCTTCTTCGCCATATATTTGTTCGTATTCGTCTGTTAATTTATATTCAGTAATCCAGTCTTGCTCGCTTTTAGTAAGATTATCTTTCTTAATCAGGTGCTCATACTTTTCAAATCTTGTTCTAAAACAACCGTTGAAATTTTCTGCTTGAAAATCTGTTTTTACTTCAAGACTGAATTGTTTAATCTCATCCTCTTTTTGTTTCTCAGGTAAATCCATTGTTAATAGCGGAGTATAAACCTGATTTCGTTTTAGATGATTTATATATTCTTGTTCCGTTCTTTTTTCTAACTGTTTCTTTAATTTTGTTTTTTGTTTTAAATCTTCTATATCTTTTGCTTCGCCCAAATAATTTGCTAACGGGTGAACAGATTCAACTCTTTTTGCTGTACATATAAATTCCCCGTTTAATTTGTAAACTTTGATAGAACTCAAATCGAACAGGCTGTATTTAATAATTACTTTCTTTTTATAGCCAAATAATGCCTCGTCATAATAATTATTTTTGAGGAATAAGATGCCGTTTCTGTAAATATTTTTAACTTCACGAGCCATCATAAGGTCATTTAATGTATCAATGTTGACACCTTCACCTTTGCCACTTGCAAGAACTTCACCAATTGTTTTATCCTCAACATGTGGACAAGATTGTTCATAATGATATTTTTGCATCCAAATTTCAAGAACTTGTGTAACCTGTTCTATTGTTGGCACATTAAATTTGAATATAGATTTATGAAGTTTTTCATTTCTTTTTAATTGAGCAGGCTTTTTAACAATACTTGTACCAGTGTAAGATGGAAGCATTACCTCAAAGCTGTCTTGTAATTCTATAAATAACCTTTCAATAGGTTTTGCCTTCGCATTGTAAGGCTTTGCATAAATTGGCTGAATACCTAGATTAGTAAATAAACCTGAAATTCCATTTTCAATAAAATATTTTGATTTAAAAGCCTTGCCGTTATCTTGATACACAAATTTCGGAATTTTGCCTAAATTTATTATTGAGTTCCTTAATGCACTTGCAATACATTGAGTATTTTCTTCCAACATAATTTCAAACCCGACAAAACCTCCTGATTTCCAATCTTGATAAGCAACCAATGTAGGTCTTACAGGATTTCCGGTATAAGGATGCTTAACGAAAAAGGCTAATTTATGTCCATCGCCAACAATTACGTCCCCGACTTCCAACTTCGAAATATCTCTTGTGATATATGGTAAAACCTTATCATGCAAAGCTTTATTGCCTTCTCTTGCTTCAACCCAAATGTTATAATGTTCGTTTTTGTAATTGTTAGCAAATCTTCTATATGTTAAATCACAGCACAAACTTTTAAACCCACGTTGTGTTAATGCCATTTTCGTATATTTAATTGCTTTTCCTATGTTTAACTGATTTGGATGTAGCAAATTTTTCAACAGTTCAGATTTTTCTTCTTCTGATAGAATAGATTTTTTAGTTTTTTCACCGAATGTATAGTTGTTAATCAAACAATGCCAATCATCATTATAGGTACGAAGCTTTTTATGCCATTCATAAATTGTTCCGATAGCAACCTTGCCGACAGTATCAAATAAATCGTTACAAATACAGCCATTATTATATGCCTCAAGAAAATCTTTTCCTGCTACCGTTTTATTTTTCTTGTTTAATCTAAATTCGTCCCACTTTTTAATTAAATCATATTTTGCAAGAGCCAATTTCTTTTGACCATCTGGAACAACATAAGTTATTGGTTGTAGTTGGACAGATTTTTCTTTAATTGATGTTACTTTTTTTCTAACATTTTCTTCTAAAGATGTTACTAAAATCTCATAAGATTTAGAGCATTTTCTGATAACATATTTATTTTTGCTTATTGCCTTACGGACTGCTCTTTCGGATATACCTTTAATTTGAGCAAGTTCTTTAGTTGTAATCCAGTAATCATTTGAGTTTTGCATAAATATCTCCTCTCACACATTAACTCTGCTTGCGAGATTTGTGTAGTCAATGTATCCATATCGAAACATATCAACAACTGCCACTTCAAGTCTATAAAATCATTGTTTTTCTGATATTGAAAAAGCAAAATGTTTATTGTATTTTAAGCAACTTTTACAAACGGAACTAAACGGAACCTGATTTAGTTCCATTTGTACTATAATGAGAAAAAAGGGGTAATATGATTAAATACCAAGAACCTGAAGAACCAGTATGGGCAAAATACATAACAGAAGATAATTTACCAACCGAAGATTTGCAATATCTATGTTCAATCATTGGATTAGAAGCAACAAAGAAATTAATGCTTAAAGCCGCAGGAGAAAAGTTCTCAATCCATGCTCATTGCAATCAACCATACAAAAGACAATATATTATAGATAACTTTGATGGCACAAAACAAAGCATAAATAATCTAACACTTGAATGTAAAACGACTACAAGATTTGTGTATAAAGTGCTTGAAGAACGAACTGAAGGCAAGAGGGATAAATAAATGTATGCAAATTATTTGGCAGAGTTGAGAATTGATTTAGAATTAACTGACGAGTATGAAGAGTTATATAAACCTTTTGGAAGAAATGACATTATATTAATTTTGTCTACTCTTCACTCTTCTCTTTTAAAATTATTTAAGTCTATGAACGGAATATTACCAACAAAAGATTATTGTGCACATTTCTGGGCTGATTCAAGCAGAGAATTAATAGATACAATTGATAAGATAGAAACACTCCAACGAAGATTAAGCAAGTCTGAATATGCTTTTAAAATTGAGGAATACAATCAAGGTATTATTAATAAGTGCAATGAATTTTTAAGTTCAAGTGGTGGTAGCACAATCCCTGAAAATATGGATAAAATAGAGTTATTTTATGTAAATCCAATTTTTATAAAATGCAATACAATAAATGTAAAACATTCAAGTGAAAATATTATACACGATTTAATACCACTTGGTGAAGGTTCATATGCACTTACTTATAAATATCACGATGATTTTTATAATAAGGATTTTGTTGTAAAAAAAGCAAGAAAAGGATTATCCGAAAAAGAATTAAAACGATTTAGGCAAGAATTTGAAATAATGAAAAGTTTAAATTCTCCTTATATTGTGGAAGTTTATTCTTACAATAGTGAAGAAAACTCATATGTTATGGAGCATATGGATTATACTTTGGATAAATTCTTAAAACTAAACAATGATAAAATATCTTCAGGGACCAGAAAATCATTGATATTGCAATTACTGAAAGCTTGTAAATATCTACATGAAAAGGGATATTTACACAGAGATTTATCTCCAAGCAATGTCTTAATCAAAGCTTATGATGATGTATTAGTTATTAAAATTTCTGATTTCGGATTAGCTAAAGATCCTAATAATGAATTAACAACAGTAAATACTGAGTTTAAGGGCTATTTTAATGATCCCAATTTAAAACTTGAAGGTTTTAACAATTATGATATGTCACATGAAATATATGCACTTACAATGTTGATATATTTTATAACCACAGGAAAAACTAATACAGCAAAAATTCCTGACAAGAATTTGAATAATTTTGTAAGAAAAGGGCTTGGCGAGCGGTCAAATAGATATAAATCTATAGATGAGTTGTGCGAAGCATATAGAAATTTATAGGTTCCGTTTAGTTCCTTAAAAAGTTCCGTTAAGGTTCCGTTTTGTAACAGAAAAATATTTTTTCTGGAACTACTGTTACTTTTTAAATACCAAAAGTCCTATGATAGTCCATCGGTATTCCCTTACGGAAATAATCCTTTTGGGCATATTGCTTCATAAATTTAGCCTTTCACTGGACTCAATAGTGACGCAAATTGGACATATCGGACTTTTCTGCAACCCTAAAATACTTTTGAATTTCTTTATGTTCTGGGGCTTTGAGCCAAGTTCCCCTTTTCTGTATTGTCCTGTTCTTTCACATTTGGTATTTCTGATTCTTTTTTTAGTCCAGAGTTCTCTATCTAAAAAAAAGAAATATAAAGGAAGAAAATAAGATATTAATTTACAAGTCAAATTTCAAAATGGATTGCCCGAAATAATCACCTCATCCGTTAGTCCGCAAAATGAGTATTTTGGAGTAGTTTGAATTACGAATGGTAGTATTATTTTCTACCCCTCAAACGCCCTATTTAAGCCAAAAACCCTAAATAATCGCACCATCTGTAATAATCAAACCACTCAATAAATTACAACATACACCGATTTTTATACTAAAAAGGTTTTTAGCAACTAGCTAAAAACCTTTAAAATAAATGGTTGCGGGGGCTGGATTTGAACCAACGACCTCCGGGTTATGAGCCCGACGAGCTACCAGGCTGCTCTACCCCGCGATATTTAATTTGTATATCGAGCAAGCTCACCCGACATCCTTATTCTACTCCATAATTTTATTTTTGCAAGTTTTTTATTGCATTTGTTAAGTTTCAGCCAAAAGTCCCTATTAAATCGGCTAATTGTCGACTTTTTTTGTTTGTTTTATTATAATTATCTAGCAACTAAAGGAGTCTATAATGAACATTTTAATTTCTAACGATGATGGTATTTATGCAAATGGGATTAAATCTCTTTGTGAAGCTCTTTCCTCTTCTTATGACGTATATTTAATTGCACCAAATCAAGAACGCTCTGCTGCAGGACACTCAATTACACTTAACTCTCCTTTAAGAGTTGAGGAACTTGGACCTCTTTATGGTTCAAAACGTTCTTGGGCTGTTTCCGGCACTCCTGGGGACTGTGTAAAAATTGGTGTAAATGCAGTTTTGTCAGATGAAGAAAAACCAGATATTATTATTTCCGGTATTAACCACGGTCCTAACTTAGGGCATGATGTTATCTATTCAGGTACTGTAAGTTGTGCTATTGAAGGTGCAATGATGAATATTCCAAGTATTGCAGTATCTCTAAATTCTTACAAACCTGAATTTGAAGATTTTACCTTTACTGCAACTTTTATCAAAAGCCTTATTCCTAAACTTAAAGATTTTAAGTTCCCTGAAAAATCAATTTTGAATATCAATGTTCCGGGAATTCCTCAAGATGAAATAAACGGTATTGTTGTGACTGAAATGGGCGGAAGAATGTTTACAGACAACTACGAAAAACGTATTGATCCTCGAGGTAAAACATATTACTGGATGGCAGGAAAGTTGTCAACAGAAAAAGAAAATGAAAAATCTGATATTTATGCAATTCGTCAAAATAAAATTTCTATTTCACCATTAACCTTTAATTTAACAAGAAAAGATGTTTTAGATGATTTGAATTCTGTTCTTTGCAAAGATAATCTATGTAATTGGTTTTAAAATTTAAAATTAATATAAATCAGGCGGGATTTTCGTTAGAAAATCCCGCCTGATTTTCGTTTATTACTAACTAATTAAAAATTAGTCTTCGTATTTTTTGAAGATTAATGTTGCATCATGACCGCCAAAGCCGAAAGAGTTAGATGAAACGTATTTCAAATCAGCTTTAACAGCTTTATTTGGAACATAGTTTAAGTCTGCAACTTCAGGATCTTGATGTTCAAGGTTGATTGTTGGAGGAACAATGCCGTCATTAATAGCTTTAATACAAGCGATTGCTTCAACAGCACCGGCTGCACCTAACAAATGACCATGCATACTCTTAGTTGAGCTTACCATCAAGTGTTTATTTTTAGATTGATCACCGTAAACTGTAGCGATAGCTAAAGATTCACCGATATCACCAACGTGTGTACTTGTACCGTGTGTATTGATGTAATCAACATCTTCAGGTTTTATACCGGCATCTTTTAGGGCAAATTCCATAGCTTTTGCAGCAGCAGCGCCTGTTGGATCCGGAGCTACCATATCGTATGCATCGCAAGTTTGACCGTAACCAACGATTTCAGCCAAGATTTTAGCGCCACGTTTTTTAGCGTGTTCTAATTCTTCAACAACTAATACGCCAGCTCCTTCACTCATGATAAAACCATCTCTATCAATATCATAGGGTCTTGAAGCTTTAGTTGGTTCGTCGTTGCGTTTTGAAAGTGTTCTTGCTGAAGAGAATCCACCAACACCCATGTTACAAACTGTAGCTTCTGAACCACCTGTAACAATAACGTCAGCTTCGCCGTATTGAATTGTTCTGAATGCATCACCAATTGCATGGTTAGATGAAGCACAAGCTGAAACAATTGCTTTGTTTACGCCTTTTAAACCAAATTTAATAGCGATTTTACCTGCAACCATGTTTACAATCATAGCCGGAACTGTGAATGGAGAACATTTTGTGTAATCGCCACGTTTTAACATTACTAAGTGATTTTCTTCGATTGTGCTGTAACCACCGGCAGCTGCAGAAACTAAACAGCCACATCTGTAAGGATCTTCTTTAGAAATATCCAAACCTGATTGTTCCATAGCTTCTGTTGCTGCAGTAACACCGTATTTTACAAATCTATCTAAACGTTTAACTTCTTTTGGATCTAAAAATTTAGTTTCATCGTATTCAGGAACGATACCATAGATGTATGTTGATTGTTTTTCTCTGTCAATTCTGTTTTCTGGAGCTAATGAAATACCGCTTACGCCGTTTTTAACATTTTCCCAGAAATTTTCAGCGCCTAAACCGTAAGGTGTAACTGCACCGATACCTGTTATAACTACTCGTCTTTTTTCCATAATTTTATACCTCATATTTACATTAAAAGAGGGTTAATCATAAGAAAATGACCGACCCTCTTTTTCTTAAACTTTATTCATCCAATTAAGAATGAGCTTCAATGTAGTTTACTGCATCTTGAACTGTTTGAATTTTTTCAGCTTCTTCATCAGGAATTTCGCAAC
>OIYG01001825.1_pt1 | contig 15058 bp, 19 predicted proteins | sample 1587861 | NCBI WGS metagenome assembly OIYG01 (sample SAMN03283272) | human gut metagenome | biome: human-associated habitat; material: feces | host: Homo sapiens | place: Peru | collected 2012 | reverse complement strand
GCATCGGCTCGGAGAATGTGATGATATCGCCATTCTGCGCCGTGCCGGAGAATAGCTCTTTTACCTCCGTTCCCGCAACGTATTGATGCTCCGTTACCGTCACAGCAGAGATGGGGTCGCTATACCCAACCTTTCCACCGCTCAAATACATTCTGTTGCCTTGAATCACAGACGCCGTTCCGTCCCACAGGGAATCAATGTGCAAAACGCCGTTTAGGTCGGTTGTCAAATACGCGCCAATCGCAAAAAGGACTTGAGCCAGGTTATCCCTTGCGCTTTTGCCTTGCCCGTTTGTTTTCGGCTGGCAATACGGCAGCCAACCGTATAGTTTAACGTTTGCAAAAACGCTCTTGACCACAACCGGAACCGCACCGCAAATATCGGAAATTACCTCAGAAACGGTTTGCCCTGTATAAATGCCGCCTTTATGTGGGATCGTTGCCAATAAACCGACCGCAGACCACGCTACAATTTTATATGCGGTTGCGCCCGTCCGCTCAATCGACCGTAAATAGTAAGTCTGCATTGATGCGTTAGAATCGTTTTCCCAGAAACGAATAGCGTCATTCTTCTGAAATGACATAATCGAAGGATCGTCGCATCGCACAACAACTGTCAGCGTATCGGCAGAAATACTCTCACAGCTTAATGACTGCTCTCGTGTGGGCGCAGCTTTTTCTGTTCGGGAAGAATCAAACATCCAATTTTTGTAGGTGATCTTCATATCATTTCTCCGTAAACGCAAGCACCATGCCCGTCCAATATTCTGCAGCGTTCGTTCCGGTTCCTCTGTCAACGCCCTCTGGAGGATCGCACGTCATGTTTGCCGTGCGATAACCTCCGCTTTGGGTGTCGAAAAAATATACGCTCAGATTTCCACTGTACAGTTGCTCGAGCAATGTGTTCAGCTGTGTTTCCGTTAGAGGCATACATGTGCAGGTAATAATTGCCTTGATTGCAAGCACATCTTCCGTAAAACTGCCGTCCAGCATATACCCCTCGTTTGGCCCTTTGATTTTTTTGTGTCCCACCTTGTAGCCGACCGGCGTAAAGTAGGATGTAAAATCAATTCCGTTGATTTTGATCGTTTTACTCATGCGCCGCTCCTTAATGCCTCCGCTGCGTTGTACGGCACCATTTTTCGCGCCAATACTGCGCCGTCAAGTTCGGTTGTCAAATTGATTACAATACTTCCCACACCGCCGGTCGCCAATGCACCAACACCGGACGCAATAGAGTTGCCGATCGCCGCGACGCCGGAGGCTCCAAAATCGACTGATGCCGTTCCAAAGTCCATGCCAGATGCAATGCTGCGCTTGATATTGCCGTATTCGTTATCCCAGCCCTCGCCCAAGCCAAGCGCCATGTTCTCGCCGATCCCGGCGAATACGCGGGACGGTGAGTGAATACCGAGAATGCCTTTTACGCCATCCACAATGCCGTCGAAAAAGCCCTTTACCATGCCTGTTAGCCAATCGCCCATTCTCTTGATGCCTTCCCAGATTCCTTTAACAAGGGCTATTCCGATTTCGATGGCGGCTTCGCCGATATAGCCTATGGACTGGATAAACGCGGATGCAAGGTTTTTGATAATCTCAGGGGCTGCATCCAAAAGCTTTGGCAGATTATCAATTAGGCCTTCTGCAAGCGCAACAATAAACATTGTGCTTGCTTCAATAAGGGCAACAAGTGTGTCTGGCTGAGTCAATATTTCCGCAATCTGTACCACGCAATCAACCAACTGCGGTGCGATTTCCGGCATGGCCGAAGCAATCCCTTGCACCAAAGCAATCAGCATTTGCACGCCTGCGTCTAATAATTGTGGAATAACAGATAAAATTGCTCCCGTAATTTCAGGGGCCATATCTGCAAGTGCCGCAACAATTCCGGGAGCTGCGTCTACAACTCCCTGCACTAAAGCAGTGGCAGCACTTACAAGCGACGGCAAAACAGAGCTAACGAGCGATGGTAACTGTTCGGAAATAACCGGGGCAAGCCGTGTAATTAAATCCCCAAACCCGGTAAAAATCTTTTCAATGCGCGGAAGAATATTTTCGGCCGCTTTGCCGACCGAATAGGTGAAGTTTTCAATCAGCTGGTCAAGGTCTGCGTTATCGTCTGCAATTCCGGTTACAAGGTTTGACCAAGCGGATTTCATCATGTTAACGCTGCCTTCGATAGTGCTTGCCGCTTCCTCCGCCGTTGTCCCGGTGATCCCCATTTGATCTTGGATCACATGGATCGCTTCAATCATCTTGTCGAAAGAAACGCTATTGACTGTGTCCGCTGTGACCTCGACGGTATCGCCCAACACCCCTGAATCGTTGATAAGCCGCGCCATTTCTGTCGCCGTGCCACCATAACCGAGTTTGAGGTTATCCAGCATGGTATAGTTTTGCTTTGCGAAACCTTGATAGGCGTTTTGGATCATTTCCATACTTGTGCCCATCTTGTTCGCGTTATCCGCCATGTCAATGACAGCCTGGTTTGCTACCTCCGCCGCCTTTTCTGTGTCACCGCCAAGCCCCTGCAACAGCGACGCCGAAAATGACGTAACTGTGTCCATATACTCATTAGCGGAAAGCCCTGCGGTTTCATACGCACGGTTCGCATATTCTATGACTTTATCGGCAGAGTTTTTGAACAGTGTCTCTACGCCTCCGACAAGCTGCTCGTATTCCGCGTATCCGTCAATGGATTTTTTTGTCAATATGGAGATGCCGGTTGCAGCTGCCGTTAAAGCAGCCGCACCAGCCTTCGCCGCCGTTGCAAGCCCGCCTTTCAGTTTGCTTGCCAGTGCATCTGCCTTTTTGCCTGCTTCCGAAAAACCGCTGTCAACGCCACTGTCATCTACGCTGATTTTTACAAATAGGTCTAATAAATTCACGCTTTCACCACACTTTCTTGGTGATTTTCAGGAAATCGCCCGTGACATTTCGATAAATAAGGCGTATACTTCCATTAAAGGAGGGTTTTCCATGATTAACTTCAACAACAATTCCGCATGGGACTTAAAGCCTATCAATGTCTCCGAGGTCCGCGATGAGGTCAACGGTCTTCTAATTGAGGGTGAGATGATCGCCTGTGCCTTTAAAACGGTCCGCGACCAGCTGATCTTTACCAACAAGCGTATCATTTCTGTTGACGTGCAGGGCATTACCGGAAAACGGAAATCGTTCAGCTCTATGCCCTATTCCAAAATTCAGTTTTTCAGCATCCAGACACCCGGATTCGCCGAACTGATCCCGGACAGTGAACTTGTCCTGACCTTCTCCAACGGCTTTGTCGCTAAATTTGAATTTAAGGGGCAAACGGACATTGGTGAGATCGGCAGAATGATTTCTGATTACGTCCTCAAATAATCCCCTTCGCAAGCCTCCCCATCCGGGGAGGCTTTTTTTACCGTTAAACCGCACCGGGTAACCACGTCCGCCGTGATCTCCGCGCAGGATCGTTTATCCCGCTTTCTCGGCCTGATGGCATCCGCATACCGGGCCTTCATGTAGTTGCCGCCAACGTATCGCGCCGTATTTTCCGCCGCGATCTTTAGCGCATCCGTCACATATACCCGGAACGCCTCCTCCTTAGTTCGCTCAGCCAGACGTGCCCAGCAATATCTTGTAAACGCTCTTACTCTTTGCGGTCCCCGGTATTCCCCTGCGCAGAGCCAGAGGATTTCCCGCTCTGCGCTGAGATAAAAAGTTCTCCAAACGCCTCATCCGTCAGAAGTTCTGTTGCGTCCCGCATCAGTTTTGCGAGATTCAGCGTCCCCTTGTAGGCTTCTGCGCTTACGCCTTCGATAGCAGAAAGGATATCGATGATATCCCCCTTATGCTGCTTGAGCAGTGCAGGGAGCGCTTTACGCGCCCGCTGCATTGCAAACTCCTTCGCCGTCATTCCATCGGGGATCTTTTCACGCCGGAACATGGTGGATGCCTTTTCGTCCTCTGCAATGTTGGCAATGGGGTCAATGATATCTGCGATAACATCAAACACCCGCTCGCCATGAATGTCGGAAAGTTTCATATCAGCCCTCCGCCGTACCGGCCTTGATGTAGATCTCAAATGGGACCGTGTCCTGTGCCGCCATGGAGTAGTGGGCGGTATACTCAAACGCAAACTGGCCCTTTGCCTTGTCGCTGGTCTGCAGCTGGAAGCCGCCGGTGGACAGTGCATTCATCAGGTGGATGGCGATGAAGCCGCCATTTTTATCGCCGTTCTTGTCGGAGTAGTCGCCCACCAGCCAGATGTCGGCAAAGTCAGCGTCCGACAGATCGTTCCGAGGCGTTACCTTTCCATCGCTGGTACCCACATCGGCAGCACCGCAAAGGCTCTTTGCGATCTTGGTGTCTGCGTTGATGAACGTACCCGCCATCTTCGCCTCCCAGGAATCCAGCCGTTTCAGCTCCTTCATGTTTTTCGGGCAGTTGTCAATGTCCTCGCCAAAGTCCGAATAGGTCGGCGTTGCGGTAAAATTCACGCCGCCGGTAGTCGCGCCGATCTGTCCCGCCTCTCCGATGGTTCCGGTGGCCGGGGTAAAATCGGTGGTCAGAATACCGGCGTTGATCTGTAATTTCTGAAATGCGTCGGAGGGAATTTTTGTAAATCTCATAGTTTCGTCCTTTCATCAGTTTTGCGACAGATATTCCACCGTGATGTTGAGATACCGCCGCTTGATGTTCTTATCGCTCTCGTCCGCGATGTTCTGGCACCACGGGGACCCGCGCTTGATCCACATCGCGCCTCCGTCATAGGGCACAAACGCGCCACCCATGCCGATGGCGTCAGAGATTTCCTGTGCCTTGGCGTTGGGAATTGCCTCGCTTTCCGTGTAATACCAGAGGTTTACCGTCAGAGCGATTCCCCCGCTCTCCCATGACCCGGTAATCAGTTCATAGGTCAGCCACGGGAACGTCGCGTCCTCCGGAACATTGGATGTTGGGTATGCCGGGAGGAATTGAGAAAACCACGCATGGAGCGCCTTATCCTTCGTCATTTCGGCAGCTCCTTTCGCTCCGCAGTGAAGAATTTAAGCGCCCGGATTGCCGGTCCGGCAGATTTCGGAGCCGCCTTTTCCTCCGGGTTTGATGTCACCCGATAGGTCAGCCCTGTTTCCGCGTCCCGGAAATAGTCGCCGTACTCAATGGGAACGTCCTGATTCACCAGTGCGGAATACACCGAGGTCACGCCCTCTTTCTCCGCCCTCCGCGCTTCCATAGAGGTGTCGAGGGACTGATAGTTAAGAAAATCGGCGCCGTCCACCCATTCCGTGATATAGCCGCCAGCGCCGTCACCCACGCGCTTCTTCTCGATCAGCACACAGGTGTGGGAAAAATCATCAAGCAAACTCATACCGAAGCTCCTCCGTTCCGTCGTCACGTTTCGTAGAGACAACTCTTTTTCCGGTTTGGTTGATGTACATTTCTACTAATGCCAGACATCCATTTGCGGTACTCTCGTCCACAGTCATTTTTGCCTGAACTTCAACTGTAATTTTTCCACCTTTAGCTTCCATGTGCATCAGATCCCCCTAATTCTCCGCCAGCCATTCAAACGGCCCTTAAAGGCGTCCTGCCAGCCCGTCACAGCGCTCGTGTCGGCCTTTCCACCGCTCGCCTTGGTGTAACTGTACCCCCCGAAACTCTCGCTCGTGTAGGGGCTTAAAACGGCTTCACCGTTCTTTTCTTCCCACGCGGCAATGTCGATAGAAAGCGTCACAACCGCCTTCGGAACTGCCAGCGCCCACACCGTACCGGTAAATATTTCATCCGTCAGGTCAACCGCCGGATACAGGTGCAGGCCATCGTTGAACACGGAGCCGCAGATGCGGAAATATTGATTGGTTTGGAGAAAGGGCAGCGTAATGCTGCCATTCTCCACGGTGAACGTGCCCTCGTGAGTGTCCACGAGGAACCAGTTGTTCAAGTGCCGTAAGACCTGTTCAAGCATTACGCTGCCCCCCTATTTAGCCCGCACCGGCCACCGAAACGGTAGCCACGGCAATGCCGTCCAGATATTCAGCCCACAACTTCATGCCCATGATGGCGTACATATCGCCGGTAGCGCGGCTGTAATCGCCGTCGACGTGAACGCCGATCAGGTTGGTCTCGCCCTTCACGGTGTAGTTCAGGCCCAGCTTGGCAAAGTCGCTGTCGCTGGGATCCACATAGTACAGGTCGATGTTTTCCACGGGCAGAGCAATCACCTTCTTGGAGGCGATGTACTTTTCAGGCAGCAGGAACAGAGTGCGGTAGCCCATGAAGTTCTCCACGTAGTTGATGCCGAACATCGTCTGCACGGTGATCTCCTTGTCGCCCAGGTAATCGTAAGCGTCGATGATGTTGGCAAAGCCCACCACCTCGGTCACGTCCTTGTCGAGACCGGCAAACTTGTCCAGCACCTTGCCCTTTGCCATCGCAAGAGCGCGCTGCCAGGTCTTTTCCGTTACCTTGAGCGTGCCGGTGCCAAGGAAGGTGTAGAAATCGGTCAGAACCTTGTTCTGCAGGGCCACGAGGAAAGCCTCGTCGGTCTTCTCCACGGCAACGTCAGCGCCGTACTTCGCCACGCTTTCGATGGTCACGCTCTTGGCATACTTGGAAATGTCGATGTCGCCGTAAGCAACCGGCTCCACCTTCATCTTAGTGAAGGGGATCTCGTCACCCTCAGCCACAGTGCCGCCCTTGAGGCCGCCGTCCACGCTGGCCTTATAGGACACCAGCTTCGTGCCGGGGGCCTTGCGGATGGGACGCATGATGCCCATGATGTTCCGCAGCGCGTCCCAGTTGTCAGCAAAGCGGGACACGAAATCCACCTCACGTGCGGACGTGGTAAACTGTGCAGAAGTAGTTACGTTAGTTTTCGCAGCCATAAATAGCTCCTTTCAGAAAATCAGTTGTTTTCGCTTGCCATCAGATCGGCAAGCGCTTTCTGGCGCTCCGCCGTAGACATTACATATCGGCCCTTATCGTCCTTCTTGTAGATGTCCTCGCGGGTTTTCGCGCCGCCGGTGTTCGCCGGGGGATTGGCGGGATTCGCACCCTTTGTCTGCGTGGTGGAGATCAGCCCCTTATAGGTGCCGTCCACAAGTGCATCAAGGGCCTTGGTGTCCTTGATCTTCTCGCCGTCCAGCTCCAATGCGGCCATTTCCTCGCCGCAGCCGCGCATGGCAAGGTCCAAATTCGCGCCGGTGATGTTTTTGCTCTCAAAGTAAGCGCGCACGGCCTTTTCCTTCGCCGCCTTGCTTTCCTTTGCCGTGACATTGGCCTTGAAGTCCTCAAAAGCCTTGTGTTCCTTTTCGTACCTCTCCTGATAGCCGCCGTCACCCGCTGCCTTGAGATCGTCCAACTGCTTCTGGACGCCGGGCAGCTTCTCCGCGTCCGCCTTGTACTTGCTGACGTCAGCCTTCAAGCCGTCCACGGTGTCGGTATGCGCCTCGATGATGGTGTCCACCTGTTCGTCGGTGAGACCCATGCCCTTCAAAAGTTTGCGTGTCAGTGCCATTGTTCTATCTTCCTTTCCCTTGTCCGCAGTTCGTCGCGGCGATAGATTGTATAAAAACCGCTGTGCTTCGCGGGTTTTACCGAAAGAAAAAGAGCCAACCGCCGAGAAAACCTCGGTAGCTGGCTCCTATTGCCCTTTTCCGCGCCCTATTGCGCGGAAGTTGAATATTTGATTGTCTTTTTTACCTCTAACACGATATACCCGTCGCCTTTTCGCCGGATCTCCGCGTCATTGCCGCGCCGTATAATGGCCTCGATAGCCTTGATGGTCTCGTTATCCATTTTTCAGCTCGCTTTCTAGAATGTCCCGATACTGTCCCACATGGTCAGCCGCAGCAGGTTTCAGAAACGGCTGTGGCTTATTGCCGTGGGTCATGTGCCAGTTGCCCTTCGCGTCCTGGTATACCCACGGCGTAGGCCGTCCGCCGCCGCCTTCGGCGTAAATGCCCGTGCCAAGCTCGACGTAAGCGGCATACTCATTGTTTGTCCCGATGATTGCCGCCGGTTCCTGATCGTCTACCGTATGGGTAATGCTGTTCCGTAGGTTGCCGGTGTCAACAGGGCATAGTTTTTTCGCGTATCCCTCTGCAACCAGTCCGATTTTTTCAAGCCCCCGCAGCAGCGCTTCCTTGATTTCAGCGGAAACCTCCGCGCTGTGGTCATGAATATCAATGTTCATCGCTTAACGCCCAATCTTAATCAAATGCTCGCCGTAAGTCATGAAATTCATGTTGTCTATGTCCAAAAGCCTTTGTTTTTCTTCTTCCGAAATATCGGGTTTAGCAACAAGCAGCCCCTCATTGTTTTTTTCTGTTGTCTTGGATAAGAAATCCATATCCCCAAACGTAAGAAGCATACTTTATTTTCCTTTCAAGATACTCGCGACTTCCTTTGCAATTTTGCTTGGGTTTTCGGCTAAAAAATACTGGGCAATGCTCTCAGCCACAAATTCCCCTGAGTTTCTAAGCCCGTAATAGCTAAATCCAGCTGCCTTTGCCTTTTTTGCAAGTGACCGAGCTGTTGCTATGTCCATCGTCCATGCTGTATTATCACCTAATATATCAGAATAAGTTCTTCTATACAACACATCAATTTGGTTCTTTTTTGCGGCATCGTTATCAAGGATCATGTGCTGAACAGCATGTCCCAGTTCATGGTACACAGTATGAAACGCGTTGCCTGTGCTCCATGCGCCAGGTTCAAATTCTCCGATTGCATCTGCTGTCATTTTCTTAATTGCGCCCTTTTGTTTTACAACAGGATTCAAAAAAACAGTACGCAAAGAATTTGAATATGCCGCATAAGAATCGGTTTTTTTCGTGTAAAGAAGTACGTTATCCAAATATCCGGCTTCGGTTAGACTCCCGAACGTATCATTTATTCTTGCGATTGCCTTGTTTAACTCATTTGCAACATCAAGATTCATCCCAAGCTGATACGCCGTTGTTTGCCCAAGGCCAAGCGCCTCTTTTGCATATTTAACAGCTTCATCAATATTGGTAGCAGGCGTAAATTTTTGGATGTAGTCGAATCCGGTAGATTTTGCTTTGCCCGTTTTCCACCCAGCCCATTCCGCATAGGTCATATTAGAAACAACCTCTGTTTCGCTCGTAGACGCGTTTCTGGCGCGCCGTTGCGCAATAGAGGTATTCACCCCGCCCACGTCCGCAATCACCGTACAGCGGCAGTTATACACGAGGTAGCCGGGTGCAGACGTGTCACCGGGGAACATGATCTCGTTACCATCGACCTTAAACGGCTTGTCAACGTCCACCGTCTGGCCGTCCAGCATGGCGTGAGCGTGTCGCGTTCTGCCGTCCAGCGTCGCAAGCCATTGTTTCTTGAGCTTAATGCCCATCTTCTCCGCCGCCGCGTAGCTGTCCATGCGTCCGGCGTTCTGCGCGCCGGTCACGGCGGTTCTGGCGGTGCGGATAGCGCTGTCTCGGCTCATGGTGGTAATGCGCTTTTGCAGGTCGTCCGCCATGTGCTTGATGCTCTTGCCCTGCAAGATAGAGCTTGTCACGCTTGCCGTGATTTGCTTTTTGCCATACGCGAGATCGATACCACGTTTCAAGGCTCGCTTTGGTGGGTAATAAGGCATTAAGCCCGGTTGCTCTACCATAAGCCGCTTGACCGTCTGCTCGTCCCACAGGTCAAAGCCAACATCTCCGGCCACGCTCTCGATGGTGTACGCCGCATAGTTGCGGTTGAGGGAGTAGATACCGGGCGTTGCGTCATTGGTGTAAGACACCGCCACGGCGTTTGCATCGGTCACGCGGTGTGCCACCTTGTCACGCATGGCCTTATATCGTTCCCCACGCCCGATCTGGTTGAGCCGCCATTGCTTATAGTCGGCCTCCGTCCATTCCTTACCGTTCTGCACGGTGCCGATCAGTGCCTTCATTTCCTCGTCGCGCTTTTTGAATTGCTCAAAATATGCGTCGATGATAGCCTGCAGCTCTTCCCCAGCCTCACGGTACAGCTTCGCAATGCGCCGTTCCAGCTTTGCAAGCTCCTTGTCGGTCAGTTGATGCCCAAGATCACTGGTCGCCATCGCCGCTCACCCCCGGCGCGTCCGGTTCTTCAAAGCTCCGGTCAAGTTCTTCTGCTGCCTTCCGCTTTGCCATGTCCTCGTACTGGTCAATGTCACCGTTGATCGTCAACAGCTTCTTTGTGATGTACTCGTCATCGTAATACGCCGCGCCCAGCAGAATGTTCTGCGTTTCCTCGCTCTTGTTGATAATCTGATTGCGCGTATAGCTCGGCTGATCCTCAATGCCTGCCAAACGCAGGATTTCAACAATAAACCGCGTTACCTCGGATTCAAACTTGTCCGTCTTCAAATCCAGAGGCACATAGCTGGCCTTGATTGCGGTCGCCGTCTGGTTCCCTGCGGATACCGCCGCAGCGTCAAAGCACTGGAAATCTTCGTACAGCTTTTTCTTGAGCATATCAATGGTGTTGCTGGTTCCCTCATAGGGAGCCTCGATAGTTTTACTCTCCACCTTTGCGCCATCATCGCCATTGGCGTGGGCGACATGGGTGGTTTTCAGCCGTTCAATAAACTTTGCATCGTCCAGATCCGTCATGCCCTCGCAATTGGAAATCACCCAATAGATCAGATTGCCCTCGTCCACGTTGTTTACCATATTGGAGGACGCCAAATCCAGCGCATCAATGGTATTGCGCTTGCCGACGATCTCGGAGAGACACCGCTTGTTGTTTTTCAGCGGCACGATGGGGAAACTCGGATAATTCCCGCCGTCATAGATTTCGGTTTCGCCGACCTCCGCCTTGCGCTCGATCAGCTTATAACTGCGCTTCGGCTGCATGACGTCCATATCCTCGCCGCTGGGCTGGAAATACTCGGTAAAACCGTCAATCTCATACAGCGTCGCTCTCAACGGCTTATCCTGTGCCACCTGCCAGAACCGGATACCGGCTTTCATTGCACCGTCTTCCTCATCGTAGAGAGGGACAAACTCAAGCAGGGAGAACACCCGCAAATGCGTCAGGTCCCAGAAGCCGAAGGACACGCCTGCGATTTTCGCCTCACGCGCCGCATCCATGACTTCCTGGTCGAAGTCCGGGCATAGCTTGTTGGGTGTTTCCTTCTCCGCGAAGGTCACGCCGTTTCCCAGCAGATACGAAACCTCCTGATCCACCGCCAGACCGAAGAACCGGCTGGCCAGCTTGTGGTTTGCCGTCCACATATCCGCGTGGGCGCGGCCCTGCATATCATAGATGATCTTTTCATAACGGTTGATTGTCGGATTCAGGCCGTTGTAATATTCCTCAGCATCCGCCGCCGTCTTATATGCGTGGGATTCGCGATGCGCGTTGATCGCACTGCGGATAAACTCCATCCGCGCCTTTTCGTCCTCGCCCACCGCAACAAGGTCATTATATGTCTTAATCTCCGCTCACCCCTTATCTCAGAATGGAAACATAATCAGAGCTGTCGCGTTTGTTCCACAACCGCTTTACGATGCTGGCCGCGCTGTCCGGCGCGTCATCATGCTCCACGTTCTCGTTGTAATCGCAAATCTGGTCGATATACGCATTATCCGTACCGGCCACAAAAACCACGTTGCGCCATTCTGCCTTGAGATAGCTTGTGATTTTAAGGAATTTGTTCATGTTTTCGTGATAGGTAACGGCTCGTTCGCCCTTCGCGCGCAGCGCCTTCGCCAAATAGCCCTTATCTGCGTTGGTCTCGCAGTAAATCTCTCCAGCGTTGAAGGACTTCCGCAATCGGATGATCTCGTCCATACAATCGTCCACGTGCTTGTGCCAAAGCCGCCCATAGAGGTAATATGTTGTCCCTTTCTTTCTGGCGATTGTAAACGCCGTGTAGTCATCACCGCCATATGCCGCGTCGATATGGCAAATGCCCTGCTCTGCAAGGCAAGGCTCCGCGCCCATTTGCGGCGTGTCAAAGATCACATCATCACTGGCAATGTGCCGCAACTCGTAGTTCGCCGCAAACAAGAATGACGTCATAGACGATTTAATGGTTTGCAACTCATCCCCGGAGATCAACCCAGTTGAATAGCAATCGTACTTTTCGATATTCGGCATCATGGAAAACGCATCTTCTTTATGCCAGGGCGTTCCGGTATTAAAAATGCGCCCGCCACGGTTGCGGATGTTCTGCAGCTCCTGATAGATCGTTTTTGTATGGTCTCGCTCTGCGCGGGAAATTCGATCCTGCACGTTTACAATATCGTCCGTGAATATGCGGTCGAAATGCTTTCCGGTCAAAGACCCGTTCACGCCGCACGCCACAAGCTGGCTCGTGCCCTTGTTGTCCGCTGCCAGATTCGTGGAAATCTCCGTCGCAGATACCGTTGTCAGGATCAGCGGTTTCCCGTGGATCTTCTCGCACAGCGCCTCCATGTATGGCGATAGCAGCAGATTCCGCACCTGCCGCACAACCTCTTTCACGTCCGCATCCGTTTTCCGCATAAACAGCGTTTTGAGATTCGGCAGAAGGACGATGGTCTCCGCCAGCGCAATCGAAACGCACGTTGTTTTATAGCTGCCACGGTGCGCCTGCAAGGTTTTGTCCTCACGCCCGCGCACCATATCCTGTATCCATGCGTTGTGCAGCGCGCCCAGCTTATCAAACCCAACGGCATGGCCGAACGCAATGGGATTATGTATCAGCAGTTCCGCCGCTTGTATCCGCGTCATTCTGCATCACCATCTTCTCCAACTCGTCCAATGCAATGCCCTTCGCGTCCGTAACCGCCACGTCCACGCTGTCACGCTGCCCCAAAAATTGTTTGCCGAGGAAGATCGCCATTGTCGCGTTCTTTTCAGCTAATCGCCACTGGCTCCGACGCAGTGAAATTTTCCCCGCGCCGCGCTTTTGTCTAAATACCTCGGAGAAACTGGCATGATAGGTGCGTTTACACCAACCATCCAGTGTTTTATCAGTCACATCAAACCAACCGCAGATTTCCTCAAGCGTGCATTGCAGGCCGCAGAGGTTTTCGAACTGCTTCTGGTCTATTTCCTTTCTTGGCCTTGCCATACGCGCCCTCCTTTCTCGCAGTCAGTTTTCTCGCCACCAATGTATGCAGGCCATTCATGGCCCCTGTAATATCGCCGGACTTAATCAGCCCGTTCAGTGTTTTCATTTGCTGTGTGGATAAATACTGCTGGTTTTTCTTCAACATCCTCCGCGCAGTCGCCTGAGCATCAGTCATGCAGAAGCACCGCCTTCTTCCCGGTGAACTTCTCCCACCGGTCAACAATGACGTCGGCATACTTCGGGTCAAACTCCATGCAGAAAGCGTGTCTCCCATTCTGCTCCGCTGCCATGATCGTTGTGCCGGAGCCAGAGAACAGGTCAAGCACATTCTCACCCGGCTTGCTGGAGCACTGCATCTGGTAATCAAACAGCTTAATCGGCTTCATGGTCGGATGCTCCGCAGATTTGACAGGCTTATCAAAATTCAGCACAGTCGTCTGTCTGCGGTTCTTAAAGAAGTAATGCTTCTTCCCTTCCGTCCATCCGTAAAGGCAAGGCTCGTGCGCATCCTCTTCAATCTCGCTCTCACCGTACAGGCAAGGTTCATGTTTCCACTGGAAATCCTGTCTCCCCATTACGAGGGAATTCTTTACCCAAATCAGGCACTGTCGGACACGCAGCATCGAATCTTTACACGCGCCACGGAAGTTGTACCCCTCGCTGTCTGCATGCCAGATGTAGAACGGAGCGCCGGGTTTCATAGCCATCACTGCATTAGAAAACGCATCCGTAAGAAACTTCCTAAAGGCTGCATCTTCCATGTTATCGTTCTTGATTTTACCGGCGGTGCCCTGATAGTCCACATTGTACGGAGGATCGGTGAGAAGAAGATCGATTTGTGCCCCCCCCACAAGCTTTTGTACATCAGTCAGAGATGTACTGTCTCCGCACATGAGGCGATGGTCTCCAAGCTGGTATACATCGCCCAGCTTGCTCTTCGGCTCCGCCGGAATGACAGGTTCATAATCATCCTCGACAACGGAATCGTTCAGTTCATCACGCAGACCCCATTCAAAGTCAAACGCCGACAGGTCGAGACCGGGCAGCTCATCAGCCAGCAGATCAAAGTCCCAGTCGCTCTCATTGCTCTTATTATCCACCAGCCGCAGGGCGTTCACCTGCTCCGGTGTCAGATCGTCCACGCAAACGCATGGTACTTCTTCCATGCCCAGCTTCTTTGCCGCCAGAGCGCGGCAGTGGCCGATTACGATCACGCCGTCACGGTCAATCACAATCGGTTGCACAAAGCCGTACTGCTTGATGCTCTCCGCAACGTTGTTGATTTGTCGCTTATCATGCTTTTTTGCGTTTGCGGCATACGGCACAATATCCGCAAGCCGCCGCTTTGTGATTTCCATGCCATCCTCCTGTTTTGCTACCGGCCCCCGCCCCTTGGCCTTACATAGCAGACTTTACCCGCCCCGAAGGGCATACACATCTTGCGTGTCCCGATCTCCCCGATTCAGACATGGTACGCAAGATCTTTTTTATTGGCTCCCGGCTGCGCTGCGTCTTCCTACCAGCCATCAGGAACTTGGCAATTATACCAGCCGCCTGATACTTAGCTTTTTACGCTTCCTCGCCCGCTGGCCGGGATGGTACGGCATTGCAGTCCTGCCCTGCTTTAGCGCTTCAGGGAAAGTCCCCGTCACTCGCTGTGGTCTCCCCTTACGGGGCACCTATGCCGCATATCTCCGCAGTGAGCCGGTCGGCGCTCCGGCATCTCCAACAATGCGAGTATTTGCGGTCTCGCCTCCGGGCGGCAGATTGCCTTTCTGCCCTCCACTGCGGTACTGCCGTCTAAAACTGCTGCCACCGTGCGCAATCACAGTGACCTGCTGGAACTTCGGCAGCGTAGTTTGTCCAAATGTCCCCTCTGGGACACATCGTTGAGAGGTGCGAGGGGTCCTATACCCAACCGGAATTGCACCGGGGCATCAAGGGCAAGTACCAGTTGCCGGAGATGAGCTGCTTTTACAGGCCGCAGCTTATATATTCTTGGAGCGAGGACGCATCACCC
>OIYG01001823.1_pt1 | contig 15071 bp, 14 predicted proteins | sample 1587861 | NCBI WGS metagenome assembly OIYG01 (sample SAMN03283272) | human gut metagenome | biome: human-associated habitat; material: feces | host: Homo sapiens | place: Peru | collected 2012 | reverse complement strand
TACGTTGCTTGCACACGAAGTTGGGGCAGGGAAAACCTACGAAATGGCGGCATCTGCCATGGAAGCAAAACGTCTTGGTTTGTGCCAGAAATCGTTGTTCGTAGTGCCCAACCATTTGACGGAGCAGTGGGCTTCGGAGTTCCTGAACCTCTACCCGAACGCAAAACTTTTGGTGGCACGGCGCAAGGATTTTGAAACTGCCAACCGCAAAAAATTCTGTGCCCGCATCGCCACCGGCGACTACGATGCCGTCATCATCGGGCATTCGCAGTTTGAGCGCATCCCACTGTCCTTTGAGCGGCAGGAGCGCATCATTCAGGAGCAAATTGATGAAACGCTCGCCGCCATCAACGAATTGAAAGCCCACGCAGGCGAGAATTTCTCCATCAAGCAGATGGAAAAGACCCGCAAAACGCTGGAAATCAAGCTGGAAAAACTGCGCTCCGATGAGCGCAAGGACGATGTGATCACCTTTGAACAACTGGGTGTTGACAGGCTTTTTGTGGACGAGTCGCATTTTTACAAGAACCTCTTTTTGACCACAAAAATGCGGAATGTCGCAGGATTATCCACCAGCGAAGCGCAGAAATCCAGCGATATGTTCGGCAAGTGCCGCTATCTGGACGAGATCACCGGCGGGCGTGGCGTGGTGTTCGCTACCGGCACCCCGGTGAGCAATTCCATGACCGAGCTGTACACGGTCATGCGGTATTTGCAGTACAGCACCTTGCAGCAGAAAAAGCTGACCCACTTCGACTGCTGGGCATCCACCTTTGGCGAGACCACCACCGCCATCGAGCTGGCCCCGGAGGGCACCGGCTATCGGGCAAGAACGAGATTTGCAAAGTTCTTCAACCTCCCGGAACTGATGTCCATGTTCAAGGAGGTTGCGGACATCAAGACCAGCGACCAGCTTCATCTGCCTGTGCCGGTCGCAAAGTTTGAAACCGTGGTGGCAAAGCCGTCAGAAATTCAGAAAGAGATGGTGCAGGAACTGAGCAAACGTGCCGCAGAAATCCACTCCGGCACGGTGGATGCGTCCGTGGACAATATGCTCTGCGTCACCAACGATGGGCGTAAGATTGGCTTGGATGTGCGCCTGATGAACCCCATGCTGCCCGATGACCCCAACAGTAAGCTGAACGTCTGTGTGCAGAACGTGTTGAAAATCTGGGAGGAAGGAAAAGACCAGAAGCTGACCCAGCTTTTGTTCTGCGACCTCTCGACACCCAAAAACGACGGCAACTTCAATGTTTACGATGACATTCGCAAAAAGCTGGTCGCTGCCGGTGTGCCGGAAAACGAGATTGAGTTTATCCACAACGCCGACACCGAAGCGAAAAAGGCAGCATTGTTCTCCAAAGTACGCTCCGGCGATGTGCGCGTCCTGCTGGGCAGCACGGCAAAAATGGGCGCAGGAACCAATGTGCAGCAGCGTCTTGTGGCAGTGCATCATCTGGATGTCGGCTGGAAACCCAGTGATATGACCCAGCGCAATGGTCGCATCATCCGTCAGGGCAATATGAATAAAGAAGTCAAGGTGTTCAATTACGTCACGGAAGGGACATTTGATGCCTATTTATGGCAGACCCTTGAGAATAAACAGCGATTTATCTCGCAGATTATGACCAGCAAATCCCCGGTGCGCTCCTGCGAAGATGTGGACGAGCAGGCGCTTTCTTATGCGGAGATCAAGGCACTGTGCGCTGGAAATCCGCTCATCAAGGAGAAGATGGATTTGGATGTGCAGGTGGCAAAGCTGAAGGTGCTGAAAGCCGACCACCAGAGCCAGAAATTCCGTCTGCAAGACAAGCTGCTGACTAAATTCCCCGCTGACATTCAAGAAACGAACGCCTATATTGCTGGGGTGAAAGCGGATGCACAGCTTGCCGTCGCCCACCCGCAGGGCAAGGAGGACTTTTGCGGCATGACCATCAAGGGTGTTGCCTACGATGAGAAAAAGACCGCTGGTGAGCGTCTGGTCCTTGCCTGCTCCGAACTGCCCAATGCCGAGGAAAAAGTGATTGGCAGCTATCGGGGCTTTGAACTGTCCCTGCGTTTCGACACCTTCCGCAGCGAGTATCAGGCTATTCTGAAGGGTCAGCGGAGATACCCGGTAGCACTGGGCACCGACCCGCTGGGCAACATTATCCGTTTGGACAACTCCCTGAACAACTTCCCGGAGCGCATCACCGCCGCAGAAAACGAACTGGACACCCTGCATCAGCAGCAGGCGGCAGCGCAAATCGAAGTGGAAAAGCCCTTCCCACAGGAGGAAGAACTGGCGGAGAAGTCCGCACGGCTTGCGGAACTGAATGCCCAGTTGGATGTGGACGAAAAAAGCCATGAGCCGGAACAGGACGAGGAAGAACAGGAGAATGCACCTCGCCGCCCCTCGGTGCTGGCGGCGTTGGAGGAAAAATCCGATAAGCCGGAGCCGGTGAAACCCTTCCGCAGTTATTACGACAAGGACGGTGATGCCCGGTGAGGGAAAAGCGCGACGAGATCATCATCCTGAGAACCACAAAAGCGGAGAAGAACCGCATCTATGAGAAAATGCTGGGCATGGGTATCCGCAGCCTGAGTGCCTATATCCGCAAGATGGCACTGGACGGCTACTGCTTGAACCTTGACCTGCCGCAACTGCGGCGCATGGCATATCTCTTGCAGATGTGCAGCAACAACCTGAACCAGTATGCCAAAGCCGCCAATGAAAATGGTCGGGTCTATGCCGCCGACATGGAAGATCTGCGGCAGCGTCTGGATGAACTGATTGACATTGGCAAGCAAATTCTTTCCAAGCTGGCAGAGCTATAAAAATTCCCGCAGTTGGAGGACTGCGGGGGTACATAAGGGGTGACATCCTTGCAACGCGGTGGTTGAGGACTTTATAATAAGGATGAAAGGTGGGTGCTGGATATGAGGTTCGTTTTTAAGATGATCGTTTTCCCGTTTTGGCTGCTTACGGCTTTCCTTTCGCTGATGCTGAAATGGACGCTGAACCTGTCGGCGTTCGTGCTGGCTCTGCCCATGCTGTATATTTTCGGCTGCGGTCTTTATACGCTGTACTGCCGGGAGTGGTTACAGTTTTTGATCTTGCTGGTGGCAGAGTTTGGATGCTTTCTGCTCATCACCGCCGGAACAGTCATCGTGGAAGCCATGGAATGGTTCAGCGGTTGGATTGCAGAACTGTGATGAGCAAATTCCCTGCGCATTGCCCGTATTCTTCCGTTGATTCTTTGAGTTTTGCGATTTAGAACCGCAAAACTTATTGATTTTACATTGACTTTGCGGTAAACTATCCTAGACAGGAGGCGATTCCGATGATTTACCGGCCTTTATATGTAAACCAAATCATGGCATACACCGACACCCCCTTTGTAAAAATACTGACTGGTGTGCGCCGTTGCGGAAAATCCACGATCTTGAAAATGATTATGGAAAAGTTGAAAACCGAGCGAAGCATTCCCGCCGAACGCATTGTCAGCTGCCGCTATGATTCGATGGAGTATGCGGACATGACGGCGAAACAGATGTATGCACAGCTCAAAGCGCAGCTCTCCACAAATGGAAAGACCTATCTTTTTCTCGACGAAGTTCAGGAGATCAAAGGTTGGGAAAAGGTTGTCAATTCGCTGGCCTCTGACTTTGATGTTGACCTGTATGTCACTGGTTCTAACTCCCATATGATGTCCTCGGAAATTTCAACTTACCTCACAGGACGATATGTTGCTTTCCGCATCTATACGTTGTCTTTCAGCGAATACCTGACGTTCAAACAGCAATACGCTACACTCAGCGATCCGAAAACCGAACTTGCCAACTACGTTCGTCTGGGCGGTTTTCCTGCCACACACTTGCAGGCCTATGCGCCGGATGAAGTTTACACGATCGTCAGGGACATTTATAATTCCACTATTTTCTCTGATATTGTCCGTCGGAATCAAGTCAAGAAAATCGACCAGTTAGAGCGCATCGTCAAATACACGTTTCAGAATGTCGGCAACACATTTTCTGCCAAGTCGATTGCGGATTACCTGAAGTCCGAGCGTCGTGCCATTGACAATGAAACCGTTTACAGCTATCTCGAAAAGCTGGAAAATGCCTATTTGCTGCACCGCTGTTCCCGCTATGACCTGCGAGGCAGAGAAATTTTGAAAACGCAGGAGAAGTTCTATCTTGCAGATACCGCTTTACGATACAGTGTTCTCGGTTATAATGCCGACAGTGTTGCTGCCAGCCTTGAAAACATTGTCTATCTGGAGCTTTGCCGCCGGAGATATACTGTCCAAATCGGCAAAACACCCGATGGCGAAATCGACTTTGTTGCTGTACGCCAGAACGAAAAGCTGTATGTTCAGGTCACACAGCAGATCAATTCCATAAACACAGAAAAGCGTGAATATGAGCGTCTACTGGAAATCCACGATAATTATCCCAAATATGTTCTCACCACCGATGCTTTTGCGGGTGGCAACTATGAGGGTATCAAAACAATGCACATTGCAGATTTTCTTCTGAGTTCGGAATATTGAATATTCACGTTTTCCATCAAAATGCCGCCACTGTGCGGCATTTTCTTTTTTGCCGGGAGGTGGTCAAACTGGCTGCAACAAGATTGATTGCACTGCACAAAAACAAGGGGAAATCCGTTGCGGCCTGCCTGAAAAGCCGCACGGACTACGCGAAGAATCCTGACAAAACGAACAGGGGAGAGCTGGTCAACAGCTACGAGTGCAGCCCTTTGACCGCAGACGAAGAATTTATGCTGTCCAAACGGCAATACGAACTTGCCACCGGGCGCAGACAGAAAAATGATGTGATCGCCTATCAGATACGGCAGTCTTTTAAGCCCGGTGAAATCACCGCAGAGGAAGCCAACAAAGTAGGCTACGAACTGGCAATGCGATTCACCAAGGGCAAGTATGCGTTTATCGTTGCCACCCACACGGACAGGGAACACATCCACAACCACATTATTTATAACTCCACTGCGCTGGATGGAACACGAAAATTCCGGGATTTTTTCTTTTCAGCGTTGGCTGTGCAGCGGCTGAGTGACCTGATCTGCTTAGAGCATCAGCTCTCCGTCATTGAGATAAAGCCTTACCGGGAGCGGCAGAAGCGCACGCTCTACCCGCCGAAAGAGAGCAATCGTGACCGGCTATGTAGCGTGATCGACAACATTCTGGCTGAAAAGCCCAAGGACTACGAGGAGTTTCTGCAAAAGCTGGAGCAGCAAGGCTATGAGGTCAAACGCGGAAAGTACACCTCCGTCAAGGGTGCACGGCAGAAGCGATTTATTCGATTCCGCACTTTGGGGGCAGGATACAGCGAGGAAGAGTTGAAAGCTGTCCTTGCAGGAGAAGCGGAGCATCAGCTACGGCAAAAGTGCCCGGCACCGGAGCAGAAATTCCAGATGCTGGTGGACATTCAGGCAAAACTGGCCGAGGGAAAAGGCGCAGGCTTTGCCCGCTGGGCAAAGCAGCACAACTTAAAAGAGATGTCCCGGACGCTGGTTTTCTTACAGGAAAACAAAATCGGCAGCATCGAGGAAATGCAGGAGCGTGTGGATGCTGCAACTGCACGTTATCATGAACTGGGAGATTCCATTAAAGCATCAGAGAAGCGGCTGGCGGAAATTGCAGTGCTGAAAGCGCATATCATCAACTACGACAAAATGCGACCGGTCTATGACGCCTACCGCAAGACCGGATACAGCAAGCGCTTTCTGGAAACGCACCGCACAGAAATCACGCTGCACAAGGCGGCGAAAGCGGCGTTTGATGAAGCCAATTTGAAAACGCTCCCCAAGGTCAAGGCGTTGGATGAAGAATATTCCAAGCTGCTGACAGAAAAGAAGGCACGCTACCCGGACTACCGCAAAGCGAAAGAAGAAATGCAGGAGCTTCTTCGTGCAAAGAAAAATGTAGAACTGTTCTTTGCAGAGGAAAAGAGTGGCGTTGAAAAAATGAAGTCCCGATAAACGAAGATAGCCTAGGATTCTTCCCTTATGGAAGAGCCCTAGGCTATCTTTTTTTGTTATAGAAGTGTTTGAAACAAACGCGCAGCCTGCATCGCACGATGCAGAACGAAAGGGGATTGGGCACAGCCCAACAAGCATTTTGAATTTGGATTTTGAAAAATCCGATTCAAAAATCGCAAGTTGGTACCAAGTTGCACTGCTTGCGACGTAGATGTTTCCGTCAGCTACTGCGTAAGAAATTTTCAGATCACTTCAGCTTTGCGAGGATATCGTCTGCACTCACGCCGCTGGCCAGCAGTTTTTTCAGCACGTCCTCGGCTTCAGCTTTCTTTGCGGATTCCGCTGCTTTGGTTTCAGCTTTGACCTTTTTGGCTTCAATTCTGGCGATTTCCTTGTCGATAGATTTCAGCGCTGCCTTCTTTGTTTTCAGGTCTGCTTTCAGCGCATCGATATTAGCGGTGATCGATGCAATTTCGGCAGCAGCGGCTTCCTTTGCGGACTGCTTTTCGGCAATCTGCGCAGCAAAGTCAACGGTTGCTTTTACGGTCTTGTTCTTGTTCTTGCTTCCTTTGGGACGGGGCATATGGGACACCTCCAATGTTTTTTGATGGCTTCAGTATAACACTCGTTTTTTATATTCGCAAGAGGTGCAGTTTGTAGAATAAAAATATATAAACAATAAATCAATTTTGGAATATGCACCGGGACGGGTCGCTAACTCGTTGGGGAATATCTCCTGCTGGTCGTAGAGTTGTTCAAAGCGTTTGGCAACGGCATCTTTTACAGTCGTGATGAAGTTCACCTCACTATGATGTTACAGAAATCCGTGCAGCTATGCATACGCATCTGCGTATGATGCAAAAGTATTTTATGATACAGAGAATGTGCAGCCGCGTAATGGCAAAGAATATATTTAATAAAAAAAGTATCCTTCATATGGAAAATGGAGGATACCAATCTTTCGACATCATTGTTTGATTCTCCCTATTATTTTATCATGGTTATATCTGGGAATCAATAGAAATCCGTACAAATGTATCCAACATGACCTTAGAAAAAACCTCGCAGAAGCTGAAAGTTTGTTGCACATTGCCCATTTTTGCATGAAAAATCCAGCTAAAAACGATGGTGGACAAAATAAGTGGTCAGATGGGTGTCCAAGACGCAGGAGGAAACAGAAATGGCACGACGGGGAGAAAACATTCATAAGCGCAAGGATGGTCGATGGGAAGGCCGCTACATCAAAGTGCGTACATCGGAAGGCAAGATTCAGTGGGGCTACGTCTATGGCGCGGTTTATGCAGAGGTCAAGCAGGTGCTGATTCAGAAGAAAGCGGAAGCGGGCTTCTACAACCTGAAAAGAACTGACCTGACCTTTGAAGCGCTGGCTGAAGTATGGCTGCACTCCCTGCGGAACAGTATAAAAGAATCCACCTATGCACATTATTCGTACACCCTGCACAAGTATCTTCTTCCCGTTTTGAGCAAAGTGCCCGTTGCCTCCCTTGAAGAAAGCTTTCTGGAACAGGCCATGCAGCAGATCATTGCGCCGATAGATGCCGCACACAAGCCGCTAGGGAACTCCTCTGCCCGGGAATGCCTCTCCATGCTGCGCCGTATCTGCAAATATGCCGCGCACTTGCGCCTGATCCGTCCGATGGAGCTAGAAGTAGCGCTGCCAAAAGCCATCGACAAAATTTCTGTACCCCTCTCCCCGGCGGAGCAGCAGCGGCTTTATCAGTATGTACAGGAGAACCCCACGCCCCGCAAGATTGGCTTATTATTAGGGTTGCAATTGGGTCTGCGTATTGGCGAGATTTGCGGCTTGCAATGGGGTGATTTTGACCTGAAACTCGGAACGCTGAAAATCAGCCGGACAGTCTGCCGAATTTCCTGCGGAAATGGACATACAAAGGTAGTCATCCAAACGCCTAAAACCCGCACCTCCCGCCGGGAAATTCCAATCCCGAAGCAGCTGCTTATTATGCTGAAAAAACTGCGTGGATGTGTCAGCAATGCCACATGGTTTCTGTCCGGCAACGAGTCCAAGCCCACCGAACCCCGTTGCTACCGAAAAAGCATCAAGGCATATCTGAAACAGTCAACTATCCGGCAAGTACGTCCGCACGCGCTGCGCCATACCTTTGCAACGACCTGTCTGCAGGCGGGGTGCGATGTAAAGACCCTCAGCGAATTGTTAGGACACGCTAACGCCAACATCACCTTGCAGCGCTATGTGCACTCTGACCTGACCCGAAAGCGCCGGGAGATGAACCGGATATTTTCACATCAGGTGTCTATGAGGGGTAGAAAAGCGCTGAATCTGTTGGAATAACGCCGGATTTTGCCCATGGTCCTCCATTTTCCATGTGGAGGATACCCCTTATTGCGGAAAGGGGTGAACAGGGTGGCATCAAAAATATCTGGATAGGGAAAATGAAAACTGTACCACCCTTATTGTGGGTGGGTGTCATCCTAAATCAACAGCCTCCACGTGGCGGATGATGGGCACTGAAAATAGTAGGTGGCAAAGAGTTGAGAATAGTTTGAGAAAAAATGATAGCAAAGAAAATAAGCTATGAAGAGGGTTCTATTATGAAAGGCATTATTTTAGCAGGCGGATCAGGCACACGCCTGTATCCATTAACAAAAGTAACAAGTAAACAGCTTTTGCCAATCTACGACAAACCGATGATTTATTATCCGATGTCTGTTCTGATGAACGCTGGCATCCGCGATATTTTGATTATTTCCACACCGCAGGATACTCCTCGTTTCGAGAATCTGCTGGGGGATGGACACCAGTTTGGTGTGAATCTGACCTATGCGGTTCAGCCGTCTCCGGATGGACTGGCACAGGCCTTTATCATTGGTGCCGACTTTATCGGTGACGATTCTGTGGCTATGGTGCTGGGCGACAACATCTTTGCGGGTCATGGTCTGAAGAAGCGCCTGCAGGCAGCAGTCCAGAATGCAGAAAACGGCAAGGGTGCAACGGTGTTTGGATACTATGTGGACGATCCGGAGCGTTTCGGTATTGTGGAATTTGACAAGAACGGTAAGGCCATTTCTAACGAGGAAAAGCCAGAACATCCGAAGAGCAACTACTGTGTCACCGGTTTGTACTTCTATGATAACCGTGTGGTCGAGTTTGCTAAGAACCTGAAACCGTCTGCTCGTGGTGAACTGGAGATTACCGATTTGAACCGCATTTATCTGGAAGATGGTTCCTTGAACGTGGAGCTGCTGGGGCAGGGCTTTACTTGGCTGGATACTGGTACACATGAGAGTTTGGTGGATGCCACCAATTTTGTGAAGACTGTTGAGCAGCATCAGCATCGCAAGATTGCCTGCTTGGAGGAGATTGCGTATCTAAATGGCTGGATCAGCAAAGATGAACTGATGGAAGTCTATGAGGTCATGAAGAAGAACCAGTATGGACAGTATCTGAAAGATGTCATGGACGGCAAGTATCAGGAACATCTGTATTAATAAAAGAAGAACCAAAAGATAAGTGTAGAGGAGAATAAATCATGAATATTATTGTTACCGGCGGCGCTGGTTTTATTGGTAGTAACTTTGTATTCCATATGCTGAAGAAGTATCCGGATTATCGGATCATCTGTCTGGACAAGCTGACCTATGCAGGCAATCTGTCCACACTGGCACCTGTTATGGATAACCCGAATTTCCGCTTTGTGAAGGCAGATATCTGCGATCGCGAAGCAGTGGATAAACTGTTTGAAGAAGAACATCCGGACATCGTGGTCAACTTTGCGGCAGAATCTCATGTTGACCGTTCTATCGAAAATCCCGGTATCTTTCTCCAGACCAATATTATCGGTACCAGTGTGCTGATGGATGCTTGCCGCAAGTACGGTATCCAGCGTTATCATCAGGTTTCTACCGATGAAGTTTACGGTGACCTGCCGCTGGATCGTCCTGATCTGTTCTTCACCGAGGAAACTCCGATCCACACCAGCTCTCCGTACAGTAGCTCCAAGGCTGCCGCTGACCTGCTGGTTCTGGCTTACCATCGTACCTACGGTCTGCCTGTGACCATTTCCCGTTGCTCCAACAACTATGGTCCGTATCACTTCCCGGAGAAGCTGATTCCGCTGATGATTGCTAATGCACTGGCAGATAAGCCGCTGCCTGTTTACGGCGAGGGCCTGAATGTCCGTGACTGGCTGTATGTTGAAGATCACTGCAAGGCCATTGATTTGATTATCCATAAGGGTCGTGTGGGTGAAGTTTACAATGTCGGCGGTCACAACGAGAAGCAGAACATTGAAATCGTGAAGATTATCTGCAAGGAACTGGGCAAGCCGGAGAGCCTGATCACTCACGTTGGCGATCGTAAGGGCCATGATATGCGTTATGCTATTGATCCGACCAAGATCCACAATGAGCTGGGCTGGTTGCCGGAGACCAAGTTTGAGGACGGCATTAAAAAGACCATCCAGTGGTATCTCGATAATCGTGAGTGGTGGGAGACCATCATCAGCGGTGAGTATCAGAACTACTACGAGAAAATGTACAGTAACCGCTAAGAAGCCAGAGGAGGAAAGGACATGAAGTTTTTTGTAACAGGCGTTGGCGGTCAGCTGGGACATGATGTGATGAATGAACTGCTGAAGCGTGGCCATGAAGGTGTTGGTTCTGATATTCAGGAAAACTACAGCGGTGTAGCAGATGGCTCTGAAGTAACAAAAGCACCGTATGTCGCTCTGGACATTACCGATAAGAATGCTGTTGAAAAGGTAATTACAGAAGTAAATCCGGATGCCGTGATCCATTGTGCAGCATGGACTGCTGTAGACATGGCAGAGGATGATGATAAAGTAGCGAAGGTTCGTGCTATCAATGCAGGCGGCACGCAGAATATTGCAAATGTGTGCAAGAAACTGGATTGTAAGATGACCTATATCAGCACGGACTATGTGTTTGATGGTCAGGGCACAGAGCCCTGGCAGCCAGATTGCAAGGATTATAAGCCTTTGAATGTATACGGTCAGACAAAGCTGGAAGGGGAACTGGCAGTCAGCCAGACACTGGAGAAGTATTTCATCGTCCGCATTGCTTGGGTGTTTGGGCTGAATGGTAAGAACTTTATCAAGACTATGCTGAATGTCGGCAAGACACATGACACTGTCCGTGTGGTCAATGACCAGATCGGCACACCGACCTATACATACGATTTGGCTCGACTGCTCGTTGATATGAATGAAACCGAAAAATATGGTTATTATCATGCAACCAACGAGGGCGGCTATATCAGCTGGTACGATTTCACGAAAGAAATCTATCGTCAGGCTGGATATAAGACGGAAGTCCTGCCGGTGACCACGGCAGAGTACGGTCTGAGCAAGGCGGCTCGTCCGTTCAACAGCCGCTTAGATAAGAGCAAGCTGGTGGAAGCAGGATTTACTCCGCTTCCGATGTGGCAGGATGCACTGAGCCGTTACCTGAAAGAAATCGAGCAGTAAGAGGAGATAGAGAATATGGGACAGATTAAAGTTGAGAAAAATGTAGGCGGCATAGAGGGGCTTTGCGTGATTGAGCCTACTGTGCACGGTGATGCCCGTGGCTATTTTATGGAAACCTACAACGAAAAAGATATGAAAGAAGCTGGCATCGATATTCACTTCGTGCAGGATAACCAGTCTATGTCCACAAAGGGCGTGCTGCGCGGTCTGCATTTCCAGAAGCAGTATCCGCAGTGCAAACTGGTGCGTGCTGTGCGAGGTACTGTGTTTGATGTTGCTGTTGATCTTAGAAGCAATTCCGAAACCTATGGTAAGTGGTATGGTGTGACTTTGTCTGCTGAGAATAAAAAGCAGTTCCTCATTCCAGAGGGATTTGCACACGGTTTCCTTGTTCTGAGCGATGAGGCAGAGTTTTGCTATAAGGTGAATGACTTTTGGCATCCGAACGATGAGGGTGGCATGGCTTGGAACGATCCTGAAATCGGCATCGAGTGGCCGCAGCTGAAGGGCGAATACAAGGGCAGTGCAAGCGCAGAGGGCTATACGCTGGAAGACGGAACTGCGCTGAACTTGAGTGATAAAGACCAGAAGTGGCTGGGACTGAAGGATACCTTTAAATTTTAACAGAAATTGGTAAGAATAGCGCCATAAGTGTTACTAAAAGCATATCTACATAAAGCGGAAAGAACACAGTGAGGAGAAATTATGAAAACAACATTACTTATCATGGCAGCTGGTATTGGCAGTCGCTTCGGAACAGGAATCAAGCAACTGGAGCCGGTGGATGAGGCTGGGCATATCATCATGGATTATTCCATCCATGATGCGATTGAGGCTGGCTTCAATCATGTAGTATTTATCATCCGCAAGGATATAGAGAAGGAGTTCAAAGAGGTCATCGGTGAGCGCATTGCCTCCATTTGTTCCTCACACAATGTAACTGTAGACTACGCTTTCCAGGATATCAGCGATATCCCGGGAATTCTGCCGGAAGGTCGTACGAAACCTTGGGGAACCGGTCAGGCTGTGCTTGCTGCTAAAAATGTGATTGATCGAGAACGTAATCATGATGGTGCCGTTTTCAGCAGTAGCGGCGTGGACAGTCGGAGAGAAAATAGGAAACGGTTGCAAGAAGATACTGTGCTATAGCGGAAGGATAGCGTTTATCTTTTCGATAAGCATCGAGATGCTGCAATTATTGCTTCGTTTGGGAACATTCCAGCTATCAGACATCTTCTATAACACAGTAGGTGGAGTGCTCGGTGGTTCATTGTACTATGTAGCGATGAAGGCAAGAAAGCGTCTGTAAAACTGGATGAAATTGTGATATACTGGGAGCGGAAGCTCCCTACGCTACTCGTAATAATCACACACCTCTTCGTGGTGAGTAGCAGGCAACGATCTATTATGATCGGCGAAGATGTGAGAAGAATATAGTAAATATGACGGAGGACTCTTATATGAATTTAGTACAACAATTTCAAAATTTGCTTGATCCGTCTACAGCACTGGGTGCATTTTTAATTAGCTTGATAGCTGGAATTGTATGCTCTTTTTTACTTGGCATGAAATTTCAAAAGGAAATTGATAAGAAAAATAGTATCGAAGCCGAAAAAGTTGGTTCAATTCTTCAAGATATTCATAAAAAGAGTGCATCAGATTCAGAGAGTGAAAAAGTGAAAAAATCCAATAGTATAAAAGTTGGGACAGTAACTGGTACAATCAAACAGGATGTTGAAGAGTAAGGGAATATACTATGCTGAAATATGTATTTGCAAAAATAAAAAGATTATTTCAGAAAAGTAGAAAACAGAATAGTATCCAAGTCGGTACCGTAGAAAACGGAAATATATATCAAGACTCGATAGTTAAAATTGAAAATCCAGCAATAGCAATCAACCATGTTAAAGATAATCCAGAGGATTTAAAAATAACATTGGATTCAATTTCGAATGTACTGTTAAAGCCGAGTAAAGCTTTACCGCACGGATACCAAGTTGTTGTGAATATGAGGGATGGAAAAGCTGATATACATAGTGAGCCAGTAAATGAGAAAGCACGGCAACAGTACCCTCAGAGAGTTAAAGCGACGGCTAAAATAGATATACCTGTAGGTATGTCATTGCAGGAAGCGTTAAATAGAGCGAGAATTTCACAAACATCTATTAATATCGAAATGATTGATATGCAAAAGATGATTGGAGATAAAATTGATCCGTATCAAGACCAATTTCAGAAAGAATGGAGAGAAAGTACATTTAAAATTGTTCCTGAAGAATTACCAGTGGGTATGAACTGTGTGATTGGAATCGAGGGTATTCCATATAGGTATGACACAGTTATGAGAATGCAACCAGTAGACCCGGATGCGGGTATAATTAAAATATCTAATGAAGAATACTCAACGGATTTTGTTTTAGCCTTGACGTACCATGTGGATACAAGAGCAACAGATTTCACATATCGATTTTCCGGAAAGTCTTGGAAAAGTATATATAAATTTTTGAATTTTATGAAGGCGGCAGTTCCAGGTAATAGATTGTTTGTTTGTGTGACAGAGCAAAAGCAAGATTTATTTAGTGTAAAACTGGATCGGATCTTGTTTGACGATGAATATGACAACATCAATTATAATATTGATATTGCCAAAAGACTGCTAATGATTGAAAATCAATATGGAATTCAATTCCCAACGGATCAAGAGCCGTCCGATGAAGATATAGAATTAATAGGATTTTTGTCTAATAGCATTATGAATAAACCAAGTGGCTTTACATGGGATAACTTTAATGCGACAGCAAATTTTCACGTAATAGAACCAGATGGAATAAATAGTGATGCTCGTTTAGAATTCAAAGAAACAGTAAGTATTACAATATTAGGACAAAAAATTACTGACTTGCTTGTAAGTGTTGAGCTTGAGTCAGTTAGAATTGCTAATTTAGATAGTATAAAAGAAGCAGTCAAAACGCATAAAACCGAACAAATTCAAATTTCTCTAGTACCTGGAAATAGAGGAAATCATGGAACAAGAATTGTTCTATTATAAAATCAACATATGCTTTTGGCGAGTTTCAGGTGCAATATTATAAAAAAGGAAAGAGGTTATCACCTATGCCTAGAACGAAAGGCAGCAAAAACCGTCCCAAAACCAATACTACCAAAGACTACGTATCCCAGATCGCAGAGAAGCAGGAGTCTATTGCGTCTCTGAACACCGAGATCGCATCCATCCAAAAAGCGATTGAAGAGCAGAAGAACGCTCTGAAAGAGAAGAAGTCTGCTCTGAAGAAGGCCGAAAAAGAAGTAGCATCCTTGGAAGCAAAGAAGGCAAAGGCAGATGCTAAGGCTGCTGAAGAAGCTAAGAAGGCTGTGAAGCAGAGGCTGTGCTGAAGAAGTTGCTGGCAAGCGGCATGAGTGCGGATGAGATCCTCGAAAAGCTAAAATAAACAAGAACCAAAAAAATAAATGCCGTGTGGACAAACTGAACTCCAGAAGTTCACACAGTTTTTTTGAAGGTCGCTATATAGTTTGTAACGGAAATAAAAGAAATGGAGCGTAAGAAAAATGAATTTATCAAAAATACACCACATCGC
>OIYG01001822.1_pt1 | contig 15078 bp, 12 predicted proteins | sample 1587861 | NCBI WGS metagenome assembly OIYG01 (sample SAMN03283272) | human gut metagenome | biome: human-associated habitat; material: feces | host: Homo sapiens | place: Peru | collected 2012 | reverse complement strand
TTACCCTCTAACATATATATCCTATTATCAACATTCTTCGTAACTTCCCCATTTTCCGAAATAACAACATTAGCCAAAGAAACATTACCATTTTCCTCTAAACCACTATTAAATTTCTCCAGCAAATTAGCACCCGTTTCCAAAAACAAAGACGAATTATTCCGCAAATTAAGTTCCTTAATCCTACTAAACGTAAACAAAACATCAGAGTACTCATTAGTCCTATCCGTAGCACCAGATAAAACAATTGCACTATTTCTTAAAGTTACCCTATCGGCTCTTTGGACAGAGATATTCCTCTTAGGATTATTAAAAGTACCATAATTATCAATATCAACGTAACTATAACCCGTTGTACTAGAAGCATTACCACTACCAAAGATAGAACCACCAATCGAAAATACCGAATGACCATCCCCATCAATCCTAATATTAATACCCTTAGTAACACTAATAAACGAATAATCATAATTACTACTACCACTAGCATTAGCTTCTCCACCACCAAAGACAGTTCCCCCAATAACAATATCACCACTTGTAAGATTACTATTACTAATAACATTATGACCAATATTAACCCTTGTAACACCATATACTACCGATGTATTAGCACCGCCATATAAGTTACCACCAATATTACCACCAGCAACATCAACTACACTATTAGAACCATTAACCCTTTCCACTCCCGTTGCAGCTGCATTACCACCACCAAATAAATGTCCCAAAATATTAGAGTCCCCCTCAACACCCAAATAAGTATTACCCATAATAACAGCCGTTAAACCATTACCACCAGCATACACACTACCCAAAACATTACCCCCATTAATAATAACATCACTATTACCATCTAAAGTACCAGCATTACCACCACCATAAACATTCCTAGAAATAACTCCCCCCAAAATATCAACATCAGTATTACCACTAATAGGAGCTTGGTTACCACCACCATAAATATCAAACTTAACATTACCACCCTGCATTAAAACCTTAGGCTTATTAACAAGTGCCTGATTACCGCCGCCATAAACATATCCAGCATTACCATTCAAAATCCTAACATCACTATTAGAAGTCTTACCACCAATATTATTACCCCCATAAACAAACTCTACACCATTACCACTCTTATCAGTAAAAACATTACTATTACTATCCATACCACTAAAAGAATAACTAACAATAACATCACCAACACTCTGTTTCGTAAGGACCGTAAAAGAGAAACTATAACTACTATTAGCCCTAATAACATTAGTACCATAATAATTATTAACTTCACTAAACTCAAAACTATCCCCATTAACACTAAGTAAAGACTGCGAATAATTAGCAAAAAGCTGCGAATCCCTCAAATAAATATGACCAAAGTAAGAAGGAATATCCCTATCCAAATTATTAACAAGTTCTACATTAACCGTAACAAATGTCCCATAAACACTACTCTCATAACTCTCAGCTTTCCTAGCCGTATAAGTAACATTAGCAACAATACCATTATCACTATTACTACTATTACTATCAACCCTAACTAAACTATTAACAACGTCCCCACTCTTATTACTACCACCATATAAAGAAGACACATTACCACCATTAAAGTTAACTGTAGTATCATTAACACTAGCCTGATTACCACCACCATAAACATTTAATATCTCTCCCCTATTACTATTAATAGTAACATAACTACTACCAGTATTAGCCTGATTACCACCACCATATAAATTATTAACCCTACAACCATTAATAACAATATTAGAGCTATCAGTCTTACCACCAGCATTATTACCCCCATACAAATCATTAGCCTTACCACCAGAACAAACAATATCACTTCTCTTAACATCACCAAGTATATTACTACCACCATATAAAGAAGTAACATCACCACCATTAAAGTTAACCATAGACCCCTTTAAAATATTAGCACTCTCTCCTCCTCCATATAGAGATGAAATAACCCCATCATTAATATACAAATAACTATTATTCGTATCCGCTAAATTACCACCCCCATATAAAGAACCAATATTACCACCCATAGTCGTAATAATACTATTAGAAGTCATACCCCCAATATTATTACCACCATATAAAGAACCAATATTACCATTCTTAACAACAACATTAGCACTATCAACATCCCCCATCTCATTACTACCACCATATAAAGACGTAACATTACCACCATTAACAGTAACATCACTAATAGCAAGTGGCGTCTTATTACCACCACCATAAACCTCAGAGCAAGTTCCCCCATTAATAACAACACTAACATCACCAAGTGGACTACCCATCTTATCATTAGCTCCAAAAACCCTGTTAATTTCCCCATCATTAATAACAACACTAACATTACCAAAAACATTAGGAGTATAAGAAGTATCACCCTCTCCTCCTCCAAATAAACTACCATCAATCTTACCCCTATTAACAACAACACTAGTCTGATAACTACTAGTACCATTATTATTACTAGAACCATTTACACTACCAAATGAACTACCCCCATAAACATTACCAATAATATGAGGCACTTTAGAACTAAGATTATCCCCAATAACAACTCTAGCATTCCTACTAACAAAAGTACCATAACTATTACTATCAGAGTATCCACCCTTACCTCCCCCATATAAATTACCATAAATAGTTCCCCCCATAAAATCAATATCTACATTCCCATAAATAATCCCCTTCTCATTACTACCCCCATATAAAGAACCATAAACCTCTCCATCTAGCATAGAAACCCTTACATTAGCAAGCTTACTACTAGTACCACTACCATTCCTATTACCACCCCCATAAATATCACCATAAACCTTACCACCAACCATCTTAATAAAAGTATTAACCTCATTATTATTACTATTAACACCTACAGAAGCATAATTCCCGCCTCCATAAACATTACCACTAATCTCAGCCTCTCCACCAATAATAATATTAGAGTTATCAGAAGACCCAATAGTATCATAACTACTATTACCATTACCAATCCCAAATACATTACCAGCCTTAGCCCCATATAAAGACTTACCACTACTTACATAACTAGAATTACCAACCTTAGCATTACCCCCAACAAAAATATATGAACTACCCCTAATGGTCCCATCACCATTACTCGCAGAATAACCATTACTACCCCCAAAAATACTATAATTAATTAAACCACCCGTTTGTTGAATAATACGATTACCATAAGATGCACTTCTACCAGCACCCCCAATAACCATATCAACCTCTCCTCCCATAATATACAAATAAGAATCATTAAGATTACTCCTATTACTACTAGTAAGAGGTCCCCCAATCAAATTATAACTATATCCCCCCTCATATTTAACTCTTCTTGCCGTATTATGAGTTCCCCCAGATCTACCCCCAACATAAATACCAGCATAAGCATCATACTTATTAACACCAAACTTACCACTTTTTACAGTTAAATCAAAACCAATAGAAGTATTAGAAGAAGAATAATAATTACCTCCCCAACTACCACTAGCACCATAATCAACTAAAAGCTTATCATTAACATTACTAACCCTATCATAATCATTACCATAAATAGCTTGTCCCTCTATATAACTATTCCCACTACTACCATAACCATTAGACATACTAAGAGAATTATAATATCCAGACTCAACCATAAGCCTATATTTACTAACATTATTACTACTACCCGTTCTATCATTACTACCACCAAGAACACTAGAAAAAGTAATATAATTATTATTTCTCTCTATACCCCTCCCAATCTTAACATTATTCCATCTTCCATATAAAACACCCCTCGCATTACTATCACCCGTAGGTTCACTTTCCCCATTATCAAAACCCTCTCCATATACAATACGCATATTCTCAATAACAGTATCCCCATAACAAGAAACAGCAACACCATTACCCCACCATCCCGAAGTATAAACTGTCCACTTTGCACTATCCCTATAATCAGTCCCATTATATACACTCGTAAGAGTAAAAGGCTTTTTCATAGAACTATCCCAAGACGAAGAACTATCCTCTGTCATAACAATAAAATTAGTATCCCTAGTAACAAGATAAAAATACTTATCACCCTCTACATACCTATTAACATTACCATTACTATCAAGTCTCTGTATAAGTTCATATACATCACAACCATTATAACTAGAACAAGATCCACTTATACGTTCACCATTCTTATCAAAATAACCACTATAACTATCCCCATAATTAAGTTTAACTAACTTATAGTAACCATTCATAACACTATCAAGTTTAAAATCATCATTCCTTTCTTCAATAACATCAATAACAGGTCTTTCAAGAGTATCATTATCAACTAAAGACATCCTATTATTCTTAAGTTCATAATAAGACTTACTCTCATCAAAATTCTCTCCATTAATTTTTTGATAATAAGTACAACCATAAAAACTAGTACAAGTACAATTATTATACTTATAATTACCCCTATCATCATAATATCCCGAACAACTACCTCTCCAATTAATCTTCTTTTGATAAAAATAACCCGTCATATCAAGTTCCCCATAAACATAAGTTCTTCTCATAAGAGAAATCTCTTGCATACCCCTATCATAAAGTTCCCCAAAAGCACTAGACCAACTATCATTACTAATATACCCAACCTGTGCTGAAACCCAACTAGCATTCATAGTAATATCAATACTATTAACCCCATTATCACCATAAGTAACCGGTATTCTTACATACCTCGTATAATAATCACTATCATAATCAATCTTAGCCCCATTATATTCCGTAGTCCACCCATTAAACCCCTTCTTAACAGGCCTATCAGTAAAAGGATTATCAATAAGTTCTAAAGTAACAAAATCATCTTCCTTACTTTCCGTACCATTATCATTAACCTCTAAAACCTTATAATAAACAAACGTATCCTGTCTCTCGCTTAAAGAAACATAACCCTTGTAACCATTATTATTATCAAGTCCACTATAAGTAACCATAATATGAGCCAAATTCATATCACTATAAATACCCTTGTCATAAGCACTAGGTAAAGTCCCATCATTACTAGTATAATTAAGACCCATATAATAATTATAGTCCCTATCCTCATCATCAACATAAACAACATTATCCCTAATACCACTTCTAGTAGAAGTAGAACTATCATTCGTTCTAACCACATCATCACCATAAGTAATACCACTAGAAGAAGTAAACGCCATATAACTAAGATATAGACCTCCAATTAAAATAACAATAACACAAAAGACCCTCTTAAATGACATATTATCTACCTACCTTTCTTATGAAGGGTTTGCACTAAGTTCAAACATAAAATCAATATTCCCAACACTAGAATTATTCTCACAATCAACATCTTGTCCCTCCAGCCAAATATAAACCCTAACTTTCGTAATACCACTCTTTAAACCAAAAATACTAACACTATTAGTAAAATTAGCCCCTGTAAGATAATCAACATTAACCCTCTTAAACAAATTAGGATACATCTGACTATTAGCCTTACCAATAAGAATTCCCTCATCAGATTTAATATCACTAACAATACCATCATATAAAATAGCCCCATTACCACTATTATTAACAACAATTCCATAAGTATCATAAGCATTCCTAACCCCGCCATTAGAATGAACATCATAGTTAGGTTCCCAAATATAAACACCTTGATTACCCCTCATAGACTGAATAACATCAGGACTACTCCCACTATTCGTATTACCAAGTACTAAAAACGCAAATCTACTAGCATTCTCAATTCCCGGAATCTTATCCCCCGTATACTTAGCCCCACTATTACTAGTCAAATAAAGAGCCGTATCCTTAGTAACACGAAAGAATAAATCAAAAGCAATAAAATTACCATCCCTATTACCACTTACTTCTATATCCCTCTTACTAGTAATAACAAAATTCCCCTTACTATCATTACTAACAGTACCAAAAAACATCTCTAACATACCATTACTAACATTACCACCCGTAGATACCGGTTCCATCTTCATAGGAATCTGATTAATACTACTAGCATAAAACTTACTAGCTTCCGTAATATCCTCTCCATTAATTCCACTTTTCCAGTGAATACCATCTGTACTAATATCAATACCCCCAGCAGCCTCTACTTTAACATTTAAAGAATCAACCTGTACTAACCTATTAACAGTAAACCAAGCATAAGTACTAGTAGCAAATAATACAGCCGTAATAAATAACAAAATAAGCAAATAAACAAATCTAATATCCCTATTTTTCATCATCAACATGCTCCTCACGAATATCCATTCTCATCTTAATCTCTCCCCCAATAATATTATTAAGACAATCCGGATCCTCCCCCTCTAAATAAATAACAATAGTAAACTTATCAATATCACCAACATTAAACCCCTTTCTACCCTTAGAAACAACAACAGAATCACTCTTAAAAGAAGTAGTTCCCACTTCAGCCTCTCCCGTTGTCTTATTCTTCTTAGCATAAATAATCTCTTCATCATTAAGTCTAACAACAACCCTTATAGCCTCATCAACATCCCTAATAACATCATCAATCAAAATATCATACCAATAATTAACCATAACCTTACCCTGATTCTCTATATAAAAAGTATAAGCAATATAATTATTCCCATTATGACTACCCTCTCTATTACCAATTAAATCCTCCTTATCAATCCAATCATAAGTAATATTATCCATATTAGGAACCGTATCCGCATAAAGTTTTCTTTGACTAGCCCTCTCCTTCATACTAGTATAAATAACAATACCATCCTCATCTTGAAGTTTAGAATCCAAACTAATAGTAAACCTATTAACACTAAAAACAATACTAAGTAAAATAAATGCCACTAACATAACCATAAACAAAACCAAAATAACAATCTTTGTCGTTAAAAATGCCATTTTCCTCTTACGAACCTTATCTGCCGTTAACGCTAACTTTTTTGCCATAATAAAGCCACCAACTTCCTCGTATTATATCTAAGATAAGTTTACCACAACAAAGCACAATATGCAAGCATTTAACCCAAAAAAAGACCAATCAAATAGTCACTCAGTTACTTGTTTAGATTCAATATTAATAGCAATATTCTCTACCAAATCAGCATATACACTATCATTATACATCTCAGGAAAACTAATAAATAAATGATAAGTATTAGTCTCATTATTCTTAAAAGAAAACCTCATTTTATCCGTTTTCATAGTTCTAAAGAATGTCCCATAATTATCCGCTTCCACCTTATCATCACGAATAATATCATTTGTCAAATTATCATTAAGATATAACTTATAATCAAGAGGCAAATTAGTAGTAGCACTAATCCATAAATCATACTCAAGGTCCGTCTCCAATCTCTTATCCCCATCAAAATTAGATACCGTAAAAACATACTCATAAGAATCATTACGAGGTACAATATCCATTAACTTAATATTCTTAGTAAAATAATCCGCCTTAAGTAAATAAAACGCATACTGAATCTCAGCCTCACTTCCCCCCTTAGACTCATACTTAGAATAACTAGCTGGAATAATCAAAATAGCAATCCCTAATATAACCACTACCACCCCAAGTTCAATTAACCTCTTTTTCACATTCCATAACCTCTTTTTCCCTATTACCAATCAAAAAATAAAAACTAAATAAACAAATCGTAATAAATATCGATCCCATAACCCTTTTATCAAATACTACCTTTTTCCAAATTCCAAATGAAGGTACCACATAAACAACTTTCCCCAAAATATCACTATTAGAAATAACCCCATCAACATCATTATTACTGTCCCCCTTCGTAATAACCCCATTATATTCCATATCAAATACCCTATGGGTGACAAAATCATTTCCCACTTTATAAGTAATAATATCCCCCTTTTTATAACTATTATCCCCCAATTTAACCACTACTAAATCATAAACTTCAATATTAGGACTCATACTCCCACTCATAACTTCAAAAAAAGAATAACCAAAATAATTAACAAAACTCTTTCCCTTAACATTAACTTCATAATACCCATACAAAGTAAAAACAATGACTAAAGCTACTAACAAAATAAGAAAATTAAACAAAGACTTAAGAAATATCTTCATATTTCACCTACCCATTATAACTAATAATATCCTCTCCCAAATACTGCTTAACATTAATAAGAACAGGAATACCAAGTTTACTCTCTAACATACTCTCCATATCCTTACTATTATTAGTATCATCATTAATCCATTCAAAAGATACCCTAATATAATCATTACTACCTTTAAGAATATCATTATACTCCATAATACCAGTATAAGAATTTTCACCCGTTCTAATAAGTTCATTACCCCGTAATTTCCTAATATCACTAATCCTAATCATATCATTACCAATACCACTAAAATCAAAAGATAAAGTATAAACAAGCGAAACCTCTGTACCACGAGGATCAATAACAATATCAAAATAACCCTCTGTACTAGGAGCAAACTTCCCCTCTTTAACCAAATCATTACCAATAAAAGCCAAATTATCAATATTAAAAGTCTGACTCTTACCCAAATCACCCTCATTAACTCTAATAACCCACTTAGCCGTTTTTACCTTACTCTCCCCCATAGCATCACTCTCAAATACCGCATAAGTGTTCCCAATTTGCAAAAGAAACAAACACAAAACCCCTAAAAGAATAACCATTCTTTTCATTCCTATTCATCCTCATAATTCTTAAACTCTCTTACAACTGCAACAATCTCATACAAAAATAAACACAAAATAGGTAATATAAAAATAAACAAATAACCATATCTAGAAGTAAAAATATCATAAATACGACCAATCTTCTCATACTTAACTGTCGTATCCACTTTACCAATAAAATACTCACTAGAAATATCATAATCCCCATCAACCGTAAAAGTATACTCCATATCATTAATTCTTCTACTATTAGTTACCTTAGCCATATTAACACTAACAACATTCTTATAATTATTATAAAAGAATATACTATCATTAATCTTTACATCCTCATTATCATTTTTCTTAACAACAAGTAAATCCCCCTTCTTAAAATCAGGATTCAAACTATTATCATCAGCTGTAATAATACTCCTATCTCCAATAACTGCTATACTATAATCATTATAATTAACTAAACAAACCGTTATAAAAATAGAAATCAATATATAAAAAGCAACTATTATACCAAAAATACCTTTACAAATTCCCTTAATAACTTTCATCATAACCACCATACTTTCAAAACCAATTATATCATACATAATACATAATATCAAGTAAAAGTGAATTGCTTATACCAAAAAAATATGCTATAATAGAGAAAAATAATAAAGGAGATTATTATGAAACAAATAAAAAAAATAACCCTATTACTAGCACTATTATCCCTATTAACAACCATCGTAACCATAAACCAAACCTATGCCAAATACCAAACCAATATAGGAGGATCTGCTAATATAAAAGTAGCCCGTTGGCATATCCTCGTAAACAATCAAGACATAATAAATAACTCCTCAAGTAAAATCCAAATAACACCAACACTTGAAGGAAGTACCCACATAAAAAAAGACGTTATAGCCCCCACTTCCGAAGGCTACTTCGATTTAATAATAGATGCTAAAGATGTCGATGTATCATTTGCATACAATATCCAAATAACAACAGCCAAAGAAAGCAATGTCAAAGACTATATAGCCCATTCCTATACCAAAAATCAAGGCCAAATAGAACCCCTAACCAATAATACCATAACAGGAAATATCTATGAAAAAGATAGTACCAAAATAATAAATATAAGAGTATATACAAAGTGGAACGAAGACGAAAATAGTACTATGGATAACAAAGAAGACACTAAAGCAACCATTGAAGGAAGCAATAATGCCATTTTAGATGTAAAACTAAATTTCAAACAAATAACCTAACCCCTCTTTTTTTTAACCAGAAATTTGTTTTGCCGTAACTTTAAGACCAATATGAATACTAGAACTATCAGGATTATTAAGTTGAAAAGTATAAGCCTCATTTCCCCAATAAGTATCAACTTCATCATTTCCCGATTCATAAGGCCAGCTAACATTAAGCGTAAAACTACCCGTTTCATTAGGCTTAATAATAGGTTTCTCAATCTCAATTCTAATCAAAAACGGATAATCCCTAGCCAAACTATTAACAAGATCATCTGAAGAAAGAATACCACCCTTACCAACCTCATAATTGTGACCCAAAACATTAACCGATACAATCTCATAAGAAATAAGTGCACTACTCTCTCCCTTATTCCTAATCTCTACACTATCTCGGTAATCCTCCATTCCAGGAAAAATATCACTAACATCAAACCCCATTTCTTCCTGAATTTCCTCATTATGAACCTCAAATAAAACATTCCAAGCCCTAATATGTGCCTTAACCCCACTATCTACCTTTGTCGCATAAATAAACCAAGCAAAAGTATTAACACTAAGTGTAAGAAGTAATAAACAAAGGGAACTAAATTTAACCCTTTTTCTAATAATTTTATATAAACTCTTACTCTTCTTCTTTTTTACTTTCTCTTCGCTCATTAATACTCTCCACAATTTCCAAAAATACAATTACAACCAAAGGCACAAAAACTAGAAAATAAAATCCATAAATATTATTAATAATTCTACTAATAAAACTAAAAACAACGCTTTTAAAAACAACCTTCCCCAAAATCTGATCTCCATTAACCAAAGGGTCATACTCACTATTATTAATACCCTTAGTCCTAAATACATAACCCTTATCGGAAGAAGAAATTTCCATTACTCTGTGAGTTACTATTTTATCCTTAAAATCACCCTTAGAGCCCATATACACAACATCATCATACTTCTTAATATCACTAACATCAACCTTATGTACAAGTATCATATCCCATAATTTATATTCCGGTGCCATACTCTCAGATACCACTGTATAAATACTATATCCTCCAAAATTAAGAGAATTATTACTTATTCTTTGCATAAATACTATACAAAAAACACAAACAATAAGTAAAGACAAAATCACTTTAAATACCGAAAGAACAATCGATACAATCCTATTATTCATATTTCACCTCATATCTTAAGATTACTAACCCTATCCAAATAACTATCCATAGCATCTTTAAAAATCTTTTGAATAGGCTTATCACTAACAACATTTCTATACTTAACAACCATAAACTCTTCCCTAACCAAATCCTCTAAACTAGTCAAATCCAAATTACCATCAAGATTCGTTAAATTCGATACCATATTTTTAACAACCTGTTTAGAAAGTTCCTCCTTAGATATTACAGAAGCATCACCATCAATAACTCTAGAAATAAGATAATTAAGAAAGAACGTATCATCAACTAACCCCTTCAAATTATCATCAGCCTCAAATTCCTTCTTCTCTTTCTTTGTCTCTGCTTCATTCCCCATATTAGATTCCAGAAAAGTCCAAAGCTTCATAGCATATTGAAAATTAACATTCTTAATAATAACATTAGTCTTTTTAATAGGAGATCTAACCAAAGAAATATGAAGTTTATCAATACACTTATAAACATCAGAATTACAAAGTTCACTAATTCTAAGTTCTAAAGTTTCAATTCTCTTAGAAACTTCTTTTCCTTCCATCTCCCCATCATTAAACTCACTATCAAAAGAAAGATTCATATTAACCTTCTCTTTACCAAGTAAACTACTCCCCCGATAATCAAAACGCTTCTTATTCTTTACAATAGAACAAAAATTACCTTCCTTCTTTTTCTTTGCTATGTAAAGTTTCATATTCTGAATCAAAGAATAAATAAGCCTATTCTCATAAGTATCAAAACTCTCTTCTTTACTAATATTAAGAATCTTAGAAGGCTTAACATCCCCCGTTTTCTTATCAATATCCTGTATCAAATTAGTATTCCTTGATAAATGCTTAATACTCTCTACCGTTACCCTCTTAGCAAGTTCAATCTTAATAACATCCTCTTCATTAACAATAAACTTATTAGGATTACGTAAAATATTATCCAAATACCTAATAGTATTCTCCATAATATCAAGCCATTCCAAATCTCCTCCACCCTGTTCATAATCTAAACTAACATTCATTTTCGAAGAAATACCCGAATTAAATTTCTTCGTACTATCTACATTTTCCCTTTGATAAAGTTCAAAAACATCCATAATATCTACCTCCTAAGAAAGCTTTTTAAGTCTAAGCAAATATTCCTTACACTCTTTCATTTTATCAGTACCAAAAGTCTTGTCCAAATAATCAACATAACCATCAATCTCATCTCTAATATAAGAAATATTAAGTTGTTCAAACTTACGCAATATCTTTCTAGCAATAAAGTAATCAACACCAGCAACTTCATCTCCACCACAAGCCACATAAACAGGCACAAACTTTTTTAAATGAGCTACAATACGATTACCAAAGGCAATCCTAAAATGCTTAATAACATAATCATCCATATCCTCAATCTTTGCTAAAGTCTCTTTAGAAATAGGATTATCTGTAATAGCATTCATAAACAAATTATGAAGATAAGAATAATTAATATCCATAGCCTTAACATCCTTAGGAGTAAAAACCTTACCCTTATCATTAATATCAATTGGCATAGCCCTATCATAAACCTTATCCGTAACCATAAAAGTAGAGTCATCATTATTAATAGTACCAATATACCACATATTAGTAGGAACGTGAATCTTACCCTCTTTAATAAACTTAGGATCACTCTTCCATCCACTACTAACAAGTTCAATAATCCACTCATCAGTATTAGGCATTTCCAAAATAGAAAGCATTTCTGCAAAATAATACTCTACCCTTGAGATATTCATCTCATCCAAAATAACCGTATAAATATCATCCGTATATCCCGCAACATACATTTCTTTTAAAACTTCCGTTTCATTAAACTTCTTCGTAAACTCATTAAAATAACCAAAAAGTTCCGTTCTATCTCTCCAAGAAGGCTGAACTGAAGCCACACAAGAATCATGTTTCAAAAATTTACCCCAAGCATAAGCAAGAGAGGTTTTACCAGTACCACTAATACCCTGTAAAATAATAAGTTTAGTTGAAGCAAGAGCAGCAATAAATAACCTAATCATCTCTGTTGAATAATAAAGTTTTAATTGTGAAGCCGCAAAATTACGAAAATACTCCACTAACTCCTCTAAAGAGAAATTATTATTATAATTCATAACCTTATACTTAGCAAAAGCCTCATCCACACTCTGAAGTTTTGCAAACCTAGTATCAACTTCCGTCTTAACTTCTTCTTCCTCTTCCACGGCATCACTTTCATCAGGCTTTAATCCCAATTTAGAAACCTTCATTGCCATAATTTCTTCTTTTTCTTTAACTAATTTTGCTACTTCATTATTAAGATTACTAACCTCTTCTAATAAACTCTCTTGTTCTATAGCCTTACTACGAAACCTAATATACTTACGCAAAACAAAATATCCGAACAATACAATTGAACCCAGTATAATAACCAAAATCAATATTGCTAAACCAACAAGTATCCATTCTCCTCCCCCAATATCTCCAGAGTAATACCTAACAATCTTAACATACTCACCAATATTAAACATCTGTCCAAATCCCTGTATAACTCCCTTAATAATAAGAAGAACTCCACCAAAAAACTGGGCTAAAAAATCAAACAAAAATTTCATAAAAGTATCCATACTATACCCTCCTTAAAAGTCTCTTTTCAGAGTCATAAACAAACCTAAATAAAGAAGTAAACCCACTAGAATTCCTATTATTCAAAATAAGTCCAAAACAATATCCCTCATTAATAAACTTACAAACCAAATCCCGATACTTTTCAAATACAAAATCATCAATCATAATAACAATTTTCTCTTTAAGTAAATCATCATCAAGTATAGCCATAAGCCTTGAAAGTTTCTCTCTCTTTTCCCATAAACCATTCTCTATAGAAACCAAATAAATATCATCAAGCCGAAAATCAATAACATCACAAAGAACCCTCATACTAAGCATATAATACAAAACAAAAAGCTTATTTTCAGCAACAATACCAGAGTTATAAACCTTTCTTTTAGCTTCTACACTATAAAGACTAGGAATAACCACATTCTCTTCAAGGAAACAAGAAGAAACACCATCTAAATTAGTTCCCGTTATAGATAAATAAAATCTCTCATCTCTAAGACCATTTCGAAAAGCCCTAAACCTCTTAACACCATCATTAAGAACTCTCCTAAAAGATCTCTCAAATCCCATACCAAGGCCAAGTTTATCTCTTCTAAATTTACCAATCCTTTCACAAAGTTCATCCATAGAAAACCTAGTAGAAATACCATCAAAATAATAAACAAAGCCAAAGAACTCTAAAGTAATACCATTATCATCCTTATAACTATCCATCTCTTTATAAATCATTTCAAGATGCTCATAAATAATACCAATCTTTCTACTTCTCTTAATATCACCATATACATCATAATACCTAACCGCAATATAAGATTCTAGCATTCCCTCAAAAACATTCCTATTAAAATAACTCTCAAGCACAATCTTTCCACATTCCCTAATTCTCTTTTTATCAAAAGCAATAAACTCCTTCATAACATTCAATCCCATAACTCACCACCTAATCAAAAATAACATTAACTATCGAATTAGCACTACCCAAAGGATAACTATAATTCATAGAAGCATTAGCCTTATAAAACCTAACAATCTCTGAAGAAAGAGCATCCACTTTAAAACTAATCCCATTAATATAAGAATAATTATCAATCATAACCGTTCTCTTATCCGTTGCACGTAAGAAAACACTATTTGTCATATCCATAATAACAACATTAGGATCAAAATTAACCTTAATCAAAGCCGATGTACACTTCTTTCTCTTATCCTCACTAAGAGACAAATACCTATTAACATCAATTCTGTCCCCTACACTATATTCATCAAAAGCCTCATCTACCAAGTAATAATCCAAAGTATTAGTAATATGAACATCCATATA
>OIYG01001821.1_pt1 | contig 15089 bp, 12 predicted proteins | sample 1587861 | NCBI WGS metagenome assembly OIYG01 (sample SAMN03283272) | human gut metagenome | biome: human-associated habitat; material: feces | host: Homo sapiens | place: Peru | collected 2012 | reverse complement strand
TAAATCCGTTTAGCGGATGCTTTAGTGCAATAATACAAATTGTTATAATATTATCGGTATTTTGGTTAGTAAGTCAACCTTTAACATATATGAAACATGTTCAAGATATGGATATATACAAAGAATATTTAGACAAAGTAGAAGAAGGAAATAATAAATCATATAAAGAAATAGCTATATTAAATATGGTTGAATCAGATTATCAAGATATTGTGAAACAATTAGAAAATGGTGAAGAAAATAAAGAAAAATTAGAAAACAGAAAAAATGAATTAAATAAATTGAGATTAAATATGAACTTTTTAGGATTAGATTTAAGTAAAGTTCCAACACAAAGTTTAAATGACTATAAAGTTTATATTTAAAGTATGAAGAGTTTTCAACTTCTTCCCCATCTATTTCTTTAACTATGTCTCCAGCCTTTAATCCTGCCTCATCTGCGGGAGATTTCTTTTCTACTGATTCTATAACAACATAAGTATTTCCTCCAAAGAATGAAGTACTACCATCATATATCGAAACTCCTATATATGGTCTTCTAACATCATTTCCTGTCAAGAATTTATCTGCATATGATGTCGCAGTCTCTATAGGAATTGCAAATCCCATTCCTTCTATTTGATCAGAAGCAAGTTTCATATTAGTAATACCAATAACCTCTCCATTAGCATTACATAAAGGTCCTCCACTGTTTCCTGAATTAATCGGAGTATCTGTTTGAAGTACAGTCATATAACTACTACCACTAGAAACAACTCTATCCTTTCCAGATAAAACACCTCTAGTAACAGACCAAGAATAAGCCTTTGCATCAAGTGGTGTCCCTACTGCAAAAGTCGTATCTCCCACTCTCATCTTACTATTGTCACCTATCTCTGCAACTTGAGTTACATATTTTTTAGCAACCTTTAAAACTGCCACATCCGAATACTCATCTGATCCAACTACTTGAACATCTATCTTCTTATTTTTATCATTAGTAAAAGCAACCTTAATCGAAGTAGCATTAGTAATAACATGACTATTCGTTAAAATATAACCATAACTATTATCAGTTTTATAAACAAAACCAGATCCTGTTGCATATAAGCTTCCATTTACATAATTCTCTACAACCACTACAGAATCATATACTTTAGAAACAGCATCAGCTATACCAGTATCATCAATTGTTACATTCTTATTACTAGTATTAACATTATTAGTACTATTATCAAAATAATTAATTATAAATAAAGTAATCCAAAACCCAAGTAAAAGAACAACAATAAGTATAATAATTGAAACTATTCTCTTATTATTATCACCATTACTATTTGTCTTCTTTATCTTTTCTTTTTTCTTATTCTTTTTAACTTTTCCATCTTGACTAGATCCACATATAAAACAAAACTTATCATCTTTTGATAACAGATTATTACATTTTATACATCTTCTTTCTTTTTGATCATTACTTTGTTCATTTTTTAAAACTTCTTCTTTGTTGTTATTATCTATTGTTTCCTCTTTTATTTCTTTTAATTCTTCTTTTTCCATAAATCTTCTCCTTACGCTATTAATATTATATATCAAATATTATAATTTTTTGTTATATTTATGAAATTTTCATGAAAAAAAGTAAAAGGAGCGTAAAGCTCCTTAACTAGATTGAGGTAAAAGAGGTTTTATTAGATTTTTTAACTCTCTAAGTGAAATAACTCTTCCTTGAGATATTATTTCATTATTGAGCATTAATGTAGGAACTATAAGATGTTTATTCTTATTATTTTTTGAAGAAACCTCATTTATTTTTAAAGAGCAATTTAGTTCTCTCTCAACTTTTTTTATATTTTTAAGAATTTTAATTCCGTTACTACAATCAGAACCAATCAACTTTAAATTCAATACACATCTCTCCTTTCATAAATTTTACTATTTCTTATACTCATTCCTCCTTTCATGATATAAGTATAAAATACTAATGTGATAGAAAAGTGTCGAAATAAAGAAAGAAAACAAAAAAAAGAATAAATTAATTATTCCTTTGTCTATATCTTTCCTTATCATCCAATATCTTTTTTCTTAATCTTATAGCATCCGGTGTTATTTCAACAAGCTCATCATCTTCAATAAATTCTAAAGCTTCTTCAAGAGTAAAAGTCTTTGGTTTTATCAAAGTAAGTGCATCATCCGATCCAGATGCCCTAGTATTAGTAAGTTGTTTATTCTTACATGGATTAACATTTAAATCATTATCCCTATTATGAATACCTATAATCATTCCTTTATAAACATCTACAGATGGCCCTACCAACATTGTACCTCTATCACTTAAGTTAAATAGAGAATAAGCCATTGTCTTTCCATCTTCCATAGAGATAAGAACACCATTTTTTCTTCTTTTTACTGGACCAACATATGGTTTAAAGCTATTAAAACTTCTTACCATAATCCCTTCACCTTTTGTATTTGTTATAAAACTACTTCTATATCCTATAAGTGCTCTTGTTGGTACTAAGAATGAAAGCTTTGTATAATTATCATCATTAGTAACTAAGTTCATTATACCCTTTCTTTCATTTAAATCATTTATAATAGTACCAGCATACTCATTAGGACAATTAATAAGTACTTCCTCAAAAGGTTCACACTTAACACCATCAATTTCCTTAAATAAAACTTCTGGTTTAGATACCGAAAGTTCATAACCTTCTCTTCTCATGTTTTCTAAAAGTATTGATAAATGAAGTTCTCCACGTCCCGAAACCTTATAACCATCACTATCTTTTAACTCCTCAACTTTTAAACCAACATTTGTCTCAAGTTCACGATCTAATCTTTCCTTTATATGCCTATTAGTCAAAAACTTACCACTTTTTCCTGCAAATGGTGATGAGTTTACCAAGAAATTCATAGAAAGAGTTGGTTCCTCTATAACAATTGGAGGAAGTGGATTAATGTCATCCTTATCACAAATCGTATCTCCTACTCTAATATCCGGAGAAGTTGAAGTTATAACAATATCACCATATCTCGCTTCTTTAACTTCTTTTCTCTTAATACCTTCATTTACAAAAATCTTATTTACTCTTACACTCTCAGTAGAGCCATCATTCTTACTAATTGCAACCATTTGGCCCATTCTTATAACACCTTTTGTTACTCTTCCTATACCCAGTCTTCCTAAATAATCATCATATGAAAGTGATGAAACTTGAAGTTGTAACGGATCACTTTCACTACCTTCATATTCCTTAGTATTTTCTATAACAGTATCAAGAAGTGGAAAAATATTCTTATCTTCATCTTCAAGCTCACACTTAGCTATACCTTTCTTTGCCATTCCATAGCAAATTGGAAAATCAAGTTGTTTATCACTAGCACCAAGTTCCACAAACAAATCAAATGTCATATCTACTACTTCATCTATTCTAGAATCTTTTTTATCAATCTTATTTATAAATAAAATTGGATTCAAATTATTTTTAAGTGCTTGTTCCAAAACAAACCTAGTCTGAGGCATAACCCCTTCCTTAGAATCAACCATCAATATTACAGTATCAACAGTCTTAATAATTCTCTCAACTTCAGAAGAAAAATCCGCATGCCCTGGAGTATCCACAATATTAATCTTATAATCCTTATACTTTATAGAACAATTCTTTGAATAAATTGTAATACCACGTTCTTTTTCAAGATCATTACTATCCATTATTTGATGAGTTTCTAATGCCTTATCAAGTGCACCACATTGTTCAAGCAAAGCATCAACTAAAGTACTTTTTCCAACGTCAACATGTGCAACAACTGCTATATTAAGTATTTTTTCCATTTTATACATCTCCCTTATGTCAACCTCTAAGATTATAACAAAAAAAATAGTACTTTGCAAGCAAAAAGAAAACCCAAAAGGCTTTCCTATCTAAAATAATGATTAAACTTCTTCTCATGACCAATCGAAGTTTCTTCGCCATGTCCTGGATATAAAACTATATTATCATCATACTTTTTAATTTTATTTATAGAAGAAATCATCTCCTCAAAAGATCCTCCTGGTAAATCAACTCTTCCTATGTTTTCATAAAAGATAAAATCTCCAACAAACATAATATCATAATCCTTAAAATAAAACGTAATACTAGTATTTGAATGTCCAGGAGTATAAATAACCGTAAAATTAAAAGGTCCTATTTTTTTAACTCCTTCAAATAAATTTTTATGATCAAAAATTGGCACTTTATAAAAACTACTTAAACTATCAGCATACATCGTATGATCAAAATGATTATGTGTCAGCAAAATCCCAACCGGAGTTACTCCTAGTTTATCTATTTGTTTTATTATATTATTCTCCTCATCTCCAGGATCAATAATCAAACACTTATTATCTTCATATAAAATATAACAATTAGTCTTTAGCTTACCAACCACTAGCCTTAACATTTCCATTACTTTAACCCCTTCTTATAAGCATCTATTAACCAAGTAGGATCCTTACATCCCATAAATGGAATAACAGCATTCTTATGTTTATATAACTTACTAATTTCTTCACTAGATATATGTTCTGCCCCAGGAATTTCATTTATTATAAGATCAGATGATACCCCTTTAAAATCATCAAAGCTTTCCCTAGCAGGCTCTATATCTGTTACATATACTTTATCAGCTTTTTTTAACACCCTAGCAAAATCCTTATAAAAAGCCTTAGTTCTTGAAATTGTATATGGTATTAAAACAGGAACTAATTCCTTATCAGGATACTTTTGTCTTGCAGTATTCAAAACAGTTTCCACCTCATTTGGATGATGTGCATAGTCATCTACTAAAACTACATCTCCTATCTTTTCCTCACTAAATCTTCTCTTAGCACCATGAAACTCCTTCAAATACTTAGTTATATCTTCAAGTGAAACTCCCTCTAAATAAGACATATAAATACACGCAAGAGCATTTTCAATCATATGTTTACCAAAAATACTTATATCAAAACTTCCAAAAAACTCACCCTTTATATAAACATCAAAACTACTTCCATCTTCTCTTAATTCTTTTATAACACCACGAACATCATTATCTTCATTAAAACCATAATAAATTATCTTATCGCTTTTTAATTTTCTTACATTCTCATTATCCCCACATGCTATTACCGTTTCTTCAGTTTGATCTACAAACTTTTGAAAAGTTTCTATTATTTCCTCTATATTATTGTAACAATCAACATGATCATAAAAAATATTAGTAATAATAGTATATTTAGGATAATAATTTAGAAAATGTCTATTAAACTCACAAGATTCAACAACAAAATTATTAGAACCCTTCAAAACTACACCAGTCCCATCTCCTATTAAATAATTAGTTCCAATAGTATTATAAAGAATATTAGATAACATCGCCGTTGTAGTAGTTTTCCCATGAGTACCACATATAGAAATAGTATTATATTTCTTTGTTAACTCTCCTATCATTTCATAATACTCATACATCTTACATCCAAGCTCCTTTGCCTTTTTATAAGAATAATGATCACTATGAACCGCTGAAGTATATACATATATCATATCCTTTGTTAATTTATCCGCATCTTTATAAATTTTAATTCCTCTTTTATCAAGTTCCTCTAAAGTAAATGAATATACCTTAGCATCATCACATCCAATAACTTCATTTCCTGAATCAAAAAGCATCGAAGCAAGCCCAGCCATTCCAGATCCTTCTATTCCTGCAAAAAAATATTTCATTCAACATCACTTCCAATCAATATAATTATATATTTTTTTTATACAAAAAACAAGTAAACCACATGTCTTTTAAATAGTTTACTCATTTTACTTATTATTATCAAGATAACTAATAGCATCATCAAAAGTAGAAACACTAACTAATTTAAACTTATAATTATTCTTTTTAACAAGTCCCAAAGCCTCTTCATAATTAGCACTAGGTACAAACACAATATCAGCTTTCTTACGAGAAGCTGCAATTAACTTATGCTTTATACCACCTATTTCTCCAACATTACCCTCTAAATCTATTGTTCCAGTCCCAAAAACCTTCTTTCCATTAGTAATATCATAATCCATTAACTTATTATATATAGAAAGCGTTATCATAAGTCCACCAGATGGCCCAGCTTGCTTCCCATTAAACTTAAAATCAACTTTCGGATCACTTGTATATTTTACCTCATTAGAAATTACTATACCAAGTTTCTTAGAACCATCTATTGTTATTAAACTACTAGTAGTCCAAACTTCCTTACCATCTCTTTTTACCAATATAGAAATATCACTATCACTCTTTGAAATAAAATCATTTATCTGTTTATAATTATTTACCTTCTCATTATTTACCTTAAGTATCTCATCTCCAACCTCTAGATTAGTCTTCGCTTTCTTATCTATATAAATTACTAAAAACTTACTAGAGGAAACCTCTACCTTTTTAGAAGCCCTTTCAAAAGCAACCTTAGTCGCTGCATCTAATGATGTCGTAAAATATAATTTTTCCCTATAATTATAAGATGACTCATCCTCATCATCAAGCACAACATCAGAAATTGGTTCCTTATCAAAAGATGGAATAATATAAGAAAGTAAATAAGTAAAAACAACACCCCTAGATTCCTTTACATATAAAGCATCAAAAGAACCCTTCTTATCTTGTTCACCCTTTATACTTATTTCATCGTCAAGAGGAATACTACCTCCTCCCATTTTAATATAATATGGTACAGGAATAAGTAAACACAAAGTAATTACAATAGGTAAAAAAAATGATATTACTTCCTTAGGATTTTTAAAAAACTTCTTTAATTTATCTAAAAGCGACATTAATTTACTTTTTTTCTCGTTCTTCATATTTATCTCTCCAATATAATTATAACAGGAAAACAGGTGAAATATGAAGAAAAAATTATATACAATAACAATTATTATATTAATACTTATCTTAATACTAAATATATTCATAAAATCAAGTACAGTTACAAGAACAATCATCTTTAGCATTAACCTATTTATAAGAAATGTATTCCCTTCTTTATTTCCTATGTTTATTATATCAAGCATACTAGTAGCAATCGATATACCAAAAGTATTAGGAAACATATTCAAAAAACCAATGAAAATACTATTTAAAACAAAGGGAGAAGGAGCATTCGTATTCTTCATGAGTATGATAACAGGATTCCCCAGCAGTGCTAAATATATAAATGAATTAATAGACAAAAAATTAATAAACAAAAAAGAAGCAGAAAAAATACTTACATTTACCTTCTTCTCAAATCCATTATTCATAGTAAACACAGTAGGAAATCTATTCTTACAAAGCAAAACAATCGGATACTATATACTAATATCACATATATTAGGTAACATAGCAACAGGATTACTATTTAGAAATTACAACCAATCAGTAATAATAAACGATAGCAATAAAATAAACAACATAAAATACCTTTATAACAAAATAAATAACACAAATATAATAGAAACCCTATTCAAAGCAATAAAAGAATCACTAGAAATACTACTAAATATATTCGCAGTAATAACATTCTTCCTAATAATAATCAATATATCATTCAAAGATCCATCAAATCCATTAATAATACCCATAAGCGGAATACTAGAAATGACAACAGGACTAAAATACCTATCAATCTCAGATATAAACTATAACATAAAAATATTATTATCCATGTTCTTCATCTCATTCGGAGGACTATCTATTCACTTTCAAATAATGAGTATATTAAACGAAAAAAAGGTAAAATACTTACCCTTTCTCATATCCCGAATAGTACACGGTTTAATAAGTGTTATTAGTTTACTTGTGCTACTGAAAATAATTTAACAACCTTAAAACCATAATTACCTTCTTGATCAATTATTTTAATTGGAATATTCATAGAAAACATATCCTCACTTAAAGAAACATATTTCTCATCATCATCACTACTTTTAGGAAGACTCATATCAACATTTTCTTGATAAGGAAGTGCTTCAAAAACACTATCATAATATATACCAAATTTATCTTTAGGTTCTCCAGAAGGATTAATAGTTTTAGGAATATTAATTGCAATAGTTTTGAAATCTGCATCGTTGTTTTCATTCAAACAAGAATAAACAACACATGGAAATATATTTTTACACATTTCATTTAATTCTGTTACTGTTTTAACTGCACTAGAGCCACTAAATTGTGCTGAATCAGTGTCATTAATTAAAGTTTCTAATTTTACTGTATTATTAACCTGTTCTAACACAGTCCAACTACCATCTTCATAATCCTTATAACCAATTGACATAACACTTCTTCTTATAAGATCATACTGTATTTGATTACCTACTGTAGAAGAATACTCAGTAAGTTCTTTAGCCATTTTTTTATCATCAAGATTACCTTTAACATCCATAATTAAGTTAAACATACCAACTATTATTATCATTAAAAGGGAAAATGTTACTATTAACTCTACCAAAGTCATACCTTTATTATTCATTTAAATTGCCTCCTTACTTATTAGAAACATGCATAAATATTGTTTTTTCCCCAGTTTCATTTTTTATAACATATGTACCATTTCTATCAACAGGTTCTTTTACACAATTAGCAATTTGGAATACATCACACCAGTTCGTAACAGCATCCCAAGTATTTTCACTAACATTATAGTGACTACCTGTTATCATAGGAAAAGCATTTTGGTCTATACTTGTAACAGTTGCAGGAATATTAACTTTCGTATTAAAATTATTTTTGTCAAATGCACTTTCCTCAATTGTAGTAATTTTTATATTAGAATTATTTAATTGTTCTATACCACAATTATAAAAAGCTTTTTTAGGAATTAATTCTATATTCGTTAAATATGGTATATTCAAAATCTTTATCTTTCTATTTTCGAAAGCAGACTCTCCTAAATCAGTTAAATAAAATGGTATTTTTACATTAGAAAGCGAAGAATTATTATTATCATTTGACATAGCAAATGCTCTTTTTGAAACAGTTGTTAATCTACTATTTTGAGCAGCCCCAGAAAAACTTAACGAATCAATTTTTCTATTCTCAAAAGCACTTTCCCCAATGGTTGTTACATTAGGTGGAATACTTACAGGAAGTGATATTCCAGAATTATCCTCCTTCATTGCAAAAGCTTCCTTTTTTATGGTTACGATGCCACCAAAATTCATTAATTTAATATTTGCATTATAAAACATTTTTTCTCCAACGGTTTTTATATTACTCAAGAATTGTACATCTATACCCTGTGGTGTACCACTACCAGAAAATAAATCACTAGTAGTTCCATAAATATCTTTATTAGTTAAAGAAATACTCTTAAGTGTTTCTATACTTGAAAAAGCCGCATCTCCTATAGAAGCTAAATTATCTGGCAACTTAACATCTTCAAGTTTAGTATTCTTAAAAGCACTAGCACCAATCGAAATAACAGACGACTCTTTAAAACTATTAATATTACTTAAATTCGAACTTTCAAAAGCACTTGCACCTATTCCTGTAACATTACCAAAATCAATACTATTAATATCTTTGCTTATAAAAGCTTCATTCTCAATTTTCTTTATTATTCCTGTTATAGTTTGACCGTTACCGTTACTATTTTTTATAGAAATTTGCTTTTTACTTATTACTACTTCTTTACCACAGTCTGGATCTTTTTCATTATAACCTGTTATAGTTAAATTATTACCATTATCTTTTGTACCAGTAAAACACTTACCTGGAGTTGTATAATCAACTTTTACCGGAGTTGTTGCATATTTATTATCAGCTTTTAGAATAATTCTATAAAGATCATTTTCTCCTGTATAAATAGTATTTTCATATTTAGGTAAATATTGTATGTATTCATATAAAGAACCATCACTTTGCTTATATCCACTTTCTTTATTCTTTACTTTAGTTAAACTATAGTTAGTTACAATAACTTCCTTTATATCATATAAAGCAATCATTTTATTGCAAGTATCTTTAGCCCTTTCATCGACTAATGCACATATTTTATTGTCAGCATTATCCCCTTTAAAAAGAGAAACATACCTCTTATTATTAATTGTTGTTATTTGACTACCAAACTTTTCATTTTCAATCGCATCTTTTACAATTTGTCTAACATAATATGCCGCATACTGTGCAGACACATCATTATACATAATTCTATTTTCATATTCTGCTACTAAAGGTAAATAATTTGAGAAAAGAACTGAAAAAAGTACTAATATAACTAATGAAACTGCTAATAACTCTGCCATTGCAAAGCCTTTTATACTTTTTAATTTCTTCTTCATATTACTCACCTTCTACTTGCTTATTTTATAAAATCATTATATAATAATTTTAAGATAAATTCTAGTATATTTTAAAAATAACTATGGATTTTACAAATGTAAAAGAATGAGGGGAAAAGTTTTATGATGCGAGAATTTAATTTTAATACTACTCCTATCGTGGATATAGTAAATGAAATAATTATTGATTCTGTTGTTAGAAATGCTAGTGATATTCATTTTGATCCTGCTGAAAAGTATTTAAAAATAAGAATAAGAATCGATGGAGAACTTAGAGATTATGCTATTATAGATAATAAATATAAAAGAAATCTTACTACAAGAGTTAAACTCCTTGCAGGTATGAATATTACTGAATCTAGATTACCCCAAGATGGTGCTATTAAAAGTGTTATCGAAGGAAAAGATCTAGATCTTCGTGTATCTGCTTTACCAACAAGTTTTGGTGAAAAGATAGTTATAAGAATTCTTGATTATTCCATGAGTTTACAAGGAATTGAATACTTAGGTTTCACCGGAGACAATTATAAAATAATAATGGAAATGCTTAATAGTCCAAATGGAATAATCTTAATAACCGGGGCAACAGGTTCTGGTAAATCTACTACTGTTTACTCTATGCTACAAAAACTTAACAAAGAAGAATCCAATATAATCACAGTAGAAGACCCCGTTGAAATGAGTATCGAAGGCTTAAACCAAGTACAAGTTAACTCCGAAATAGGACTTGATTTTGCAACTGTTCTTCGTTCTATCCTAAGACAAGATCCTAACATAATATTAATCGGGGAAATTCGTGATAGTGAAACTGCTAAAATAGCAATTCGTGCTTCTATAACAGGACACCTTGTATTATCTACCCTTCATACCAACAACTCTCTTACCACCATTGAAAGATTAATAGATATGGGAGCAGAAAGATATCTTCTTTCCTCTTCATTGAAAGGTATCATTTCTCAAACCCTAGCAAAAAGATTATGTCCTAGATGTAGAATTAAAAGACCTGCTAATGAAACTGAAAAAACTTTATTTAAAAAAGCACTTGGAGTAGATATCCAAACTATATACGAAGCAGGAAGATGTGAACATTGTCATAATGGTTACACAGGACGAATAGCACTCCAAGAAGTACTTATGATAAATGAAGAAATACGTGATGCTATAAATAGAAACATAGATCGTGAAGAACTAAAAAGATTAATTTATAAAAAAGGTGTTAGAACTTTATTTCAAGATGGACTTATCAAAGTTCTGGAAGGAATAACAGATCTAAAAGAAGTATTTAGACTGGTAGATTATGACGAAGAAAACGATACCATCAAAGAAAATTCCATCAAAGTAAACCAAAACACTCCAAATGTAATGGTTGATAATCCTAACAAAAATATTCCTAACAATGAACAAAATAATGGTTTACAAAGAGAAAACAAAGAACCCACAAATGCTAATCAAATTAGTCAAATAAATCAAATTAATAATAATCCTAAAGAACCTTTAAAACAAATAAATAATATCAACACAAATAACCAAGTCTTAAGTAGAGCTAATTACCAAAGAAGAAATAACGAAGAAATCTTAAAAAGAAATAATCAATTAGATAATCAAGCACAAACCAACATTCAAAAAAATAATACTAATGAAAATAAAAATATTGTTAATGAAATAAAACAAAATAACAATATAAATACCAATATAAATTCTAATAACAATATCCCAAACAACAATATATTTACCCTTAATAAAGACAAAAACTTATTTGATGATAATATTTTCAATTCACTTAGAATAAATAGTAACAATCAAAAGAACAATTACACAGACGAGTTACTAAACAACATAGATGGAACCAATATGGACACTTAAAAAAGTGTCTTTTTTTTGACACTTATAATCTAATTGGACTTAAATCTATATCTAGTTTTATATTCTTATCATTAAAAAATCTCTCTTCAAGCATAACCAAATATTTTTTTATATTTTTTATATCTTTATATTTTATTATTATTTGAAACCTATACTCATTCTTTATTTTAAAAATATTTGCAGTAGATGGTCCTAGTATTATTTCTTGTTTTATCTTTTGTTTTAAATAATTTCCTATCTTATAAGCCATATCACTTGCTTGTTTATAATCCTTAGAACTTATCTTTAACAAACAAATATAATTAAACGGTGGATAATTAAGTTTTCTTCTTATTTCAATTTCTTCATTATAAAAACTTATATAATCATTTTTACTAGCACATCTAATAGCATAATGATCAGGATTAAATGTTTGGATTAAAACCTTTCCTTTTTTATTACCTCTTCCACTTCTTCCTGATACTTGATTTAGTAATGAAAATGTTACTTCACTGCTTCTAAAATCTGGAAAATTTAAACTTATATCAGCATTAATAACCCCAACTAATGTAACATTTTTAAAATCTAATCCTTTAGCTATCATCTGAGTCCCTAATAATATATTGTATTTCTCATCACTAAAATCTTTCACTATCTTATTTAATGCACCTTTTCTTGTCGTAGTATCAATATCCATTCTTATTACCCTAGCATCTTTTATTTGTTTTTGTATCTCTTCCTCTAGTTTCTCTGTTCCTATTCCATAATCTATTAATTTTTCTTTACACGACGGACAATTCTCTTCTTTTTTTACTGCATAACCACAGTAATGACACCTTAACATATTTGATGTCTTATGATACGTCAAAGATATATCACAGTTTGGACACTTCGAAGTCAAACCACAATTTTTACAAGTTACTACATTAGAATAACCCCTTTTATTTAAAAATAAAATTACTTGCTCCCCTTTTTGTATCACATTATTTATCTCCTGTATTAATTTTAAAGAAAAATAACCATTACTCTTTTTAAACTCATTATTCATATCAATTATTTCTATATCTGGATTCATTCCATTATATCTTTCTTTAAGAGTTACAAGTGTATAATCATTATTTAATGCTCTAGTATAGCTTTCTATTGTAGGAGTAGCACTTCCAAGTACAAGAGGACATTTATTATAATTACTCCTAAACTTCGCTATATCTATAGCATTATATTTAGGATTATTTTCCTGTTTATAACTACTAGTATGTTCCTCATCTATTATGATAATTCCAAGATTCTTAAGAGGAGCAAAAACAGCACTCCTTGCCCCAATTACTATATCTACTTTTCCCTCATTAATCTTTCTCCACTCATCATACTTTTCACTATCAGATAACTTACTATGAAGTACTGCTATTTTATCAAAATATGATGTAAATCTATTAATTATCTGAGGAGCAAGAGATATTTCAGGAACTAAAAATAATGCTGTCTTACCTTGATCTATTACTCTTTCAATTAACTTCATATAAACATTTGTCTTCCCTGAACCCGTAACACCATATAATAAAAATGTTTCACTCTTAAAAAGACTTGATACTATTCGTTTATAGACAATTTCCTGATCTTCATTTAAAACAAATGACTTCTTTTCATTTTTTGACAAACTATATCTATATACTTCCTTCAAAGTTACATCAAGGATTCCCTTATTCACAAGAGTTTTAACACTACTTTGAGATATTTCATTCAAAACACTTATATTAGTTTCATTATGCACTTTTAAATAATTAATTATCTCCTCTTGAGTTTTATTAAATTTATAATCATCCAAATCAACTTTAGTATTTATACTTATATATTTATCCATTTTTATACTCATATTGACCTTTTTCTTAGCCTTCAAAGCCTTTGGAAGCATTACTTGATATGAAGACATTAAAGAAGATAATGTTATATTCCTTATATACTTTCCAATAGACATAAGCTCAGTATTTAAAACTGGATAATCATCTACTAGAGATATTATCTCCTTTAAATTATCTCCATTATCATTTCCTATAGACATAACAAAAGCCTCTAAAGTTTGTTTACCAAATGGCACCAATACCCTCATACCAACTTTTATCCTATCTTGTAACTCAGTAGGTACTATATAAGTAAAAGTTTTATCAAGAAAAACATGAGTAAGCTCTACTAAACAATTACACGTCATAATATTTCCCCCCTTGATTTAATAAGAAAATAAAAGATAGAATTAATCTATCTAAGCTTCCTTCTTTAAAGATTTTCTATCTTTCACTTTATCAAGAACGTTATTATCTTTATTAACTATTTTTTCAGAATTAATTCTTAAAACTCCCTTAAAACTATTGCTTTTATCACTACTACCACTATAACTAATCTTAATAGTATAAATATGTTCTGTATTTCCTAAAATAGCTACAGAATTAAACACACTAGAACCTACTACAGGAACTTGAGACTTATCTAAACTAGCAGCTCTATTTCCCTCACCTTTTATTTCATAAGTAAGCTTATTCTGTTCCTTATAATTATTAGAAATATTTAACCAAGATAAACTATATGTCTTTAACTCATTAGTATCATTCTTAACAACAATTTTCTTTTCATAAGTTTTATTATTAGACAAATCCTTAAAACTTATCTCATCTCCATTAACATATCTAATAGATAAATCATTCTTTTCATCCAAAGTATCTTTATTCAAATAATAAACAAGTACCCCTATCAAAAGAACTAATACTATTCCTATCACAATTAATAATTTCTTATTCTTCTTGATAAAATCCATCATATTTACACCCTTTCTATAATCTATATAATATCATTTTTAAACACTAAAATCAAGTGATATTTTTTTGATCTATATCAAGATATGTTTATCTTATGATAATGTCTTAAGTGTTATCTTTTGATTATGTCTCAAAT
>OIYG01001820.1_pt1 | contig 15094 bp, 18 predicted proteins | sample 1587861 | NCBI WGS metagenome assembly OIYG01 (sample SAMN03283272) | human gut metagenome | biome: human-associated habitat; material: feces | host: Homo sapiens | place: Peru | collected 2012 | reverse complement strand
CTCTTTTTAATTTACTGTTTTTTTATTGATGTCTCTAAATTAGGGTTCACATCATAAAATCCTGTTTTTTAATGATTCATTCTTCATTTATTTTAACATTTTTATTCATAACCTCATAATTATCTGTTATTGAAATAAATGCTTTTTCATCTATTAAGTGTATTCCTTCTTTTACTTTAAAATAGTCTTTAGTTGGAATAACTGTCATTATTACTCTATTTTTCTTTTTAGAAAATCCACCTTCTGCATCAAATGCTGTTAAGTCAAAGTGTAGTTCTTCCATTATATATTTTTTTATTTCTTTTTCTTTTGATGTGATAATATAGAATGCTTTAGTATCACTTATACCTATTCTAGCTTTTGTTGTCATATATCTAATTATTATAATTACTATTATAGAATATAATGCTTGTTCTAAGCTATAAGCTTTTATACTGATTAGAATAAGTATTACGTCTAATCCTCTTGATATTATTCTTGTATTTTTTTTAGAGAAATCATTATACATATCTTCTAATATATATATTGCACCTGTTTTATATCCTTCTTTATACATTATACTGTATCCTAATCCCATTATGAATGCACCAGATATTGCTACTAGTAATTCTTCTACATTATTTACTATATTAATATTTATAAATGAAGTTAAATAAATACATAATGGTAATAATAATGTTGGTAATAGATATTCATATAATTTATCTTTATCATATATCATATAAATTAGCCATAGTGTCCATATATTTATTATTAATAATAATGCAGCTATATTAAATCCATAACTATATGAAAATATACTTGTTAAACCAATTGTTTCACTTGCAACTAATTTAGCTGGTACTATAAATATATTTAATCCTAAACTAATTAGAATGCATGATATTATTATCTTTGTATATTTTTTAATTTCATTCATAATTTTTACCTCTTTATTCTTAAATATTCTTTCATAAATTCTAGTATATCACCATCTAATACTTTACTTGTATTTGTTGTTTCATAGTTTGTTCTTACATCTTTTACTAAACTATATGGTTCTAAAGTATAATTTCTTATTTGACTACCAAAATCTATATTTAATGTTTCACCTTTTAAATCATTTATTTCTTTTTGTTTATTTTTTAATTCTATTTGAAATAGTTTACTTCTTAATAAGTTCATTGCTGTTTCTTTATTTTGTATTTGACTTCTTTCATTTTGACATGTGACAACTATATTTGTTGGGATGTGTGTAATGCGTACTGCTGAGTCTGTTGTATTTACTCCTTGTCCTCCACATCCACTACTTCTATAAACGTCAACTCTAATATCATTTGGATTGATATCTATTTCTATGTCTTTATTTATTTCTGGTATTACAGACACTGATGCGAAAGATGTTTGTCTTTTTCCAGCTGCATTAAATGGACTTATTCTAACTAATCTATGGACACCTATTTCACTTTTAAAATATCCATAAGCATGGTCTCCTGTAATTTTTAGTGTTACACTTTTTATTCCAGCAGTATCACCTTTTAATTTATCAATTATTTCATATTTATAATTATTTTTATCACAAAACATTGTATACATTCTAAGTAGCATATCTGCCCAATCACAAGCTTCTGTTCCACCTGCTCCTGGATGTATTTCTAGGTAGCAACTTGAATTGTCATAAGGACCATTTAATAAAGTTTCTATTTCTAAATCATTTATTTCATTTTTTATATTATTTAATTCTGTTTCTAATTCTTTTAATTCGTTTGTATCCTCACTACTTAATATTTCTAAAAGTGATATAGAATCATTTATTTTTGTGGATAAATTGTTAAAAGATGATACAGTCTTTTTTAAATTAACTAATTCACTATTAACTTTATTAGCATAATCAACGTTGTTCCATATATTTTCTTCTTGTAATTCTGTTTCTAATTCATTTATTTTAATAGTTTCACTTTGTAAGTCAAAGTGACCTCCCAAGTATATTTATTTTTTCTTTTTCTTCTTCTAATGCAGATAATATTTCTTTTTTCTCCATATCTAATCTCTCCTGGTAAAAGTATATCATAATTTGTTTATGTTTTCTATATTATTTAGTTGAAATTATGTTTACCACTTGAAGTGACTTTATTTAGTTAAAATTTATGGGAGAATTGTAATGTTTTAAATTTAAAAGTTAATAAACAAAAAAATATAAAACCAAAAGTGTTCTATATTTTTCAATCTTTATTATTAATCATTTTTTTATTAAATATTATTATTGATAATATTATTGATAAGGTGAAATATGTTAGGAATATTAATATATTGTTCATTTTAATTAGAGATAGATTGTTATTTAGTATACCTTTTATTATTATTAATGAACTTTCAAATGGTAAAAAATTACATAAATGTGTGAAAAAATTGCCTAACATTTCTTTTGGAAAATACATTGTACTAGTGAATACAACTAATTGTACTATAATACTAGATATTCCAGAAGATGCTTTTTCATTAAATATACTTCCTATTATTATACCTATTGATATAAATAATATAGATATTAATGTTGAAATTAATATTGAATAAATTATAGTTATACTAAATTTTAATCCAAGTATTATTGATAGTGTAAATAATAATATATTTTGAATTAATACTATTGGAATTAATGAAATTATATAACCTAATATGTATTCTTTTGATTTCATAGGTGATACACCTAGTCTTACAAGCAATGATGTATTTCTGTCACTAGAAATTAGAGTTGACGTTGATAAGGTTAAGAATGCAAAACTGAATATTATTATTCCTGGAGTAAAATTTTCTATTTTATAATTATCACTTGGTATATTAAATTGACTAAATATAAATAATAAAAATAATGGTAATATAATAGAAAATATTATACTTAATGGGTCTCTAATTATTTCTTTAGTATTTCTTTTTGCAAAATTTAATGTTCTCATTATAATTCACCTCCAGTTGATATTTTTATAAATGCATCTTCAAATGTTTTACATTTTGATTCTTTTTTTATATGTTCTGGTGTTCCTACTATTTTTAAAGTTCCTTCTTTCATTATGCCTACTCTATCTGATAATTTTTCTGCTTCTTCCATATAATGTGTTGTTAAAATTATTGTTGTTTTGTTTTTTAGAGTGTTTATAATATTCCACAATTCTTTTCTTGCTATAACATCTAATCCTAGTGTTGGTTCATCTAAAAATAATATTTTAGGTTCATTTATAAGTGCTAGTGCAATTGATAGTTTTCTTTGCCAACCACCTGACAATGTCTTTGCTTTTTGATTTAATACATTTTCTAATTTAAATATTTTTATTAATTCTTCTATTTTCGTTTCTTTATTATTTATTTCGTATACTCCTGCAAAAAAATTTATATTTTCTAGAACTGTTAAATTTTTTGCAATTGCTGTATCTTGTGGAGATATGTTTAATATTTCTTTTATTTTTTGTTTGTTTTTAGTTAAATCTAATTCATTAATAAAAATATTTCCACTTGTTGGTTTTATTAATGTTGATAACATTTTAAGAGTTGTAGTTTTACCTGCTCCATTTGTACCTAGCAGAGAAAATAATTCACCTTCTTTTATTTCTAAATTTAGATTATTAACTGCTATTTTATTTTTATACTTTTTTGTTAAATTTTCTGTTTTAATAGTATACATGATTATTCTCCTTTGTTAAAAATATTTGTACTAATATCTTCTATTACTTCTGATTTTACTAGAGCGATACCTTTTTTCTTATCACATAATATTATGATTGAATCTCCTGGATTAATATCAAACATATTTCTTGCTTCTTTTGGAATTACTATTTGTCCTTTTTCTCCTACTTTACATATTCCAACATATTTATCTTTTTTCATAAAATAATTTCTCCTTCTGTTATACTTTTCATACTTATTATACTTATTATACATAAAAAAAGCAAGTGAGTTGCTATTTATATTTTCTATTTTATATTCCATTTTGGTGGATATATATATTCTATTTTTGTTTGTTTAGGCGTATATTTCTTTTTAATTTTAGTTCTATTTGATTTTAAGGATGGAACTTTTTCTCTACAATATTTATCTAATTCGCAAAATATATTTTGTATATCTATAAGTTGTAGTTTTCTATTACCTATAGTTTTAAAATCAAGATTTAATCTTTTAAATTCTTCTTCTTGATGATTATACATATACTTTATGATATCTTCGTTTGATAGTTTTTCTTTATCTATGACACACTTTTTTATTCCTCTTAATGAGCCTGGTCCAGCAACTGTAAATTCATCTTCTTTCCAATCAACTATATCACTGTAATTAATATCTGTTATTAATTGATATGCCATGAAGTTTCCTATTAACGGATATGATTTTATTATTTTAAAAGCTTGTTCCATATTGGTACATTTTAATATTTTATCTTGTACTTTATCAATTATGAACATTTTGTTTAAAAGTGCTAAGTGATTATCATGTTTTCTATCATATCCAAATGCTTTTGTGGCACAACTTATATAGGCATCATTATATATTTTTATGTTATTATTTATTGCATTTGTTAGTACTTTACTATATTCTTTCATATCAAATGTTGATAATGTTATATCTTTAAATTCTTTTAGTAATAATTCCCATGTTGATTCTTTATTAAATAGTTTAAATAATATTATTCTAAATAACATATCTTCATCTTTGTATGTTTTACCATTATATATTACATTTTTTAATAAGTATTGACTAACTCTGTCATTCACGCGATAACTGTTGCAAAATTTGTAGGTCTTTAATATGGGATCATTAGTCCATGGAGGTGTATCTCCATTTAATTTTTTTATAAATATATTTTGCCTTTCGTTAGCAAAATACCAGTATAAGTCATAAATTTCTTGTCTCTTTTTCATAATAAAATCCTTTCTTTTTTTAAATTTTATTACATATATAATTTAATTTCAACTAAAATTTTGTATTAAAAAATGTAGAGTTTGTTCTACATAATTTTTAAGTTTTCTATATCATTTGTTTTTATAATTCTATTTTGTGGGATTATACCTCTTATGTTTAATAGCGGATATATATTTGTATTTTTACCTATTATTGTTCCTGGATTTAATACTGTATTGCAACCAACGTTTACGTTATCTCCTATTATTGCTCCTAGTTTAGTTAAATTCGTATCTATGTTGTTTACTTTAATGTTTGTTTTATCTAATTTTTGATTGCTAATTTTTACTCCAGCTCCTAAATGAGAATTATAACCTAAAATTGAATCACCTACGTAATTAAAATGCGGTATTTTTGTGTTGTTAAAAAGTATAGAGTTTTTTATTTCTGTATTTGAACCTATAACATTATTTTTACCTATTATTACACTACCTTTTATATGAGAGAATGGTAATATTTTTGTATTATCATCTATTATACAAGGTGGATTAATTACAGAATATTTATCTATTATTACATTTTTTCCTATCCATATATTTTTTTCTATTTCTTTATAATGTATTTTATTTAACTCTTTTCCTAATTCTATAATTTTATTTTCTAAATTATATAATACTTCCCAAGGATATGTTATATTTTTAAAAAATTTTGTTGATATTGTCTCTTCTATGTTTATAATTTCTTTTATATTCATTTTACGAACCACCATTCTATAAATTTATTTGACATGAATTCATCATTATATTTCTTATCTATTTTTTCTTCTATTTTATTTTTAGGTGGAATATTAAAGTGTCTATCTTTCCATCTTATAATTGCAACTGATGTTAATGACATATTTAAAATCATTAGAAATACTAATATATTGCATATTATGCTATATTTATAACCTTTTATTTTATCAAAAAAATTATCATATTTTGGTACTATAACATATATGAATATTAAACCTAGTAATCCCCACATTATTGTCATATCTAGTGATATGTATCCGTGTAAATTAAATGCTCTTCTTTTATAATCCCATGCTTTCATATGAAGTCCGTATTCTAACATGAAACCGCATATATACTCTACTACATCACAAAGTATTGCTGCTGATGTAAATTGTATAAACATGTTGCTTTTTTTCTGTAATTTTGCATTGAAATATAATACTAGAGCCCCTAATCCATATATTAAACAAAATGGACCATATACTGTGACAACGTGGCTTTCCCAATGTCCGTGTCTATATAAACACCATATTCCTTCTAGTATCACACCTAGCACATTTGCAATCATAAATATCCAAAAAGCTTTTTGATATGTTATATAATTTTTACTTTGTTCTTTTTTCATGTATTACCTACTTCTTTAGTTGATTATATCATATTATATTATAAAGTAGAAATAATATTATCTTTTTAATAAATATTATATATATATTGACACAAATTATTATTGTGGTAAAATTTAATTAAGGAACATTCATTTACAGAATGTCTACCTGTTTTGGAATAGACACACGTATTTATTACGTGTCCTTTTTTTGGACTATAAAAAATACTAGTGTCTAATTAATATTTACCCAATTAGTCTCTGAAGAGTATTTTAGATAAAATAATCAATTTGATTATTATTATAAATTTATCAAATATTTTTAAAATAAATGATTTATTACTCATATAATCAACCTACCTCCTTTTAAAGCTGTAGGTAGACACTAAGAAATGAATGTTCGATTAGTTATACTACAATAGTTTTAAATATAAATAAAGCAATTCGACAAAACATGTCAAAAGTTTTTTTCTTTGTGAAAAAACAGTAGATTTTTATTCTACTGTTACTGATTTGGCAAGGTTTCTAGGTTGATCAATGTCTTCACCACGTAGTTTTGCTATTTCATATGATAATAGTTGAAAAGCTGGTGAAATTATTAATGGTTCTGTGAATGCAGTTTGATTTGTAACTACAATTTTATTATTATAAAAATTGGAACTTTTATATTCTTTCATTATTTTATCTGTTGTTAATAGAGTAACGTCTGCTCCTCTTGAAATTGTTTCTTTTATATTACTTATAGTTTTTTCTGCAATAGATTTATCTGTTATAATTGATATTACTTCAGTATTATTTTCTATTAAAGATATTGTTCCGTGTTTTAATTCTCCTGCTTCATAAGCTTCACTATGCATATAAGATATTTCTTTTAGTTTTAAAGATGCTTCCATACATAATGATGCATCTATTTTTCTTCCTATAAAAAATACGTTTTTCTTATTATATATTTCTTTTGCTATATTGTAATATGTTTCTCTATTGTTGATAACTTCTTCTAGTATTTTATATAAATTTTTATAATCTTTTATAATTTTGTTTTTTAGTTCTTTATCTAATAAATCCTTTTTTATTGAAGTAGCGAAGGCTAATAGTGATAAAACTAATACTTGCATTAAATAAGCTTTTGTTGTTGCAACTGCTATTTCATATCCTGCATTTAAGTATATTACATTATCTACTTCACGAGCAATAGATGAACCTACTACGTTAATTATACCTAATGTATCAATATTATTTTCTTTTGATAATCTAAGGGCTGCAAGTGTGTCTGCTGTCTCTCCCGATTGTGAAATTAATATTACTAAAGTTTCTTTATCAAAGAAATGTTTACTATATCTGTATTCACTTGCAACGTAACAATGTGTTTCAATATTTGCATACTCTTCTAAAAGATTTTTACCAACTAATCCTGCATGATATGCACTTCCGCAAGCAACTATTTCTATTTTTTTATATTTTGTTATATCTGGTATTTTTGTAAGTAATGTTTTTTCATCTTTTAAATATAAATTAATAAATTCTTTAACTAGTGTTGGTTCATCATATATTTCTTTTAACATATAATGTTCAAAACCATTTTTTAACGCTGCTTCTTTGCTCCCTTCAAATTCTTTTATTTCATATTTTTTTTCATTTAAATTTTTGTCGTATATTTTTATAGAATCTTCTTTTATTACAGCAATATCTTGTTGGTCTAGTAGTATATATTTATTTGTTTCATTTAATATTGCTGGTACATCACTTGCTATAAAGTTTCCATTTTTGTTAGTTGCTACAATAAGTGGATTATCTTTTCTTGTTGCATATATTGTATCTAATTCATCATCAAAAATTATTCCAAATGCGTAGCTTCCTCTTATTTTTTCTTGAACTAATTTTATTGTTTCTAATTTATCTTTTGTTTCTTTATATATTTTATCTATATATGCACATGCTATTTCTGAATCAGTATCTGATATAAAATTATATCCATCTTTTAATAGTTCTTTTTTTATTTCTTCATAATTTTCAATTATTCCGTTATGTACTAAAGTAATATTTCCGTTTTTGTGAGGATGAGCATTCTTAAAACTAGGTTCTCCATGAGTAGCCCATCTTGTATGTCCAATTCCTATATTAGATTCTTTTAAATCTTTTATTTCTGTTTCTAAATTTTTTATTTTTCCAGAGGATTTTACTATTTTTATTTTATTATCTTCTAATACTGCTATTCCTGCAGAGTCGTATCCTCTATATTCTAAAGATTTTAAACCATTAATAATTACATTGATTGCCTTTTTTTCCTTACCTATATATCCTATTATTCCACACATAATAACTCCTTCTATATAAGTAAAGATGATATATATTTTGTTATAATATTGATTTTATTTTTTGTTATATATCTATCGAGTACTTAACCCGTAGTAGCATCCGCCGAATTTTCGATAACTACTAACCTCGTCAACTATTGTTAGTTCTGGCGCTCATTATAAACTAAAAACCTATCCTCCCTATTAGATTATAACTAATATTTAGTATATAGTATTTTTTTGTTTTTGTCTATGTGGTAATTTTTTTAAGATGAATGTAATATATATATTGACACAAATTATTATTGTGATAAAATTTAATTTGGGAACATTCATTTACAGAATGTCTACCTGAGTTGATAGACACACGTATTTATTACGTGACCTTTTTTTTGGACTATAAAAAATACTAGTGTCTAATTAATATTCAACCAATTACCCCCTGAAGAGTATTTTAGATAAAATAATCAATTTGATTATTATTATGAATTTATCAAAATATTTTTAAAATAAATGATTTATTACTCATATAATCAACCTACCTCCTTAAAAAGTTGTAGGTAGACACTAAGAAATGAATGTTCGATTAGATATACTACAATAGTTTTAAATATAAATAAAGCATTTCGACAAAACTTGTCAAAAGTTTTTTTATTGTGTAAAAACAGTAGATTTTTATTCTGCTGTTACTATAAATATTCAGTTTTTAAGAAAAAAAGTTGATACTTAATTTTTTTAATTTATAAATTCTTTTAATGTGACATTATTCATTTATTCCACGTCTTTCTATAATTAAAAAAAGAAAATTATTTATCATAATCTTCTAAAAATGATTTATATTTTCCGTCTTTTTTTGTACCTAGTACACAGTTTAGATTTATATTATCTAAAGCTTTAAATATGTTATAGTCTATATCTTTATTTACTTTTCTTAAACTTTGTATTAGTTCTTTCATTTCTTTTCTTTTGCTAATATTTTCTGTACTATTTGCAGTTCTTTCTGTGAATTTACAAGCACAATTTATAAAAGCTAAGTTATTTGAGTTTTTCCAAGATATTATTGATTGTTCTTTTACTAGATAAAGTGGCCTAATTAATTCTAAACCAGGGAAGTTATCTGAATGTAATTTTGGCATCATAGTTTTTATTTCTGAACCATAAAACATTGAAAGTAAAGTTGTTTCTATTACATCATCAAAGTGATGTCCTAATGCTATTTTATTGCAACCTAATTCTTTTGCTTTGTTATATAAGTATCCTCTTCTCATTCTTGCACACATATAACATGGATGTTCTTTATTTAATTTATTTGCTACTTCAAAAATGTCTGTTTCAAATATATTTATATCTATATTTAATTTTTTTGCATTTTCTATTATTTTATTTTTTGTTTCTTCTTTATATCCAGGATCCATTACTATATAGTTAACATTAAAATTTATTTTTCCATGTCTTTTTAATTCTTGAATACATTTTGCTAATAAAAATGAATCTTTTCCACCTGATATACAAACCATAATATTATCATTTTCTTTTATTAATTCGTAATCATTTACAGCACGTATAAATTTGCTCCATATTTCTTTTCTATATTTTTTTATTATACTTTTTTCTATAATTTTATGTTCTTCCACTAATCTCAAACTTCTTTCTCTTTGTTTAATTTTTTATATTATAGATATAAGATTATTCTAAGTCAATAAATTTTGTTATTTTAATTCAAATGAAATACTAGATTTTCCATTTTTAACTTTTATATTAGCAATACTTCCGTTTATTATATTTAGACAAGATCCTTTATGTGATATGTCTGCATCATACACTATAGGAATGTTTAGTTTTGAGATTACACTATCTTTTAGGCAAGATTTTATATCATAATCACAACATGTTTGGTCTGTTCCAAATCTTCTGAATATTATACATTTTGTATATTTAAAATAATCTAGTTCATTCATTTTCCATAAGGTACGTATTGTTTCTTCCATAGATATTTCGCAGTTATCAAAATACCATATTATTCCATCATCTTTGTATCTTTCATTAAATTCCTTTATTCCATCGTATTTTGTTCCTGCAAGTTCACTTATTAAATCAAAACATCCACCTATAATTCTTCCTTTTATATTTACACTTTTATTATCTAATGTTCTCCAATATACTTTGTCTGTTAAGTTATAGTCTTCTAATCCAGTTATTCTTTCTTGATATTCATTTTCATACATATCATAGTTAGTTTGTTCTACTAGGTTTCCAGTTATTAATTTTAGAAAATCTTCTTCACTTCTATGAAGATGTTCACTTCCTAATGATGAAAAGTTAGTTCCATATATAGTTGCTATATCTAATTTAGTTGTTATTGGGTAAAGTAGTCCTGTTGGGTCAGAAAATCCTGTAATAAATTTTGGATTATTTTTTATTATATCAAAATCTATATATGGTAATATTTCTACTAAGAATTCTCCACCTGAAGCACACATTAATAAGTCTATATTATTATTTTTAAACATATCATTTATTTCTATTGCTCTTACTTTATAGTTTGCACTTCTTTTTTTATCTGATTTCATAACATTTTTTGAAAGTATAACTTCATAATTTAAATTTTCTAATCTTTTTTTTGCATTTAATATTCTATTTTGTTTATCTATTGAACCTGCTCCGTTTGATGGTGCTGGTACACCTACAACGCTATTTTCTTTTATAAATTTTGGATAAATCATTTTTACACCTACATTTCTATTTTATACATAAAACACTCTTTATCATGTGAATATATTATACCTATTGCTTGTAAGTATGAATATATTATTTTTGTACCAACAAATTTCATTCCTCTTTTTGTTAAATCCTTTGATATATTATCTGACAATTCCGAACTTGTTTTATTTGTTTCATAATATATTTTATTATTAGTAAATGTTGTTAGATAATTATAGAATGTTTTATATTCTTTTTCTATATTTTTAAATATTCTTGCATTGTTAATACTAGCTTCTATTTTTAATTTATTTCTTATAATATTTTGATTATTAATAAGTTCGTTTATTTTTTTGTTGTCATAATTTATTATTTTATCTATGTCGAAGTTATCATATGCTTCCTTAAAATAATCTCTTTTATTTAATACACATTCCCATGATAATCCTGCTTGAAAAGATTCTAAAATTAACATTTCGAATAAATATTTTTCGTTAGTATTTAATTTACACCATTCATTATCATGATATTCTATATATTTTTTATTATTTAAATTGCACCATTTACATCTTTTCATATACTATTTCCTCTTTTAGATACTACTTAAATAGCATTATTATTTTGGGAATGAAAATTATTAAACCTATTATTGCTGATATAATTGCTAGTACTAGTACACTAGATGCAGCTATATCTTTTGCTCTTTTAGCTAGTTCATTTTTATTTGGCATTGCAATATCTATCGTTGTTTCTATTGCAGTATTTATTAATTCTGATGAGATAACTGTCATTATGCATATTAAACATATTAACCATTCTAGTTTACTTATTTTAAATATTATTCCAAATATAATTACTAGTGTTGCAATCGATATATGTATTTTTAAATTTCTTTCTGTTTTTAATGCACTAAATATTCCAGTAAATGCATATTTAAAACTATTAATTAATCTTTTATTTTTCATAATTACTATCCTTATCTATAATTTTTTTTGTATATTTTATATATATTATTAAATATGATATTGAGATTAAGAAACCTGCTAAAACATCACTTGTATAATGTACTCCTAAATAAATTCTACTAATACCAATACTTATTATTAATAGTGATAATATTGATATAACTAGCCATTTTATATATTTGTTGTTTACATTCTTATATATTAAATAAATTATAAAACCATAAAATGCCATACTTACCATAGAATGTCCTGATGGAAAACTATAACCAGTTTCAGTTATTATTCTATATTCTGTTGGTCTAGGTCTTTCAAATATGAATTTAAATAATTGATTTAATATAGTTATTATTACTAGATTGGATAGAATACATATACTTATTTTTTTATTTTTTATTACAAATGAAAGTAAACTTATTAATATTAGACAGGTTGCACTACCAAACCACGTTATGTATTTTACTATTGGAGTAATGTTTGTTTTGATTAAGTATTTGCTGACTAAATTGTATCCTATTATGTCACCCTTCATTATTTCATGTGTGAATACATCTTCTGCAAGTGCTAGAAATAGTAAAACGCATATAAAAAATATAATCCAAATATAATTATTTTTTATGAAATTTTTTATTGTTTTTATCATTTATTTATCCTCTTTTCTTTTTTTGTGTGAGCAGTTATGATTGTATAACTATATGAATTTATTGTTATTATTGTATTATCTGTTTCACAATAATAATTTTTACCTTTTTTATATGTTATTGTGTATTTGTTTTTTATAATATTTTTTATATATTCTATAATATCATAATTATCTAATTTTAAATTCTTTTTTATTCTATCTAAGCCCATATTAGTTGTATGAATTTTATTTATGTTATTTATTAAGATTTCTTTTTCATTCATAACTGTACCTTTATAATTTTACTATGTTTACTAAATTTTTATGTTCTTTAATTATGTCTATTAAGTCATTTGTTTTTAACCATATAGTTGCTGTATTATCATTTGGATGTACTCCTATGATGCTATTATCATTTAATAATTCTTTATCTATGTAAAATATTACTTTGTGTTCTTTATCATTTAGTAAACCTAGTGGAGATACTGAACCTGGAGTTAGATTTAATATATTTTTTAAATCTTCTGGTGATGCAAAAGTTAAATTTCTTGTATTATATTTCTTTTTAAATTCTTTTAAATTTATTCTTTTGTTTCCTTTTATTGTGATCAAGTAATAATTTTTCTTTTTGTCATCTCTAACAAATATATTTTTTGCATCTCTATCTTTATATGGTAAATCTATATTTGATAGTTCTTCCATATTATATACAGCTTGATGTTCTGTTATTTCGTACCAAATATTTTTATTTTTTATAAAATTATATACTTCTTCTTTATTCATTTTGTACTCACTTTCTTGTTAATTTTATTATAACATAAAAAGAATATTGCTTGAATATTCTTTGCGTTTAGAGTTAATTTATTTTTAATCTTTTTCTATATATCCACTTGTTTTTTCTGTATACATTTCTTCAGAAATTGATTTATATTTTTGACCATCATAATCGTCTGTGAATCCGTTATACGCTTTATATATTTCTCCTGTATCAGTATCATATACTCTTTCATATCCTAAAGTTGCATCACTTTGTTTTTGACTCATTATGTCATAAGTTTTACTTCTATTTTCCCAAGCACTCATATATGAATCAAATGCTTGTTGTATTTGTCTATTTAATTCTAGAGCTTGTTTTGTTTGTGCATTTCCATCATCGATTGTCTTTTTTACATAAGTATCAGTGAATTCTATTGAGTTAATTGATTCTAATAATAAATCTTTGTAATCTATAAATTTATCTTTTTCTGATGTAATAGACATAATGTTATATACCATGTAGTATGTTGTATCTATACCATTCATGTAATTATCACCAAAATTTACGACACTTGCACTAAACATACCTTCTCCATCTGAATTATTTTCACCTTTAAATGTTGCTCTTAAAATTTTATCGTCTAAGGCAATTGATTTGAAATTGCTATTAAGATTTGTTTCTTCTATAACATTAAGTTCATTTAGTTGTGGGAAATTTACATTGTTATATGTTGCATCTATATTATTTAAATATGAAGTAATGTCATTAAATTTTGTATAAAATTCTTTTGTTGTTGGATTATTTAATACTACTGCTGTTGAGAATATTTTGTATTGATCTGATTTTGCTAGAGATGCATAATTTTGCCAATATTTTTTACTTGCATCACTTTTTAGTAATGGTTGAATTTTTAACATTAAAAATATTTTATTTATAGGATTTTTTTCATCATGTACACTTATTGCATAATACATTCCTGTACCAGCACTTGATACTTTCCAATCTTTTGGCTTTTTCATTGTCAAAGCATCATTTTTATATTCTTCTAATTCAATTTTACTTATTTCGTTTGCAACTATTTTAACATTGTTTCCTTTTACATTTATTTTTCCTGCGTCTTCTTTTTTATTGTTTTTTATTCCTAAGAATGCTACTAATGCTAATAATATTACAGAAATTATTATAATTGTCTTTTTATCTATTTTCACTATTTGACCTTCTTCCTATATTAATTATATATGATTTTGTAATTTATAACAATAAAAAAGCTAGATGACTTTCTGAATTTATCCTTTTACTTAATCATCTAGTTTGAAATAATTTTTTGTTGTACTAAATCTATTATTGTTTTATATAAGTTTTAAGATTTATTTTTCTTATTTTATAAATAGTTAGTTCCTGTCAACACACAATACAATATATTTTTATGTTATTTGGAACACACATAAAATATAATTTTTTCAAAATTAAAAAGCCTGTATAACATTGTTAAATTTTATCCCACCCCCCACCCCCC
>OIYG01001811.1_pt1 | contig 15151 bp, 15 predicted proteins | sample 1587861 | NCBI WGS metagenome assembly OIYG01 (sample SAMN03283272) | human gut metagenome | biome: human-associated habitat; material: feces | host: Homo sapiens | place: Peru | collected 2012 | reverse complement strand
AATCTAACAGAAGAAGAACTAACTGCACTAGAAGAAGAGTAAATGCTCTTCTTTTTAATTTGTTTTCTTTTAAGATAAAGTGGTATAATAAAAATATAGAAATAGGAGGATGAAAATGAATAAACCAGTTGTTTTATGTATATTAGATGGTTGTGGTCTAAGAGAAGAAAGCGATGGTAATGCTTTTAAAAACGCTCACAAACCGACTTTTGATAAATTGGTTGAGAAATACCCACACTCAATATTACAAGCAAGCGGACCAGCAGTTGGGCTACCAGAAGGTCAAATGGGTACAAGTGAAGTAGGACATATGAACTTAGGTTCAGGAAGAGTTGCTCTTCAACCACTTCAAGCAATTACAGAATCTATAAAAAACAAAGAAATCTTTAAAAATGAAGAAATATTAAAAGTGTTAAATCACGTTAAAGAGAATAATTCTAACTTACATATAATGGGATTATTAAGCGATGGTGGAATACATTCACACATAAATCATTTACTAGCAATCCTAGATGTTTGTAAAGAAAATAATGTAAAAAACATATATGTAGATGTATTTACTGATGGAAGAGATACATATGAAAAAAGTGCTTTAAAATATTTAGATATTTTACAAAGTAAATTAGATGAAGTAGGCGGGGTAATATCTACAATTAGTGGACGTTATTATGCTATGGATCGTGATAATAACTTTGATAGATTAAAATTAGCATATGATGCAATTTGCTATGGAATAGGTAAAAAATATAGTAACTATAAGGAATTAGTTGAAGAGAGTTATAAAAATGATATAACAGACGAATTTATTATTCCAGGTATTATCAATAGTCAACCACTAAGTGATAATGATGGCGTAATAACATTTAATTTTAGAAAAGATAGATTAAGAGAATTGTTTACACTTTTCTCAAATAGGGAAGCTTATGAAGAACAAGCAGCTGAAAAAAATCTAGAAATTAAGAAATTAAATAATTTAAAAACACTTACAATGTTTCCAGTAACAGAAACAGTATTATCACCTCATGCATTCAATGATTTAGACTTAAAAAATATATTGGGAGAATATTTACATAATAATGGATTGAGCCAATTAAGGATTGCGGAAACCGAAAAGTATCCACATGTAACATTCTTCTTTGATGGTGGAAAAGAAGTTGAGTATAATGATATGAAAAAAATATTAATTCCATCACCAAAAGTCGCAACATATGATCTTAAACCGGAAATGAGCGTTTATGAGGTAACAGATAATTTCTTAAAAGAAGTAGGAAATTATGATGTAACAATCATGAATCTTGCAAATGGTGATATGGTAGGACATACAGGAGTTTATGAAGCTGCAGTTGAAGCTGTAGAAGATATGGACAAATGTATGACAAAAATATATGAACGTACTGTTGAAGAATTAGGTGGAATATTAATAATAATTGCTGACCATGGTAACTGTGATATGATGTGGGATGAAGAACATAAACCAGTAACCTCTCATACAACAAATCCAGTTCCTTGTATCATTACAAAAGAAGGAATTGAATTAAACGATGGAAAATTAGCCGATATTGCCCCAACAATGTTGGAATTAATAGGTTTACCAATTCCAAAAGAAATGACAGGAAATAGTTTAATAAGAAAATAATAGTTATCTGTTAATAATTAAAAAAAGTATATAAAAAAGAGAAAAAATTAATTTCTCTTTTTTTCTTTATCATCATCGATTATCTTAATATCACAATAATTACTAAAATCTAACTTTTTAATTGTACTCACATAATCATCATAGCTTAATCTATATAAATCATCAACTTTATCTAGATAAGGATAATTAAGATTAACTAGATTATAAATAAAAGGATTTATCATAGAAAAAATATTTTCATCTCTAATAATTAAACTTAAAATGCATCCTTTCTTATCTAATTCAAAATATTTTTTAGAAAAACTATTCATTTTACTGACTGTATCAATAACACTATTGGCAAAATAATCACCGTTACTAGTAAAATTACCAATACTTAAAATCATATAATTCTCTATTTGTCTAACTCCACAATTCATTGTATCAGTAATAACACCTTCATCAATTAATTTTTTATAAAGTTTAGAAGTTTGTCCAAAGAAGTTATTAAAAAAACAATTTACATAAAAAGATAAGTCTAATAAGTCAACACTACTAAATGAAGAAACATTAATCTTATAGTAAACAACTCTATATTCTCTAGGAGTTGAAAAACATAAAACATCGTTTACTTTATTAACTTTATCAGTTTCATTATGCTTAATCATTTCTATATTTGATTTTTCAAAATTTTTATCATTATAAAAGGATTTGATTTCATCTAGAACTTCCTCTTTATTAAAATTACCAGCTACAACGATACATTGATTATCAGGTCTATAAAAAGCTCTATAAAAAGTATCTAAAAGAGAAATGGTAGTATTAGAAATTTCATCTAGTGTTCCACCTACATCCCTAAAAGAAATATCATTAAAAACATCATTCATCATTAGTCTATTTAAATGATAATATTTATTATTCATTTTACCCCTAATTTCTTGAAGAATAGGACCTTTTAAACTTTCTAATTTTTCATCTGTAAAAGTAACATTATTAACAGCACTTAAAATTGTTTTAATACCAAGAGCCACGTCTTGAACAGTTTCAAAATAAAATTCTGTTGAAGTAGGGCCAGTAGATGCATTTGTATTCATTTGTTTTCCACCAAGAAATTTTAAAAAATTACCATCATCATTACACTCAACAATATAGTGTTCTAATATATGAGCAAGCCCATCAGGTAAATTTACTTCATTTCTATCAATAATAAAATCTTTACTCATACCTCCACAAAAAGTAATAAAATCAAAAAATGTAGAATGCTTCCGCGTATCACTATACAAATATATTTTAAGTCCATTACCTAGTGTAATAGTATCAAAATTACTCATGTTCTTCCTCCTTTAAAAAATATACAGTATCAAGAACTAATCTATCAACAAACTTAGAAATATCACTGGCTTTAATATTAACAAACTTTTCATAATACTCCTCAGCTGTCCAAGATATATCTAATGACCTATTAAAATAATCATGAAATACTTCCCATTTATTATCTGGTTTCCTAATTAGATTTAATTTTTTTCTTTCCTTTAAATTATTAAGATTATCTTCAAATTTTGTACTATCTTTAAGACTACTCATAACTTCAATAATCTTACTACGAGCTAAATCTTTATTCTCTTTATTAATTAATGCAATTATTTCAATAGCCCCATAATGTGAATAACTACGTGCACCACAAGAATAAACAATATTATTTTCATCTCTTAATACTTTACTAAGCATTCTAGAAGATAAAGAGTTAAGCAAATCACAAACACAATTAATATAAATAATATCATCTTCGCACATATCTTTAACTTTATAAATAATTGATATAGAAGAATCCTTAAATTTAGAACTCTCTGTAATTTCTAGAACTTCTTTTCTAGGTTTTAAAAAGTAGAAAAGTTCTGCATCAAACACTTTTTCATCAAAACTTTTATTAAATAAATATTTATCACATAATTTCTTTATCTCATTTTCAAAAACATTTCCCATAACAAATACAACTGGCTGATTATTCTTAATTGTAACTTTATAATAATCATATAAATTTTTTGTATTAACTGAATTTAATAATTCCCTATGTCTAATAAGATCTCGTGATAATATTCCTTGATCATCCATAATTTCTTTAACTCTGATATTTTGATATGGTTCAAAATTCTTTAAAGCATTATCCATACTAATATTTAAATTATTTATTTCTTTATTTAGTTCAAAATCCAAAAAACCATTATTTTTAATCAACGGATTATAAATCATTTCATTAAATAATTTAAATTGCTCATCTAGTAAATTATCTTTAAAAGAAAATGTATCTGGAATAACCATATCAAAATAAAAATATCCATACTCACCAATACATTGATAACCACATCTAGTACCTAATATATATAATTCCTTTTTAATAGTAAGAAATGCCTCCTCAGAAGAATATTTATTATTCATATATTGAAGCATATTTGGAAGCAAATTAACAAAAGCTAAATCATTTTCCAAAATTTTAAAAGGAAACATAACACTTACCAAAATAGTTTTAAAATCTTTATTCTTTAATATGTAAGGTTTATTACTCATTTTAATTTTTTTCATACTATCACCTAAAAAAATTATATCAAAAATAAATCTTATTTTATAGTATAATAAACATGAGGTGATAGAATAATTATATACGTAGAAAATCACCTAAACGAAGAATATAATTATTTAAATCCAAAAAATTATAATATATTTTTAAAACAAGAAGTAAATTAGATTTAGGAGAAGGATGGTATTAATGAAAAAAGAAAAAGAAACAAAGATATTTAATTGGACTAACGGAATAAATGATGAAGAATTACAAGAGGTGAAAAAAGTAATTGAAAATGATGGTGTAATTATATTTCCAACAGATACAGTTTACGGTATAGGTTGTAATTGTCTTAGTGAAATTGCAATAGAAAAAATATATAATTTAAAAAATAGACCAGAAAACAAACCAATTAATGTTTTGACAGACAGTATAGAAAAAATTTCTAAAATTGCAAAAAGTTTAAACGAAAAAGAAAAAGAATTAATAACAAATTATATGCCAGGAGCACTAACATTAATATTAGACAAAAAAGCTTGTCTTCCAAAAAGGTTAACAGCTGGGTTAGATACAGTAGGGGTAAGAATACCAAAAGATGATATTGCTTTAAAAATACTTAGTACAGTAGATTGCCCCCTAGCAACAACAAGCGCAAATATTTCAGGAGAAAAAGAAGGAATAGAAATACGTGACTTTCAAGAAGTATTTGCTGGGAAAGTAGATATTATAATTGATGGAGGTCCGACAAAAATTCAGATACCATCAACAATTATTCGAGTAGAAGAGGGAAAAAAATTAAATATTATTAGAGAAGGTGCCATAAAAGTTAAATAAATGTGATATTATTATAATAGTGTAGGTGAGTATATGAGTGAATTAAAAAATGAACAGTCTCTAAAGACAAAATGTCCAGCTTGTAATGCTTCAATCTCATTTAATCCAAAATTAGGATTATGGAAATGTGACTATTGTGGCAGTGAATTTACATTAGAAGAAATTAATAAAAGTAATAATGCAAATCAAACAAAAGAAGTAAAAAAAGAAATACCAAAAGATTCTTATTCAAAATATATATCATATAAATGCGAAAGCTGTGGTGCCGAAATAATTGCTGATGAACAAACATCCGCCACATTCTGCGTTTATTGTGGAAATACAGCTATACTAAAAAGTAAATTATCAGGTGAATTTACACCCCAGATGATTATCCCATTTAAAACGGAGAAAGAACAAGCAATAAAAGCTTTTCAAGAAATATCAAAGGGAAGACCATTATGTCCCAAAGACTTTAATAATCAATCTAATATAGAAAAAATTAGAGGTATATATATTCCATTTTGGTTATATGATATTAATATTCAAGGCGACATAAATATGAAAGGGACTATTGTAACATCATGGTCATCAGGAGATAGACACTATACAAAAACAAGTATATATAATCTGATTCGTGGAGGAACAATGGAATTTGAAAATATTCCAGTAGACGGCTCAAGCAGATTTGATAATGCAATAATGAATACAATTGAATCATTTGACTTTAAAGATATGGTCCAATACAACCATGCATATCTTTCAGGATTCTATGCAGAAAAGTATGATGAAGAAGGAGAAAGTATTTTTAAAGATGCAGAAGAAAGAGCAAAAAATTCAACAATAGAAGCATTTAAAGAAAAAAATACAGCTAGATATACAACAACCACAATAACTAATAATACCTTAGTAACAAAAGAATTAGAAAGAAAATATGTACTTTTACCAGTTTGGATGGTAAATGTAAAATATAAAGAAAAGAATTATATCTTCGCAATGAACGGTCAAACAGGAGAGTTTATAGGAGATATTCCAATTGATAAAAAGAAGGCATGGATCTATTCCATAATAATGTTTATAATTTTATCTTTAGTAATATTTATAATAATTTTACTAAGTGGGATAGGAGGTTAATATGCAAAGAAAAATATTAAAATTAACACTAATTATAGTGACTTTTATAAGTGCATATATTCTTCTACCTACAACAGTTAATGCAGAAGTAACAACTTACAATAGAGAAGAATTAAAAAATTATGGTGTAAATAAAAAATGGAATATAAATACAAATAATAAAGATAATATTCTAAAAACGTATGCAGTAGATTCTAATCAAAAAATATATGATTTTTCAAATGTTTTAACAGATGAAGAAGAGCAAAAATTAACCGAAAGAATGCACAATTTTACAGAAAAATATAAAATAGATATTGTAATTTTAACAGACAACTATCAGTATACAGAAGACTCACAAAATACAACATTTGCGACAGACTTTTATGATTATAATGACTTTGGAATAAACTATGAAAAATATGATGGAGTAATGTTATTTAGAAATACATATGAACAAAATCCCTACTTTGATGCTTATTCGTTTGGAAATGCTCAACTATATTTTTATGATACAAGATTAAGCAATACTTTAGATTACATATATGATGATATACATAACGAAGCATATTATTCGGGATTTAATAAATTCATTGATAAGATGGAAGAATATTATAATGAAGGAAAATTAACTGATTATTATGTAGATGAGTCTGGATTCCTACAAAAACAAAAAACAGCAAGTTATTATCTAAAAATGATAGGATTATCTATGATAATTGCTCTAGTAATAACAGGTATAATTATTTATACATTAATAAAGAAAAACAAAATGGTTCTAAAAGCAACAAAAGCAACAGTATATATGAATAAAGAAAAAAGCAAAATAACAAATGTTCAAGACAATTTCATAACAAGTAATACAACAAGCTACGTTATATCATCAGATACATCCTCAGGTGGTGGACATTCATCATCAGGAGGATCATCAGGTGGAGGATTTAGTAGTGGCGGTGGAAGACATGGCTAATCGTTCACAAAAGAATAATATTAATTTCATATAAATTTCACATTAGAAGTATATATTAAGTATGAAAAGAAATTAAGAGGTGAAAAGATGAGAAAGGAAAAAGTTGAAATAAATAATATGGATAAAGAAACAAAAAAAGAAAAAACAAATAATAAGACAAATAAAAGAATAGTATATACAGTTATTGTATTATTTGTAATTATAATTGTATATGCATTAATTGTCTCATTAAATAATGTAGGACTATTAAATTTAAATAATACATCAAATGGTAAGAAAGCTAAATTGAACTATACAGAAACACAACAAAAAACAACTGATGGAGTATATATAACAGACGTTTCTGAAGTAGTAGATAATACAATGCCAGCAATCGTTGCAATAACATCAAAATCTTTAATTAGTTCAGGAAACTATGGACCAAGCTTCTTTTATAATAATGATAAACAATATACAGAAGGTGCTGGTTCTGGAATTATAATTAGTCAAACAGATAACGAATTATTGATACTAACAAACAATCATGTAGTTGAAGGTGCTGATGAATTATCAGTTCAATTCGTAAACGAAAAGACAGTTGACGCAACAATAAAAGGAACATCATCAAGAAAAGACGTAGCTGTAATATCAGTTAAATTAAGTGATTTAGATAGTGAAACAAAAGAATCAATAAAAATTGCCACAATAGGTGATAGTGATAAATTAAAAGTAGGTAATGGAATTATTGCTATAGGTAATGCCTTAGGTTATGGCCAATCTGTAACAACAGGTGTTGTAAGTGCATTAAATAGAGAAGTACAAATTGATAATCAAACAGCAAAAATGATTCAAATAGATGCCGCAATCAATGGTGGTAATAGTGGAGGAGCATTATTAAATAGTGCAGGTGAAGTAGTTGGAATTAACTCAGCAAAATATTCAGCATCATCATCATCATCAACTGCTTCAATAGAAGGTATGGGATTTGCAATACCAATATCAGATGTAAAAGAACTTATTGAAACATTAATGAACGGAAAAGAAGACACAACAGATGCATCAATTGGAATTCAAGGATACATAATAAATGAAGATAATCAATATAACTATCCTGCAGGATTCTATATTATGAGTATAGTTGAAGGATCAGGTGCAGAAAAAGCTGGACTAGAAATTGGAAATATAATTACAAAAGTAGAAGGAAATAAAGTAAGTTCACTAAGTGATATACAAGATGTTCTATATAAAAAGAAAAAAGGAGATACAATAGAATTAACTGTATCTTATGTATCAGGAAGACAATATAAAGAGAAAAATGTAAAAGTTACATTATCATAAAAATAAAAATAGTTTAGAGAAAAATCTAAACTATTTTTTTAATATAAATTCAATTGTCTTAATAAGTTCATCTTCCATTAAATCATAATTTAAAATATCATGTTTATGATAAACCACTTCATGACAGTAATTATCAACAATACCAATAATAATATGAACCTTTTCATGTATATTAGTAAGAATAAAACCACTATCTTTCAAATAATTAACTATATGTTCTGACATTGCAATCTCATTATCAGTAAATATTTTTCTAACGTCTTTATCTAAGTGACTCATAGCCATTAATTCTTCATGTGCTTTCTTAGACATAGTATGATTTTTGACAAATTCATTTATTATTCTTCTAATTACTTCGTCTAAATTATTTTTTTCTAATTTAATATCTGTTAAAACATCAATCATTGGAAATGTAATATTATTTGAATAACTTTTTACTCCCTCAATAAATATATCTCTTTTATCATTAAAATATTGGTAAATTATCCCAGTAGAAACACCAGCATACTTCGCAATATCTTTAGAGTTAACATTATGAAAACCTTCATTACACATTAATTCAAAACCATATTTTATAATTTTTTCTCTTTTTTCAATTGATCTTTGTTGAGTAGGCATTCTAACATCTGACATTCAAATCAACTCCTTAAAAATGATTATACATAAAAAAGAATGATTAAACAATATGAAAAAAAAATTCATATTTTATATTGACTATCATAAATACAGAAGTATAATTTAATTATGTGAAATTTATTTCATATATTAGTAAGGAGAAAGTGTATGAAAGATTTAATTAAATTTAAAAATGTAAAGAAATCTTATGAAGTAGGTGAGAAAAAATTTAATGCTCTAGATGGAGTAACATTTTCTATACCAAAAGGAGAATTTGTAGTTATCCTTGGTCCAAGTGGAGCAGGTAAGTCTACATTACTTAATCTATTAGGAGGAATGGACACAGTAACAAGTGGAGAAATTATTGTTAATGATGAAAAAATATCAAATTACAGCGATAGAGAACTTACAAAGTATCGTGCAGAAAATGTTGGATTTATTTTTCAATTTTATAATATTTTGCCAACTCTTACAGTACTTGAAAATGTAGAACTTGTAAAAGATATTGTAAAAAAGCCAAAATCTGCAAAAGAAATACTAAAAGATGTTGGATTATTAAAACACGCTAATAAATTTCCAAATCAGTTATCAGGTGGAGAACAACAAAGAGTATCCATAGCAAGAGCAATCGCTAAAGACCCAAGCATAATCTTAGCCGATGAACCAACAGGAGCACTAGATTCAAGCACAGGAGTAGAAGTATTAAAACTTTTAAAAAAGCAATGCGATGCCAATAATGGAGAAAATACTGTAATAATTGTTACACATAATTCCCTAATCGCAGAAATTGCTGATCGAGTAATTCGTCTAAAAAACGGAAAAATCGAATCAAATACAGTTAATAGCCATCCAAAGAATATAGATGAAGTAGAGTGGTAATATGCTAAGAAAAAAGATGTTCCGTGATATATTCAAAAATAAATCACAATTTATCACAATACTTCTAATGGTTACAATAGGAGTAATGGTTTATGCAGGAATAGAAGCATATATGGATGGTATGACTTCAACTGCCAATAACTTTTATGAAAAATGTAATCTACAAGACATAAATGTTTTAGGAAAATCATTTACAGAAGATGATTTAAAAAATGTAAAAAAGATAGATAACGTAAAAAATGCTGAAAGAAAACTAGAACTTACAATGAATGATACAAAAGATAAAGATAAATCATATCTAGTATCAATAATTGAAAGTAATGAAATAAGTAAATTCTATGTATCTAGTGGAGAAAAATTCAATAGTAACAAAAAAGGTATTTGGATAGATTATTTCTATGCCGAAGAAAACAATATAAAAGTAAATGATAAAATAAAATTCAAGTATGATGGCTATGAATTCAATGAAAAAGTATTAGGAATAATTTATGTGCCAGATCATGTATATGCTGTAAAAGATGCATCACAACTAATGCCTAATCATAAAACATACGGTCTAATTTATATGCCAGTAAAAGAGGCAGAAGGTTTTATAAAATACCAAGTAAAAGAAGAAATATCAAAAGAGATTAACCAAGAAGTAACAGATGAAATGTTTAATAAAATAAAACCTGATTTTAATTACTTAGAATACATTCCATTTAACTATGTAATGGTAGATGTAAATAATAAGAAAAACAATAATCAAGTAAAAGATGATATTGAAAGTAAAATTGATAATGCAATAGCCTCAGTAGAAATAGAAGACACAGCAAGTTATACAATGTATCAAGGAGAAATAGATGAAGGTTCAGCATATGTTGGAATATTTTCTGGACTATTCTTATTCATTGCCTTATTATCAGTAATTACTACAATGACAAGAGTAATTAAAAAACAAAAAATACAAATCGGTACATTAAAAGCTTTAGGTTTTTCTAAATTAAAAATTAACCTTCATTATGTAGGTTATGGTTTCTGGGTATCACTAGCCGGAGCATTCTTTGGAATACTTTTAGGTAAATATTTCTTAGGCAGTGTATTCTTAAATCTAGAAATGTCATTCTTTGAAGTACCTAACGGAAACGTCTACATCGATAAAATGACTTATGTGGTCACAGCTATTGTAGTACTAGTAATAAGTCTAATAACATTCCTAACTTGCTACAAAGAACTTAGAAAAAAACCAGTAGATAGCCTAAAAAATGAAATGCCAAATGTAAAAAAAGGTAGTCTAAATATAACTACTAAAGGTATATTTAAAAACTTAGATTTTCAATCTAAATGGAATTTAAGAGATATACTTAGAAATAAATTCAGAACAATAACAGGAGTAGTAGGAATAGTTGGTTGTACAACCTTAATAGTATGTGCTCTAGGTATGTTAAATAGTATGAATTATTTTATAAAACTACAATTTGATGATTTATATAATTTTGAATATAAATTAACACTAAAAGAAAACATAAAAGAAGATTCACTAAACCTCCTAACAGAAAAGTATGGAAACAATACAAGTAAAACATATGCCATAGAAACAAAAGATAAAGATAGTAATAGAAAAGCAAATACAATATTTGTAGATGCATCAAATAACTATATTAGATTTATTGATAATAAGTATAAATTTCAAAAACTAAATAAAAATAATGGAATCTATGTAACATATAAGTATGCCGAAGAAAATAATATAAAAAAAGGTGATAAGATAAAATGGCATATTTATGGAGATAAAACTTATTATGAATCAAAAGTAATTGGTTTCTATAGAGACCCACAAGTCCAAGGACTAACCGCAACTAAAGAATATATTGAAAGTTTAGGTATAAAATATATTCCTGATTCAATTTATACAAATAAGAATATTGATAAATCAAAATCTATAAAAGATGTAGAAGTAATTCAAAATATAAATGAATTAAAGGATACAATTACAAATATGCTTTCAATGATGAGAACAATGATAATTATTATAATTTCATTCGCAGTACTTTTAGGAGTAATTATAATCTACAATATGAGTATATTATCTTTTGGAGAAAAAGAATATCAATTCGCAACTCTAAAAGTATTAGGATTTGCTAATAAGCAGATAGAAAAAATATTCTCACTTCAAAATAGTTGGATATGTATCGCTTCAATTATTATAGGTCTACCAGTAGGTTATAATTTAACATCTTATTTATTTAAAGCTTGTTTAGATGATAATTATGATTTTGGTGTACATATAGAAGTATGGACATACGTCTTAGCTGCAATAGGAACATATTTAGTATCGTACTTTGTCTCAAAGAAACTATCTAAAAAGATTAATAAAATAGATATGGTAAGTAGCTTAAAAGCAAACGAATAAAACAAATTAAAGGTGTATAACACCTTTTTTCTATGGTAGAATATTAGTAAAAGGACTGATACCATGACATTAGAAGAAGAAATATTTAAAAAAAGCGAACTAGATAATAATAAATTATTAAAATATGGCTTTGTAAAAAGAGATAATTATTTAGAATACAAAAAAACTATATTAGATAATAACTTTGAAATAATAGTAAGAGTAAGAAATAATAAAATAAAAGGAAAAATAATAGACAAAGAATTAGATGATGAATATCTAAATTATAGAGTAGAAAATCAAATAGGTGAATTTGTAAATAATATAAGAGATGAATTTATAAAAACATTAGAAGAAATAAAACTAAATTGTACAATAAATAAATTATTTGTGAGTGATCAATCAAATAGAATAGCTGATTTAATTTTAAAGAAATATAAAGACTCACCAGAATTTCTATTTAGTGAAGAAACAACAGGTGTATTTAGAAATAAAAATAATAAAAAATGGTATGGAATCATCATGAATGTTGATTATAAAAAGTTCTTCGAAAAAGATGGAAAAACTGATGTCCTAAACATAAAATTAAATCCTGATAAAATTAATAATTTAATTAATGAAGAAGGCTTCTTTAGAGCTTACCATATGAATAAAAAATTATGGATGAGTATAATTTTAGATGATACTATAAAAGATGAAAAAATCATGGAATTAATCGATGAGAGTTATACTTATACAGTAGATAGAAATGAATGGATATTACCAGCAAACCCAAATTACTTTGATATATTTGAATATATGAAAAATAAAAAAACAGTAGAGTGGAAACAACCAAAAAATATAAATTTAGGAGATAATGTCTACATCTATATAGGTTCACCAATTTCCGCAATAATTTATAAAACAGAAGTCTTAGAAAAAGATATAGAAAATAGCTATTCAGATAAAAAAACAATGATTCTAAAAATATTAAAAGAGTATGACAAAGATAAATATACTTTTAAGAAAGTAAAAGAATATGATTTACGAGCAGTAAGAGGTCCACGTAAAATGCCAAAAAAATTAATTGATAAGATAAAGGAAGATGAGTTATATGAAAAAACAAGAAAAAACTAATGTAATGAGAATATTAGATCAAAAGAAAATTAATTATAATAGTTATGATTACACAAAAACAAATGCTGTAAGTGGAATGGAGGTTGCAACTTCTCTTAATGAAGATCCAAATAAAGTATTTAAAACTTTAGTAACAGTTGCCAAATCAAAAATAAATTATGTTTTTGTAGTTCCAGTAAACAAAGAATTAGATTTAAAAAAAGCAGCCAAGGCAGTAGGAGAAAAAAGTATTGAAATGATTAAAAGTAAAGAACTTCTTCCACTTACTGGCTATATTCATGGAGGATGTTCTCCAATTGGTATGAAAAAACAATTTAAAACAGTAATTGATAAGTCAGCAAGCAATTTTGAAACATTTATATTTAGTGGCGGAAAAATAGGTTATCAGGTAGAAGTAACATTAGACGACCTAAAAAAAGTAATAAATTATAGTTTAGAAGACATTACAATAGACTAATATATTTTTTAAGTTGTAAGATAAACGTAGATACATAAAAACAGTCTACGTTTTTTTGTTATAATTAAATTAGTATTATAAAAGATTAATCAACTCTTTATATAAAAAAAATAATATAAATCAATATCTAGAAAAAGAAAAATAAATTTAGTATAATAAATTTATAATAGAGGTGAATAAAATTGAGAGATTTAAAAATAAAAGGTATTTATAGACATTTTAAAGGGAATTATTATTTAGTTGAAGATATTGCTACAGATTCAGAAACAAAAGAGCAATACGTTATATATAGAAAACTATATGATGATAATTCTTTATGGATAAGACCATTAGAAATGTTTTTATCAGAAGTAGATCATAAAAAATATCCTAATGTAAAACAAAAATATAGATTTGAATTGCAAGAAATAAAAAGTGTAGCTGAAAAATTTAAAGGAGAATAAAAATGGAAAAACAATTAGAACATAAACATACAATTCTAATTATTAAAAATAAAGACAAGTATCTACAATATTTTGATAAAAAGTGGAATAGCTACTTATTTTTAAATACTAAAGTAGAAAATAATGTTAATGAAGATGAACTAAAAAAATACATAAAAAAAATATTTAACGTAGATTATATTTCATTAGAATATAAATTTGATAAAGTACATTCTAAATATTCTCCAACTGCAAATAAAGAGAAAACTTATCACCATTATTTTTATAAGGTTAACTTAAATTTAGAAGACAATGATTTTAAAATAAATGATATAGATTATAAATGGTTTACAATGGACGAATTAGAAGCAGACAAAAGAATACAAGAAATTAATAGTGACATAGTAAGCTTTATAAAAGAAAATAATATTTAATAGTAACAAAGAGGTATAACATGGATAAAGAAGAAATGACATTAGAAGAAAAAGTTGAATATTTAGAAAAAAGAGTATCTCATCTAGAAACTATAGAACGAAATAGAAAAATTAGAGCTATTATCACTTTGATTATGAGAATATTAGTTTATATTGCTATTGGTATTGCTTTAGTATTCGCTTGGAATTATGTAAATGAAAATTATATTAAGCCATATAAAGAAACAGTAGAGGAAATTCAAGGCATAAAAGAAGAAACAACAGATAAAATAACTGGTATTTTCAAAAAAAATCAAAAAAAATAAGAAATTTTAAAAAAAGTGTTGACATATTCTTATATTTTAGTATAATTAAAAATGTCTACTGATTTAGTCGATACTTAGTTAACGGAAAGAACTGAGATTCGATTAAAAAATATGCGGATGTAGTTTAATGGTAGAACCTCAGCCTTCCAAGCTGACTACGTGGGTTC
>OIYG01001808.1_pt1 | contig 15183 bp, 11 predicted proteins | sample 1587861 | NCBI WGS metagenome assembly OIYG01 (sample SAMN03283272) | human gut metagenome | biome: human-associated habitat; material: feces | host: Homo sapiens | place: Peru | collected 2012 | reverse complement strand
CCGATTTTGTCATAGCTGTCGGAACAGCTACTGCTACTGTTGCAGCCAGAATTGCTGTTAATAAAAAATTTTTTTTCATAAAGAATATCCTCCTTCATAAATTTATGTTTACCTTTCGTACTACTTTGTTGAAATAGCAATTAGCATTAGTTTAATACTTATTTTATCCATATGCAAGAGTCAGTAATTATACACCGATAATCCAGAGAATTTCCTATGTTTTTCCTATTTTTAATGGTATGTCCGTAAAAATGACATTTTTAATAGTAAATCCGGATTATGTAATTATTTAATTCAATAACTTATTGGGTTTTCCATTTGTCTCAGAAATGTTTTTAGAAGTATAAAAAATTATAATTAGAAAATTATTTTGAAAGTCTATCCACTAGAATTGTTGATGTATTAGATGGTATATGTAATCGTTCTTTTTTTAACAACGTTCTTGTCCTTTGATATAACATAATCAGCTTTAATACTTGTGTAAAACGGATACATTTTGGGCATATATGAATACAAGATAAATTCGTTATCCAATGCTTCTTTCAAATGTATAATTGCCTGCAATCTCGGTTTTATCATTTTTTCATATTGTGCTGCACTTTGAATCTGTTCCAATGTTATTTTTCTACCTAGTATTCTATCAACTACCTTGCCTGAATTATAGTTTTGTACAAAAATAAAGGGTTCCACATAACGTAGAACCCTATCAATGTGTTTTCGTTCAGTTCTTTTTAAAGAACCTATCCGGGTTGAGGTAATCACATAACCCAATATCAAGCTCCACAATCGGCTGCATCCCGACACAGTCAACTGCTTCATTGCCACGATAGCTGATCGACGCCGCTATCCTCTGAGAATATTGTACCACAAAATAAATCGTAATCAACATTTTTATACGTATAAACGTACAAAATATTATATGTTTATTTTAATAAAAATATTACAATCGGCTACCTCATTGCTCCATTAGAATCAAAATAATATCTTTTTCCATTAATTGTCTTCCAGCCCGTCTGCATCACTCCGTTGCCATCCATGTAGTACCAGTTCTTTCCTATATATTTCCAGCCTGTCTGCATTACTCCGTTACTATCCATATAGTACCAGTACTTTCCTACCTGCTTCCAACCCGTCTGCATCGAACCGTCACTATTAAGGTAGAACCAATTTTTGCCTACCTGTTTCCAGCCTGTTTGAACAACACCATCACTATTCATATAGTACCATTTACTGCCTACCTGCTTCCAGCCCGTCTGTAATGCACCTTCGCTGTCAAAGTAATATGTTAATTTGCCGACCTTTACAAACAGTCTTGCCATCGAACCATCCGGCTTACAGTAATAAGTCTTACCATATCTTGTGAACCATCCGGTTCTCATATCACCTGATTCATTGAAGAAATACCAGTTGCTGCCTATATATTTCCAGCCTGTCTGCATCACTCCATTGTTATCCATATAGTACCATTTGCTGCCTATATACTTCCAGCCGGTCTGCTTAATATTCTGGCTATAGTAATACCATTTACCATTATCATATACCCAGCCATTTTTTATTTCCTTTATCGTAAAATTAATTACCCTGCTTCCGGTGTAATAACCTTTTCCGGTTATAGTTACTGTTGCTGTTCCCGGATTAATATGATTGCTGTATGAAACTGTATAATCCGTTCCGTTAGTAAGTGTTATTCCGTTATACTTCACGGTAACAGAAGGTGTTATTCCTTTACCGGTATAAGTCTGTGTTGCAATACTGCCTATTGTTACACGGCTGAGAGGAGTTGTTACTCTTACTTTAACATGATTCGTTGTTGTAGTTTCGGTAAATCCATTCTTAGAGACTGTGACATTGCAGTAGTAGTATTTTTCTCCGTTTTTGCCTGTTGCAGGTACATATTTTGCGGATGTGGCATTGGCTATTGGGGTTCCTGAAGCAGTCTTTGAAGATGCTTCGTACCACTGGTATGTGTATGTTGCTGCCGAATCTATATTGGTTACTGTTGTAGCGAGTTCAACTCTGCTGCCGATTTCTATATTTTTGTCACCGATAGACGATAATATTGGCTTATCAGGTTTTACGATGACTTCAGGTTCCTTGCCTATTATCAATGCCGGTGACTGGAACGCTGTCAATTCCCTTCCCGTACCCTGCAACGGATTTCTGGCATAAGCTGTTACCCTGACATAATATGTCTTGTTCTCATCATAATCCGGCATATTAAAAGTATTGGTATATGATTTATAATAGCCATCATTTACATCTTTTGATTCCGATATGTACACATGATACATTGTATCTATATATTTATCAGGAAATGTATAAGCATCCCACTTAATTGTATTGGCAGCTTTATCATATGTAAGATTAGCAATTGGCTCATACCTTACATACATTGGGTTAAACGCTATTCCCTTTCCCTGTTTATAGACATTATCTTCTATTACATACGGAATTATCTGATATGTCACCTGAGTGTTTTCTGCAATTGATTCCACATCATCAATGTATGAATCTACATCTTTGGCATCTATTGTAACTGTATCCTGATTTGTTATTATACGTTTTACATAATATCCTGATGCATTTTCAACTTTGTCCCACGTAAGTTTAAATTTCTTGTATTCATCATTATTAATGTGTCCGTTTGTTGGATTATTAAGTTTTTTATTACCAACATAACGTGAGCTTTTTAAAGATTCTATGTCCTTGCTTCCATCATTAAATACCGTAATGATGGAATAATAGTATGCCTTGTTATACTTTGGCACATTATTATCTGTATATTCATTTGTAACCGCGGATGCTATTTCAGAGTAATTTTCTCCATCTTCCGAGCGTAATACTTTATAGCCCTTTGCACCACTGATTTTTTCCCATTTAACAGAAATTCCTGTTCCTGTGGATTCAACATTAGTTATTCTCGTTCTTGGAATGTCTATTGATATTTTCTTTATCTGCGACGGAGAAATAGTATCCATGCCATGGCTATTGTTATAGGCTTTCACATAATAGTAATATGTCTTTCCAAAAGCAAGACCGGTATCGGTGAAGGTCACATCCGTTCCATTATATACAAGTGAATAGTCCGCGTCTCCCTCAGCTTTTCTGTAAAGTGCATACCCTGCTGCATCGCTTGTCTTTTTCCATGTAATAACTGCTTTATCAAGTCCCGACTGTTCAGTACCCGTTATTTCCGAAGCCTCTATATCTTTTTTAGCAGTAGTAAATGCTTTAATACAAAAGTCCGCATCCGGATATCTGTCATAACTGTTTTCATTAATATCCACCCATCTGTTGTAATAATACAGATAACTGTGTCCCGGTGCTGTGGAATTAACCACATCCCAATATATATGATCATTATCTGCGGTCTGATATTCACTTATTGAATAATTAATTCCTGCGGCATTATCAAAAGTAACTACAACGGAGAAAGTATCTCCGCTATGTAACGTAATGCTTTCAGGAAGCTCCGTTGTATAATATCCGGCATAAGTTGTTTTTCCTGTATAGGATGTAAGTAAGGTTCCGTTCTCCGGAGTTATGGTACCTGCTGTAGTGTTTACTTTGTAAATGTCAATCGTGTATGAAAGATTAGAATTGCCAACAGCAAAAGCCACACTTCTAAGGATCTCGTCGGTGGTTCCGTTTACCTTGAATATATTGGCAAATTTCTTCTCGTTCTTATAAGACGAAGCATTATTCTGGATAAAATGATTAAAAATCGTGCTTCCGTCATACTGGTAATTATAATCATAAGTATCTGCCGGAACGATTTCATATATAACCGCATTCATATTCTGGATACTTGATTCATAGTATGACATCCAGAAATATCCGTTATTGCCGGCTCTGCTGCCCCAGCTGTTCTTAATTAACCATGCTCCGTTTCCCGGAGGTGTCTCATAACCATTCGCTGCAAACAGGGATTTATCAATATTGTCATCCCAGCCTACAATGGTTACTTCATGTCCCGAACCTGTGGGTTCGGAATAGTACACATATTGGGCAGAAGGCAACTGATTGGTGGTATATATTGTACTTACGGCACCGTTTTCAATAATTGCCTGCTTGACAAGGTCACGTTCCTTCATATTGATATACTTCTGGCCGGTTAAAATATATGACACATCTTCTGCCTTAAAGGTATATGTTGTTTTCTCCTGATCAAGCTGATTCGGATCTGATGCTTCAGGAACGCTTTTCTGATTCATAACACCTGCCCACTTGCTAAGAGTCTTAAAAGCATATTGGTCATTGCCACCATTGGCAAAAGAATATGTCATGGTATAATTGGTTGACTTATCGCCCGTTGTACCGCCAAGTGGATCTGTAAATGTGCTGTCATTGAATGTCATATATGCAAGTCCGAATTCTGACAAATCTATATCATCCGGGGATGACACATATCCGTGGGATAATGCGTAGGATTCCATTGCAGCACACGCACCGTATGCCCAACAGATTCCAAGGTTTCCCTGATCCTTGACACTTGTCACATAGCCTCTGTCCACAGATGAATATGACGACGGAATAGCCGTGTTCCTTGCTAATCCATAAAATATTGCCGAATTTGCTACATATCTGCTTATATTGCCTGAATTGCCTACTAAAGGTGCTTCAAAGCTATGCAGTAATGCCCCCGAATTGCCACTCCTCGTATCCGCTTCAACAGTATCTTTTACATTATTAACATCTTCTGCCGCTTTCGTTCCCATAGCGGTAAAATTAACAGATGATGTTACAGTAACTGCGGAAATAAGGACAGCTAATAACCTGTTCATTCTTCCTGTCATAAATTATCCTCCGTATTCTGTTTTCTCTTGTCCCGTCCCTTAAACTGATATTATTATACAATAATTCCGGCAGGATGTCACATACTTCTTAACCTTTTTATAAGCTCTTTTGTTGCAAGTGATTGTGGTTTTCTCTCATCATATAGAAGACATATCAGACGTTTTGGCAGCTTATCTTTTAATTTTATAACGGTTACATTCCCACCCATCATACTTTCCGGTACAAAGCCTATTCCAAGTCCTGATTTTACCATTGGTATAACCTGATCCGTAGTTGCCGCAATTACATTAGGTTTAATATCCATTCCTTTTTTTCTGAAAAGTTCCTCATAATACTCCCTTGTTGCCGTTCCTTTTGAAAGAAAAATGACAGGATATTTTTCCAGTTCCTTAAGACTTATTTCTTTATTATCAGGTATTCCAAACATCTTATGTGCTACGGGATATTCCGTGAATTCACATATATTTTCACAGGATAAAGAATCATTTTTATTAATGTTTATGGGTGTGGTTACAAGCGCCAGCTCCACCTCATCATTTTTAAGGCTTTTTATCGCAGACGGTGTTGACTCATTGGTTATCTGAACCATGACATTGGGGAAATCTCTCCTGTAGGCAGCAAGCACCGGCAGAAGGACTTCGTGTAATGCTATCTCACTGACTCCGATTTTGACACTGCCGCTATCCATTCTCTTAGTCTGTTCCAGTTCATGTTCCGCTAAGGATATCTGTTCAAAAGCAATATTCACCCTTTTAAAAAGCATTTCCCCCTCCCTTGTAAGCTTAATTCCCTTTCTCGAACGGTAAAACACCTGTACTCCAAGCTGTGATTCCAGATTATTCATAGCCCTTGTTATATTGGGCTGGCTGTTATCCAGAGCCTCCGCTGCCTTGGTAAAACTTCCGAACTTCACAACATAATAAAATATCCTATAATAATCATAAGTAATATTCATAAATCTCCTATATATCATTTTGATATGTTAAATATTATTTTTATACCTTTTACATATAGATATGTGATTATTATAATCTATTTCTAGAAATAATCAATGATTCAGTTTTAAGTAGAAGGAGAAAAATTATGAACAAAGATTTAACAGTGGGAAATCCCGAGAAGGTGCTGTGGAAATTCTGTATTCCGTTGTTCGGAAGCATCATTTTCCAACAGTTATACAACATAGCCGATTCATGGGTAGCCGGAAAATTCATCGGTGAAAATGCCCTTGCGGCTGTTGGCAACAGTTATGAAATCACTCTTATTTTTATTGCATTTGCATTCGGCTGTAACATAGGCTGTTCCGTAATTACGGCAAGGTTTTTCGGAAGTAAGGAATACGGAAATGTCAAAACATCTGTTTACACATCAATGGTAACAAGTGCAGCTATGTGTCTTATACTTATGTTTATCGGAATATTTGCAGGCGGTGCTTTGCTTCATGCCATAGGTACACCTACCAAAATCTATGATGATTCCAAATTATATCTTGATATTTATGTATATGGTCTTCCTTTTGTATTTTTCTATAACATAGCCACAGGTATTTTCTCTGCTCTCGGTGACAGCAAAACGCCTTTCTATTTTCTTGCTGCATCCTCACTTTCAAACATCGGCGTGGATATTCTTTTTGTAAAGGTATTCAACATGGGTGTTGCGGGTGTTGCATGGGCAACTTTCCTTTGCCAGAGTATAAGCTGCATACTTTCGCTTGTTGTAGTTCTTCGTCGTCTTCACAAAATCGAAACCGATGAGAAACATTACATATTTAAGAAAAGTATTTTCGTACAGTTCATTACTATTGCAATTCCAAGTATTTTACAGCAGAGCTTCATATCAATCGGTAATATCGTTATCCAGAAAGTCATCAATGGGTTTGGAACCAGTGTAATTGCCGGATATTCCGCAGGTGTCAAGCTTAACAACCTTGTAATTACATCATTTACAACACTTGCAAACGGTGTCTCCAATTTTGCTTCCCAGAATATCGGTGCAGCAAAATTCGACCGTGTCAAATCCGGTTTTAAAGCAGGTGTCAAATTAGTATGGTGCCTTTCAATTCCGCTTTGTTTATTATATGTCATCTTTCCGAAGGCTTTACTTACCTTCTTTATCGATAATCCATCCGCTGAGGCTATAAGTTCAGGTTCAATATATCTGAGAATCCTTGCCCCATTTTATTTTGTAGTATCGGCTAAACTTGTAGCCGATGGTATCCTCCGAGGCGCAGGTCTTATGAAGCAATTCATGATTGCAACATTTACAGACCTTATATTAAGAGTTGTTCTTGCTATAGTCTTATCAAAGACAGCTCTTCTAAGTACCGGAATCTGGTGTGCCTGGCCAATCGGATGGACGGTTGCCACTGCCATATCTATCTTCTTCTACAGGCAGGGCAAATGGAAAGAATGTTAAAAATTTCTATGGCATTCTTTCCTTGATTACCAAAAAAGAGTTCCGTGCATATAAGCTGCGGAACTCTTTTTTATTTTTTTGCATTTTCTATATCTATCAAACACCCACCGCCAATTGTTTTTTCAGGACAATATATAATCTCTGATTGCTTATCAGATGAATTTATTGACAATAATTTACGTCTATCTTACAATTAGTACATCACATAAAAATAAGGAAGACAATTACAATGGCTAAATTAAATTGTTTTGTTGCACAGTCAGGCGGTCCTACTGTTGCAATCAACTCCAGTCTTGCGGGAGTAATTAAGGGTGTCGCAGACTCGGAAATGTATGACACAATCTACGGTTCGGTTAACGGTATTCTGGGTATTCTTGATAACAGGATCCTTAATCTTTCAGAAAAAGTTCCTGATGATAAAGCGCTTTTGTGCCTTAAGCACACACCTGCCATGTATCTCGGTTCATGCCGTTACAAATTACCGGATTACCGCAGGGATGACAGCGATTATAAGAGAATTTTTGAACAATTCAGTCGTTATAATATAGGAGCATTTTTCTACATCGGCGGTAATGATTCCATGGACACTGTGCTTAAGCTTTCGGAATATGCCTCTTTAACAGGCAGTGATGTAAAAATTATCGGTATCCCAAAGACCGTTGACAACGACCTTATGGTAACAGACCACACACCGGGATTTGGTTCCGCTGCAAAATATGTTGCAACTTCCCTTCTTGAAATTGCACATGACACATTTATTTATGCGGTAAAAAGTGTAACCATTGTTGAGATAATGGGAAGGGATGCCGGATGGCTTACCGCCGCATCCGCACTTGCAAGAAACGGTTATAATACGGCACCTCACTTTATTTATCTGCCTGAAGTTCCTTTTGACAAGGACAAATTCATCGAAGATGCCAAAGAATTTCTTAAAACCAATAACAATCTTATTGTTGCAATTTCTGAAGGTATACGGGATAAAGACGGCAACTATGTAAGTGCCGGAGACTGTGTAGCCGACCATTTCGGTCACAAGATGTTAAGTGGTGCCGGACAGGCTCTTGCTGAAATCGTAAAAGAAGAAATCGGTGTTAAAGTCCGTTCTGTAGAAGTCAATGTATTACAGCGTTGTGCAGCCCATGAAGCTTCAAAGACAGACCTTGACGAAGCTTTTAATTCCGGTCATAAGGCTGTAGAGCTCGCCGAAGCAGGTGTTACCGCTTCAATGGTTACAATGACCCGTTCTAGCAACGCCCCTTATACCATTGAATACGGCTATGCCAGAATCGCAGGAATTGCCAATGAAGCCAAGTCCGTTCCTGTTGAATGGATTAATGAACGCGGTAATGACGTAACCGCTGAGATGATTGACTACTTAAAACCTCTTATTGAAGGAGAAGTTACACTCACATATAGAGACGGAATTCCTGTATATATGGATGTAAGTCATCTTAAACCGGGAGTTCTTCCTGTAGAAAAAAGATAAATTTACACACTAAAAAGGGCATCACCACTATTTGAAGTTGGTAATGCCCTTTTCTATATTCTATTTATTAAACAGGCTCTCTGCATAATACACCGACTGCATAGCGTCTTTTCCATAAAAATCCGCTCCAATCATATCTGCATATTCCTGAGTGAGGACTGCACCGCCAACCATTATCTTACAATCGGGACATTTTTCCCTTAAAAGTTTTATGGTTGCTTCCATATTGACTACAGTAGTAGTCATAAGTGCACTAAGTCCTACAAGTTTGGCATCGTTAGCTATTACAGCATCAACAACATCCTCAGGCGGAACGTCCTTTCCAAGGTCTATTACATTATAGCTGTAATTCTCAAGGATAACCTTCACGATATTTTTTCCGATGTCATGGATGTCACCCTTAACGGTTGCAATAACAACTGTTGCTTTCTTTTCTTCAGAGCTTCCGCTCTTTTTCATATATTCCTTAATTGCCTCAAAACCGGCTTTGGCAGCTTCAGCACTCATAAGTAACTGAGGAAGGAACATTGTTCCCTTTTCAAAACCTTTTCCCACAATATCAAGTGCAGGCACAAGATCTCCGTTAATTATATCCATTGGTGCTTTAGTTTTAAGGAGTTCAACGGTTTCTGTGTATGCATTTTCTTTAAGGCCCTTGACAATACAATCCGAGAGACTGAAATTTGCCGTTGTCTTAGGTTTTGTTTCTGCTGTTTCAGGTGCCACTGCGTATTTTTCAATATATTTTGTACACTGGCTGTCATTACCTGAAAGAACCATATATGTATCGTATGACTGCATCATCGCCTTTGCATTAGGATTAATTATACCTGCCGACAATCCTGCCTGAAGTGCCATGGTAAAAAATGTTGAAGTAATGAGTTCTCTTTGTGGCAATCCAAAAGAAATATTTGATACGCCGAGAACCGTTCTTCCGCCTCTTGCTTTAATTTCACGGACAGTATCAAGGGTTATATTAGCTGATTCATTATCCGTACTCATTGTCATTGTGAGCGCATCTATAACTATATCTTTAGCTTTAATTCCGTAAGTTGCCGCAGTTGCATATATCTTTTCGGCAATTTTAATTCTGCCCTCTGCGGTATCAGGTATTCCATCCTCATCAAGGCAAAGTGCAACAACCGCACCGCCGTATTTTTTTACAAGAGGAAATACCTGTTCCATAACTTCCTTCTTGCCATTAACAGAATTAACCATCGGCTTGCCGTTGTAGATTCTCATAGCAGTTTCCATTGCATTCATATCAGTTGTATCAATCTGAAGAGGAAGATCAAGAATACTTTGCAGTTCAAAAACAGTATCTTTCATCATTGCTGTCTCATCTATTTCCGGAAGTCCGACATTGACATCAAGAATGTGTGCTCCCGAATCAGCCTGTTTAGTTCCCTCTTCAAGGATATATGTCATATTGTGGTCACGTAATGCCTGTTTAAACTTGGATTTACCTGTAGGATTGATTCTTTCCCCGATAATTACGGGCACTTTTCCAATTTCTACCGCATGGGAATATGAAGACACAAGCGTAATATCTTTTTCCTCAATAGGAATCGGCTTTAAATCCTTACATCTGTCGTACGTTGCCATGATGTGTTCAGGTGTTGTTCCGCAGCATCCGCCGATAATCCATGCTCCGTCTTTTACAAGAAGTTCCATATAATTGGCAAATTCTTCAGGTCCTACATCATAAACCGTCCTGCCATTTTCAGATCGTGGAAGTCCGGCATTAGGATTGATAATAAGCGGTACAGATGCGTATTCTGCCATTTCTTCAAAAATCGGCTTCATCTGTTCAGGTCCGAGTCCGCAGTTCATTCCTATGGCATCAACATTAAGCCCTTCAAGAAGTGCTACGACTGCTGCCGGAGTTGCTCCTGTAAGCATTTTATGGCTTTCATCAAAAATAACGGTCGCAAACACAGGAAGATCTGAATTTTCTTTTGCGGCAAGAACAGCCGCCTTAAGCTCATAGGTATCACTCATTGTTTCAATGAGGATAAGGTCCGCCCCCGCTTTGTCGCCTATTCGTACAATTTCCGCAAATACATCAACCGCATCAGCAAAATCAAGGGTTCCCATAGGTTTTAATAATTTACCGCAGGAGCCTATATCAAGTGCCACATAAGCCTTTTTACCTGTTTCGGCAACAGCTTTCTTAGCATTGGCAATGCCCGCTGTAATTATCTCTTCAAGATTATCAAACTTAAATCTGTTAGCGCCGAAAGTATTGGCATTAATAATATCCGCTCCGGCATTGATATATGCCTTATGAATATCTATCAATACTTCCGGTCTGGTAAGGTTCCAGGTCTCCGGAAGCTCTCCCGGTTCAAGACCTCTTTCCTGCAAAAGAGAGCCTAGTCCGCCGTCAAAAAATAATATTCTTCTGCCTAATTCATCAAGGATGTTCATAAATATTCTTCTTTCTTATCTTCTATATTGGCATTCGGCATTACCACAGGCTTCACAGCCCTCCAAATGGCATTTTGTATCTATTTTACTAAGTCCCATAATGGCGGATACCGACTTTTCAGGAATCATTATTCCCCCTTCTGACAAAGTAATCCCTATTAATTTGGTGGCATTTATTGCATTAAGGAATTTTCCCTGATGACTCAATGCAAAATCTCCATATCCCGGACTGAATCTCGGTCTGACGTACAACCCTTCTTTTTTAACCTTTGCGGTTATGTCATTCTGACAGTCATTACAGTAATCTTCGATTGCAGCTGCCGCCGCAGCCTGAATTACCGCAGCTTTGGCTATGTCAAGTTTAAGTGCTTTATTAAGAAGGCGGTCAACATCTGTTCCTAACGTTGCCGCAAAAAGAACGGCCTCACTACAGCCTCTTAAATTTTTTGCAAGATTATGGCTTTCAATGGTGAGGCCTGCTACAGATATCACGTCATCTTCTGATATAAAAACATCAAAGCGCCTGTAAACGTTTTTGGGTTTGGCAGCCGCTTCAACTTCCTTTATGCAGTTATTAATTAATTCCATTACCCTGTCATCAGGAATATTTTGTCCGTATCCAAGGTAACGGATTACTTCTTTTCTGGTTATCATTTATTTAATAATCTCCGAAAGATTCTTCTGGATTCCCGCAGCTACTTCCGGCTTATTCATTGAATATACATGAATATGATTTATTCCATTGGCAATTAAATCAATAATCTGGTCTGTGGCATAAGCAATTCCCGCCTGCTGCATTGCCGCAGGATTAGTCCCGAAATGGTCCACAAGATTTCTGAATCTCTCAGGCATATTACTGCCTGAAAGTTTAAGTGCATTGGCAACCTGCGTAGCTCTTGTAATAGGCATTATTCCAGGTACCACAGGTACGACGATACCCTGTTCCCTTATCCTGTAAAGGAAATTATAGTAGATATTATTATCGAAAAACATCTGTGTCGTAAGAAATTCACAGCCTGCTTCAATCTTTTTCTTAAGGTTACCGATATCTTCCTTCTTATTAGCGGCATCAACATGTCCCTCAGGGTAGCACGCTCCTCCTATGCAAAAACCATCACCGGCGTATTCTTTTATTTCTGATATAAGCTCTGACGCATATCTGTAATGTGCAAAAGGGTCTCCATCATAATCTTTAGGTCTGTCGCCTCTTAATGCAAGAATATTCTCAATTCCTTTAGTTCTCATGCCATCAAGAGATTTATGTATATCATCTTTATCCGCACCTGCACAGGTTAAATGTGCAATAGTGCATACATCATATCTTTTCTGGATATCACCTGCAATATCTAAGGTGCTCTTACTTGTGCTTCCTCCGGCTCCATAGGTAACACTCATATATGCCGGTTTCAATGCGGCAACATTCATTGCAGCATTATAAATTGATTCATAATTGGCTTCTGACTTGGGCGGAAAAACCTCAAACGAAACCGTTACTTTATCTGATTTGAGCAAATCAATAATCTTCATTGGTTCTATATCCTTTCAGTTAATGACGGATTATCTTTTTCTTCCAAGTATTCTGAGCAGATGGAGGAAAAGATTGGTAATATCAAGATAAATTGATATTGCACTGTCTACCGCATTGTCCACTGTCTTGATATATCTTTGTGCAACGTAATAATCATATCCGATGTAGAGGCTGAAAATTACTGCTCCAATCCATGAATAAATGTAAGAATCAATACCAAGGAATGTCATTACTATTCCGGATAAAACAAACCCAATCAGTCCTGCGAACAATAAACCGCCGATTCTTGAGAAAAAGTTAGGATATATTATGCTTAAAGAAATCATACATCCTGTGATTATCGCGGTAAAAAGGAATGCAAGTCCTACTTCTTCCGCTCCAATTCCGCCATAATACGAAACAACAGAAGCCACAACAAGCCCTACCGGCACAACTACCATGTTATATCCGATAAAACTGACAACCGGGCTCTTACTCTTATATGAAATTACCTGACCGCCAAATGCCAATGCAAAATATGCAATAAGGAAAATAAACGGATTAACGCTTGCAACAAAATCACCGCAAAAAGCACAAAGAACAACGTTCATTGCCACTCCCCATAACACTGTTGCTCCCAGTGTAAGGTTGTATATTCTGTCTGAAACAATTACATCATCACTGTGAAAAACCTGCATCTCGGCTTTTCTTTCACTTGCCATACTCATATCAATATCCTCCTGATTTTTTTAAGATTATAACATATTTATTTTATCACTGCTACAGAAAATTCTTCCATTATACCATCAAATTTCTTATCGGATAAAAGATTACTCCTGCCGGCAAACTCTTCCAAGGTCACTCTGTCACCTTTTCCATGCAGAATAACAGTCACTTTACCATCACCTTCACCACAACAGTATATAATTATATTATTCTCATTATCTGTCCTGTATTCGGTTATTGTGCCCTGTGCTATATCTTTATATTCCTTACGGATTGCAATAAGCCTTCTGTACAGACTGTATGTATCTTCATCCTGATATTTGGAATCCCACAACATTCCACGTCTGTTGTCAGGGTCATTTTCCCCTCCGATTCCATATTCGTCTCCGTAATATATAAAAGGCATACCAGGTAAAAGCAACGACATTGCCGCAGCAAAACGTTGTTTTTTCCTATCATTACCGCACATTGCAAGAAAACGCGGAGTATCATGTGTATCAATTAAATTCCATAACACATTGAATATCTGTGGTGGAAACATTCCTCTTATGTGCCCTATGTCTTCAACCGCTTCGCTTGCGGTTATACTGCTGTCCATAACATAATCTTTTACCAGACGCCAGAAGCTGTAATTCATTATGCTGTCCCATTCATCACCGTCAAGATAATCCCTTCCGTGCTGCCAGTCTTCTCCAACAATGAGGGCATCTTTTTTGACACTGCGGATTGCTTTTCTGAATTTTTTCATAAATGAATGGGAAATCTCATCTCCGACATCAAGTCTCCAGCCGTCTATGTCACATTCCTCAATCCAGTACTTGCCTACGTTGGTAAAATATTCTGCCGTCTCATCATTGGACATATTAAGTTTTGGCATTCCGCCATAATATGCAAACGTAAGATATCCCGGAATTTTAGTTCCCGAACCCATATTGATGGGATATTTTTCTATATAATACCAGTCATAATACCTGGAACTGCTGCCATTCTTCATTACATCCTGAAAAGCAAAAAAATCGGTGGCTGTATGATTAAAAACTCCGTCAAGTATAACCTTCATACCCATTTCGTGGCATTTTTCCACAAGCTCTTTCAGGTCTGCCTTAGTTCCCAGATCAGGAGATATCTCATAATAATCTACAGTATTGTATTTATGTGTTGACGGAGATTTAAAAATCGGTGTGAGATATAATACATCTATTCCAAGTTCCTTAAGATGGTCCAAAGTATTAATTATTCCTCTTAAATCACCTTTAAGGTCTGTTTTGTCTCCTATCGGTGCTTTATACCAGACATTCTCCGGTACATGCTTTGTTGTAGCATATCTTGCAGGAAAAATCTGATATACAACCTTACCTGCCGCCCAATCAGGGACATCAATTCTTTCTTCTTCCCTTAACTTGCATGTGCAGTTATACATTCTGTCAATGTCTGTTATCTCATTTCCGGAAAAATATTCACTTCCGATGAATACTTTTTCTCCGTCATTTCCTGTTATTTCAAAATAATATCTTATACATCTTATGCTGTAATCAAAGTACACCGTTGTCTCATAATAATCGCAAAGCCTGTCTGTTGCGATTTTTTTCATCATATGTGCCTGCTTCGTATCTTTTACTTCAGGCTTCATATACTTATCCAATGTATGAAGTACAATTTCCGATACATCGCTTTTTTTAGTCTGTATTCTAAATAAAAAACCGTTATTTCCAACTGATAAGCAACATCTTTTATCTGCTATATGTCTTATTGCTGAAAGTTCCATATCTTCTGCCACTCAAAATGTGATTAAACATACTCACATCGAGATAATGTAGACTCTCAC
>OIYG01001803.1_pt1 | contig 15224 bp, 13 predicted proteins | sample 1587861 | NCBI WGS metagenome assembly OIYG01 (sample SAMN03283272) | human gut metagenome | biome: human-associated habitat; material: feces | host: Homo sapiens | place: Peru | collected 2012 | reverse complement strand
AGCATTCCACGTTGCTCCAAGGCTGTTTTTTATGTTTTTTGTTTTTGATTCCATTGACGATTCGGCAAAATTGCCTATATGACGAAATTTGAGTAATTTTGTGGCGTGAATTCATAATCACGAATTTAAGCTGATGAAGATAGGACAAATCGATTTGGGCAATCGCCCCGTGATGTTAGCACCGATGGAAGATGTTACCGACCTCTCGTTCCGACAGATATGCCGTGAACAAGGGGCGGATATGGTATATACTGAATTTGTGTCGGCTGATGCGCTGATTCGCAATATTCAAGCCACCCTGCGCAAACTCAATATTTCCGACGCTGAAAGGCCTGCCGCCATTCAAATCTATGGTCGTGAGGTGGAGCCAATGGTGGAAGCTGCGAAGATGTGCGCCGAGGTAAATCCAGATGTCATCGACCTGAATTTCGGTTGTCCTGTGAAGAAAGTGGCAGGCAAGGGTGCTGGCTCAGGCTTGCTCCGCAACGTGCCGTTGATGTGCGAAATCACTCGCGCGGTGGTCGATGCTGTGAATGTGCCAGTGACGGCAAAAACCCGCCTCGGTTGGGACTGCAACACCAAGCACATTGTGGAAGTGGCAGAGCAGTTGCAAGATTGCGGTATTCAAGCTCTCACCATCCATGGCCGCACCCGTAGCCAGATGTACACCGGTGAAGCCGACTGGACGCTGATTGGCGAGGTGAAGAACAACCCTCGAATGCACATCCCCATCATCGGTAACGGCGACATCACTTCTGCCCAAAAACTGAAGGAATACTACGACCGTTACGGCGTGGACGGCATTATGGTGGGCAGAGCCTCGATAGGCGCACCATGGATTTTCAAGGAAATGAAGCAGTATATGCTCACTGGCGAGGTGCCACACATCTCCAACAAGGAGAAAATGTCTCTGCTGCGCCGCCAAATCAACGAGAGCATCAACCGCATCGACGAGTTCCGTGGCATTCTGCACATTCGTAGGCATTTGGCTGCCACTCCACTTTTCAAGGGAATACCTAATTTCCGCGAAACTCGCATCGCCATGCTGCAAGCGCGCACTTTTGCCGAACTCAACGACATTTTAAACCATATCGAAGCCACTTATTTAGGCGAATAAACCAACAAAAAACTAATATGAAGATGATGAGAAAATGTATGACTGCGCTTTTGTGGTGTGTGATGCTGACCGCCACCCTTCTGGCACAAGCGCAAAGCCACAAGGTGGTGAAGGTGGGCGATTTCACCTCGCTCAAGGTGAGCAACAACATCAACGTGATTTATTGTGCCGACGATGAAAAGGCAGGCACAGCCGAATTTGACGCGCAACAAAGCATTGCCAACGTGTTTATCTTCAACAACGACAACAAGGGCAAACTCAATATCCAACTCGCCGACTACAATCTCACTAAAGGCGTGCCCACCGTCACGGTGTATTCGTCGATGCTGCAAGAGGTGATTAACCAGAGCGACAGCACCGTGATCATCAACAATATCCCCGATACGCCACTGTTTAAGGCAAAAACCTGCAACAACGGCACCATCATCATTCACGGACTGAACACCATCACCACCGAACTGAAAGAAGCCACTGGCAAGGGCCATATCCAAGCTGATGGCGTGACTGAGAATTTGGTTTGCAAACTGGTGGGAACGGGCGTAATCAGAGCACTCGACCTTGCTGCGAAAGAAATTTCCTGCACCATGAGCGGCTCTGGTCATATCTACTGCCACAGCACTGGCGGAGAACTGAAACTGAAAGGTTTCGGTAGCGGAAAAGTGCACTACACAGGCACGCCCTCCAAAGTGAAAGTCAAGAAATTAGGCACCCTCAAAGCCCTCCCATACCAAGGCGCCAAGTGAGTCAACAGGTCAACAGGTCAACAAGTCAACAGGTCAACAAGTCAACAGGTCAACAGGTCAACGAGTCAACAGGTCAACGAGTCAATAGGTCAACGAGTCAACAGGTTAACGAGATTTCGTATTTAAGATAAAAACTCTTATAAACAATAAGTATGAATTGCAGGAAGATATTTCTTTTTGCCTTGATTTCCGTAGTGGCACTAAACGCTACTGCACAAGACAACGACACTTACGATGAACAAATCACCGTACAACAGAAAAAAGGGGAATTTGAATACTCCGCAGAGACTCAGGGCAGTTTCTCGCACGGCAAGACCCCTCTATGGTTGAACGCTAACAAATATGGTCTTTCGTCGCTTGATGAGACCAACGGCTACATCAGAGGAACGCTGCAGAGAGACATCAGCAACGACAAGGAAAAGAAATTAGGTTACGGCTTCGGCGTTGACGCCGCCGTGCCATTCAACTATACGAGCAACGTGGTCCTGCAACAGGCATACGTGGAGGGGCGATGGCTATATGGCACACTCTCCATCGGAGCGAAGGAAAGACCGATGAACTTGAAGAACAACAACCTCAGTAGCGGTTCGCAGACATTCGGAATTAACGCTCGCCCCGTACCACAGGTAAGGCTGTCGCTTGAAGACTACTGGAAGGTGACGCTCACAGGCGGATGGGTGCAGTTGAAAGGTCATGTGGCATACGGAATGATGACCGACGACTCATGGCAGCACAAATTCACCAATAAGCGGAACAGATATGCCGACAATGTGCTTTACCACTCAAAGGCTGGATTCATTAGAATCGGAAGCGAACCGCATAAGCACCCTCTCTCTGTGGAATTGGGGCTGGAGATGGCATCGCAGTTTGGCGGCAAATTGTATATTCCAAATGCAGATGGAACCATGACAGTGATAAACGGAAACACGAGTTTTAGAGGCTTTTGGAACGCATTCCTGCCAGGAGGTAAGGACATCACCGACGGCAAGAACTACAAGAATGCTGAAGGCAACCAACTGGGCAGCTGGATGATGCGTCTGAACTATGAGAAAGACCAATGGAAGGCTGGATTCTACGTTGACAAATACTTTGAAGACCACTCGGCGATGTTCCAGCTCGACTACAACGGATATGGAAGTGGTGAAGAATGGATGGAGAAAAAGAAGAGTCGATATGTGCTCTACGACTTCAAGGACTGGATGATAGGTTTTGACTTCAACTTAAAAAATGGAACATGGGTGAGAAACATTGTGGTGGAATATCTCTATACAAAATACCAAAGCGGTCCGGTTTACCACGACCACACGACGACAATCCCTGACCATATAGGCGGTGCCGACAATTACTACAACCACGGCATATATCCAGGATGGCAACACTGGGGACAGGTGATGGGAAACCCTCTCTATCGCTCGCCTATCTACAACCAGAACGGTAGCATCTATGTGCAGAACAACCGTTTTGTGGCTTTCCATTTTGGAATTGACGGTTGCCCCACCGACAACACACGCTACCGCGTGCTTGCCTCTTTTCAGGATGGATTGGGAACCTATAGTAGTCCTTACACCGACTTGCGCCACAACGTCAGTTTCCTCGTAGAGGGTGAATACAAATTCACCAAGGCCTTGCTTCGCAACTGGAGCGTGAAAGGCGGTTACGCCATGGATTTCGGAGGAATATTGGGCAACAATTATGGCTTCCAACTGACCATTGCTAAAAGGGGTAGCTTCGGCCTGTAGGCGCTGAGGCAAATCTTTACTGATAATTTACAAGGAGAACAAAAAACAACGAAAAAAGAAAAGAAATGAGAAAGACAATATGCGGCTTACTCGTAGCCGTCACAACGATACTCGCCACTCTGACGACATTCACATCATGCGACCTTGAGACATCATCAGCTGCCGGCGATTTCAACGGTCTATGGCATCTGATACGTATAGACACGCTTGCCACTGGCGGAGTGCTCGATCTGAAGAATGAAAAGAGATTCTGGGCGTTCCAAAACAAACTCATGCAGGGTGATGACAAAAGCGGGAACCACGATAAAATTCTGATGCGCTTCAACCAAACAAAAACGATGCTGACGCTCCACACGCCATACCTTTACGACCGCAAAAATGGCGACCACCCACTCTCCGAATCTACTCTGCTAAAACCATACGGCATAAACAATATAGAGGAGGTATTCCAGGTGATAAAATTGAGGGGAAATAATATGGTATTGCAGTCGGAAACGCTGAAACTGACATTCAAGGGTTTCTAAAGAAGTCAAAGGGGCAACAGGTCAACGAGATTTTGAATTTTCGAGATTTCGAATCTAACCTCTAACGTCTGATTTCTACCTTCTCTCTTGGGGTGCTGTAAAAATTGGGGGTGGGTGCTTGCAATTTTTCTGAATATGGTGTAAATTTGCATAAAGTCCAATTTATATCAAATTTTTAATTCAGTATTAATGGCAAAATCTAACGGAGCAGGACTTAAAACCGAAATAAAGCAAAAGCAAGTGGCTATCCCCATCACGAATGTGATTTTGGCTCCCTACTTGGAGAAATCGAGCAGGGAGGTGGAGGAAGATGTGCTGAATGAACTGAAAGAAAACCCTCTGCTGGAAAAGAAAAGCGACGAGGCAGAGCCTGTGGTGGCTGTGCACAAGCCTGAAACGGAATACGACAATCCCGACCCCGACAGTGCCCCCTACGATAAGCCGCTGCCGGGCGAACGCTTGTATCACGCCAGCAACCGCAGCGTGAACGATGAGTATTTTGCCCCTATCGCCATTGCCGAGGAATCGCTTGAGGAGCACTTGATGACGCAGGTGAACGAGTTGAACCTCTCGGACGATGATAAAGTGATTGCTGAATACATTGTGGGTAATCTCGACTCCAACGGCTGGCTGGCTCGCTCCACAAGCGGTATTGCCGACGACATCACTTTCGGCGCCGATGTGGAAGTGGAGCGTGAAGATGTGGAGAGGGTGCTGAAACTGGTGCAACGCCTCGACCCTCCAGGCATTGGTGCGCGCACGCTGCGTGAGTGCCTTTTGATTCAGGTGCGCAAGAAGCCAAAAACTCCAGAATCGGTAAAACTTGAAACGCTCATCGACAATTACCTTGAGGAATTGGGATTGAGCCACTACGATAAGGTGTGCAGCCGCATGGGCATCACCCAAGAGGAATTGAAGCACCTGATGGCTGCGCTGCGCAAACTCCACCCCAAGCCGGGCAATGGCTTCTCGTCGGGGTTGAGCGATGTGCGCCGCAATCAGATTATCCCCGAATTTGAGGTGGAAGTGGATGAGGGCAAAATCATGGTGACGATGCCCAACCGCATTCCCGAACTGGAGATTGCTTCCGACCTGTCGGACGACATCGACAAGTTTGCCGCCAAAGACGAGAGCGTGAAGAATTTCTATACCAGTGCCAATCGCTTTATCACCATTTTGAAGCGTAGACAGGAGAAATTGATGGCGGTGATGAAATCTATCATCAAGCACCAGACTGCATTTTTCTTGTCGGGCGACGATAATCGCATCGTGCCGATGAAATACAAGGACATTGAGAAAGACACCGGGCTCGACCAGTCAGTCATTTCGCGCATTTGCGGCGGCGACAAGGGCAAGTATGCGATGACACCGTGGGGCACGTTTAAGTTGAAGGACTTCTTCAGTGGCGCACTTCCATCGGGCGACGGCGGCGAAAACTCCGTAGCCACAAAGGCGGTGAAGAATGCCCTGAAGGAAATCATCGACAGCGAGAATAAAAAGCGTCCGTTGGGCGACGGTGCCATCGAAAAACTGCTGAAGGCGAAAGGCTACGCCGTGGCACGCCGCACCGTGGCAAAATACCGTGTGCAGATGGGCATACCCGACTCGCGCCACCGCAAGGAACTGTGATAACTACCATTCTCTAACAATATACTTTTTCCCAGACAATGAAAGCGAATGATGTGAAATACGGACGAATACTGGTGGGGCTTGCTCGCTTCGCCTCGGCAATGCTCAGTCCGCTTCTGATGCCCACTTATGGCGTGCTGATAGCGCTGTGGTGCTCCTATCTGAGTGCCTACGATGTGGGTTTGCGTGTGACTATCCTGCTGGTGGTGCTGGGCATCACTTGCGTGTTGCCGATGTTTTTTATCGCCACTTTGCATCACTTTAAGTTTATCGTCGATAAAAAACTCATCGACCGCAAGGAACGCCTGTGGCCGTTCGTCTTCGCGCTTGTGTGCTACATTGCTGCGGCGTATTACCTCTACAGCCGTGTTCACGCCCCGATGTGGATGGTGATGTTTTGCGCTGGTGGCGCACTCACGGTGCTGGTGTCGGCGGTGGTGAATATGTGGTGGAAAATCAGTGCGCACATGGCTGGCATGGCTGGCATTGTGGCGCTCATCTACAATATGCATGTGCAAATCACCGAGGCGTTTAACCTGCTGTGGGTGATGATTGTGGCGGTGTCGCTGTGCGGCATTTTGGGCTCGGCGCGCATCATTCTCGCACGCCACACCCTTGGGCAAGTGATAGCGGGAGCCATCAACGGCTTCCTGTGCGTGACCTTGCTCATGCAACTTTTTGGATAATTCAACTCAAACATACTATAAATGAAAGCATTAGTAAGCATTATCATGGGCAGCACAAGCGATATGCCTGTGATGGAAAAAGCCTGCAAGTGGCTTAACGATATGGAAATCCCATTTGAAGTGAACGCTCTTTCTGCGCACCGCACCCCCGATGCTGTGGAGAAGTTTGCCCGCGAGGCAAAGGACCGTGGCATCAAGGTGATTATAGCAGGTGCTGGTATGGCGGCTGCATTGCCCGGCGTGATTGCGGCAAGCACCACTTTGCCAGTGATTGGCGTGCCCATCAAGGGTATGCTCGACGGCCTTGACGCTATGTTGAGCATCATTCAAATGCCTCCTGGTATTCCTGTTGCCACTGTGGGTGTGAACGGTGCCATGAACGCCGCTATCCTCGCAGCCGAAATGATGGCGCTCGGCGACGAGAAGATTGCCGAAAAGGTGGTTGCCTACAAGGCCACTCTTGGTGCCAAGATTGAAAAGGCTAATAAGGATTTGGCTGAAGTGAAATATGATTTTAAGGTAAACTAAATGAACGATATATTCAATTACCATCGTCGTGCCACCGTAGATGTGAATGTGGGTGGTGTGATGCTGGGCAGCAAGCATTCGGTGAAGGTGCAGTCGATGACCAACACCAATACCGACGACATTGAGGCGAGTGTGGCTCAGTGCCGCCGCATCGCCGACTGTGGGGGCGACATCGTGCGCCTCACCGCCCAGGGCGTGAAAGAGGCGGAGAACATAGGCAGAATCCGCACCGCATTGCGTGAGCAGGGCTGCAACGTGCCTCTTGTGGCCGACATTCATTTCAATCCCAAGGCTGCGTTTGCCGCTGCGGCGGTGACCGATAAGGTGCGCATCAATCCGGGCAACTTCGTTGACCCTGCGCGCACGTTCAAGAGCCTCACCTACACCGACGAGGAATATGAGGCCGAGTTGAAGCGCATTCACGATGCGCTGGTGCCTTTTATCGACATTTGCCGTGAGCACCACACCGCAGTGCGTCTGGGTGTGAACCACGGCAGCCTGAGCGACCGCATTATGAGCCGCTATGGCAACACCGCCGCCGGTATGGTTGAGAGCGTGATGGAATTTTTGCGCGTGTTTGTGGAGCAGAAGTTCTATGATGTGGTGATTTCGATGAAGGCGTCGAATGTGGTGGTGATGGTGGAGGCTGTGCGCCGTGTGGTGGCGGCCATGGATGCCGAGGATATGCACTTTCCGCTGCATTTGGGCGTTACCGAGGCTGGTTTTGGCGAAGACGGCCGCATCAAGAGCGCCGTGGGCATTGGTTGCCTGATGTCGGAAGGCTTGGGCGACACGATTCGTGTATCGCTTAGCGAAGATCCCGAAGTGGAGGTGCCTGTGGCTCAAAAGTTGGTGCAATACATCACCAGCCGTGCCGGCCATGCCCCCATCGAGTCTGTGCCTTACGAGGGCTACGATGCGCTGTTGCCTGTGCGCCGCAAGTCGCTCACCGTGCTTGATAAGATTGGTGGCAAGAAGGTGCCTGTATTGGTGGCATCTTGCAGCCCCTGCGACATAACAGGCAAACTGAAGCCTGACTATTATTTTGCCGACGGTGCAATCTCCGACGGCACGCACACCTATCCGCTCGTTTCGCTCGCCGATTTCACCCCCGATGCCACCGCCGCTGCGCAATGGGTGGAGGTGAAAGCCGATACACCGAAAGAGCAGTTGCTGGCGTTGAAAGGACTGGCAAACGTGGTGGTAGTGGCCACTGCTGCCAATCAGAATGTGACTGGCAGTCTGCAAGCGTTGCTCCACACTATGGTGAACATGGGCGTGGATTGCCCAGTGGTGGTGCGTGTGAACTATCCCGACACCGACACCGAATGGCTGCAAGTGAAGGCTGGCGCCGATTTGGGCACAATCCTGCTCAACGGATTTGCCGATGGCGTATGGCTCGAAGCCCCCAATTATGAAAGTCAGCAGAAAGTGGTGGAATATGCGTTTGCCATACTGCAAGCCGCGCGTTTGCGTATGTCGAAAACCGAGTTCATCTCTTGCCCAAGTTGCGGTCGCACCATGTTCGACTTGCAGACCACCGTACAGCAGGTGAAGGCTGCCACAAGCCACCTCACTCACCTGAAAATCGGTGTGATGGGCTGCGTGGTGAACGGACCGGGTGAAATGGCAGATGCCGACTACGGCTATGTGGGTGCGGCGCGCCACAGCATCAGCCTCTACAAAGGCAAAGAGTGCATTGAGCGCAACGTGCCCGAAACCGAGGCGATTCCTCATCTCGTTGCCCTCATCAAAGCCAACGGCGACTGGATCGACCCCTAATCTCCACCCATAGCCGCAAGATAAAACACTCTGATTAATAGTGGAAAAAACCTATTAATTGGGGAAAGGAACACCGATTTAATCCTATTAAAATCCAATTTACACCGATTTTAAAAGTCAACAGGTCAACGAACCAACAGGTCAACAAGTTTCCGCTAAAGAAACAAGACATCATACGTTCGAACCCTGATTTTTGGTGTAAAACAGGATTGAAAATGGATTAAATCGGTTTTCGTTTCTGTAATCGGCATACCATTCATAATAGCCCATTCACGGCTCTACGAAGAAAAAGTGGCAATATTGCCAAAAATTCTTCGCAACGAAGCCCCCAAATCACCCAAAAAACGTCATCTTAGGAAGAAAAAATGGCAATATTGCCAAAAAATCTTCCTAAGCATTGAATTTTTAATAAAAAATAGGGTGTAAATAGGATTTAATGGATTAAATCGGTGTTTCCGTTTCTTGTTATCGGAGCACTCGGAGTACTCGGAGCACTCAGAACTATCGGAACTATCGTCTTAACTTCTTCAACTTCTTAACTCCTTAACTTCTAAAATCTAATTTCTATTTTCTTCCATCTTATTTGTTGTTTTGGTGAAAATGAGTAACTTTGCTTAAAATAATTGACTATGAGCGAGAATCTTCAGTACTGGATCAATCAGAATGGCACCCAAAGCGGACCACACACCATCGAACAACTGGAATCGATGGCGCTTGACAAGGCGCACACCTACGTTTGGCACAAAGGTATGGACGGATGGAAGCGAATCGACAAAATTCCCGAATTGGCACACCTGACCGCTGAGCCAGAACCTGCCGCGCCACAAGAAAGCGCAGTAGAGCCGATTGAAGCCGATGCTATTGCTGAAGAGCCACAGGAAGCCCCTGCCGAAGAACAGGCATCTGCTCCTGTGCCACCCGAATACGTGGAACCAGAGGTGCAAGTGCCGCCATTTGTGCCACAAATGCCCCCTCAAATGCAGCAAATGCAAGCCCCTGCGCCCGAATGTCCGCCCACCAACCTCGTGGCAGCCATCGTGTGCGCCGTGTTGTGCTGCACGCCATTGGCAGTGGTGGCGATAGTGCTGGCAGTAATGACCAAAAACAAATATAGTGCTGGCGAGTACGCGAAAGCCCAAAAATACAGCGAATGGGGAGCGTGGCTCTGCATACTGTCGGTGGTGCTCTCCATTTTGTTTATGCCATTCTCCATGCTTATGCTGTAGGCCATGCGAATGCCCATCAACAAGAAAATCACATACATTGTCATCGCAGTGGCGCTGGCAGTAATGGCGGTGGTGTATTTCGTGTTCGACCCCACCACCACGCGCCTCTTTCCCAAGTGCGCATTCTATGCCCTCACAGGTTTCAAATGCCCCGGCTGTGGCTCGCAACGCGCCATTCACGCCCTGCTCCACGCCGACGTGCTGGCAGCCATTTGCTACAACGCCCTGCTCGTGTTCAGTCTCCCGTTCATAGCCCTACTCCTGACCAACCGCTATTGGCGCAGCCACTTCCCACGCTTCTACTCGCGCCTCAACTCCACCATCGTCACCGTCATCGCCGCCATCATCGTCATCCTCTGGTGGATTCTCCGCAACCTCTGACAGCCTCATCCAGAGTCCACTCTATCCCACAGATTCCCCCTTTCCTGCCTAAAAAATCCCACAGAAATTGTATGCCACAAGCCTCACACAGATTCAACAAGATTCAACAAAAATCCCATCCACACAGAAAAATCATTAAAAATTTATCCCTTCCCCCAATCCGCTAATGGGGGACAAAAATAATCGTTAATAACATTTTGGTAACACATGTTTCAATTCACACGCCCGTGTGGGGCGTGACCTTTCCCATTCTTCCACTCTTTAGCGGAGTTGAGTTTCAATCCACACGCCCGTGTGGGGCGTGACCCAAAATTGGAGTGCCAACAAACCAGAAAGTTATGTTTCAATCCACACGCCCGTGTGGGGCGTGACCATGTAAAGTTGCGTGAGGGCAAAGAAGTGAACGGTTTCAATCCACACGCCCGTGTGGGGCGTGACGGTTCTAACATCGCTAACGATGTTGCCGACTTTGAGTTTCAATCCACACGCCCGTGTGGGGCGTGACACTACTGTGGAGCATACAATGAGTTCTCAACCAAAGTTTCAATCCACACGCCCGTGTGGGGCGTGACCCGATTGCTAATGTTCAAGGTAATATGACTGCTCGTGTTTCAATCCACACGCCCGTGTGGGGCGTGACCAAACGTTTTGCACAAGACAAAAGCACAACCGAAATGTTTCAATCCACACGCCCGTGTGGGGCGTGACCACCCTTTTTACTTTCGTGTTAAGGTTCGTGTTGTTTCAATCCACACGCCCGTGTGGGGCGTGACCGTGCTCCTTTTGATGATTCTCGCGAGGATATTGTGTTTCAATCCACACGCCCGTGTGGGGCGTGACCTGTTTATGTTTTTATGATATGTGTTTCAGCGCATTAATTGGGGTGAAATGCGAATGTGTGGGATTACATATGCAAAAATATAGTTTTTTTATTGAATTTGCAAGCAACAGAGAGGATTCTATTTCATCGGATGTTTTTTTTGAGAATCTCATTAAAAATGGGTTCGTTTGCAAAAAAAATCATCTTCGATAATATCAGATGTACTCTCATGAATTCCTATGAAAGAAAACTTTGTATGATTGTTTACTTTCTGGATAACAAATGCTCCTACTCCATACATAGGAACATAGAAGTTAAAGTTGATTTGAGAAATCGAATCCATATTTCATTATTTTTTATACTTGGAGAATTACATTTATTATCCTAACGTCCAATTTGATTCATTCTCGAATGTGTTAGGCTTTTCAGATTTAACACGAATGTCAAGCATACGAGTATTGAATTCCGGGTCGATGTTGTGGCATTGTTCCTTAACTATACCGCGCCTTTCTATTGCAGGTTGCAGACAGTATAGGTCGAATTCTTCAAGGTCTACATCATCAACGGATTTCCAATGAGGGAATAACAATTTCATTGCTGCTGTGGCAATTTTCTTCACTGCTTTGAAGTCGCGCATATCCGCTTTCTTGTCATAGACAACAAGGTCATCAAACAAAAGTCCGTATGAATTTTCGGTACGGAGTGAATGGAGTATTTCCGAGAAATATTCCACGTTGATAGTCCAACCTTTATAAATCATACTCTTGTTGATACGCGGTAAATACCACCCCTCAATAAAGCAATGGAAGCGGTCGAGCAAAGCAGACTCGCGGAAGTACAACGGCAGTGCGTCAAAGTATCGCTTACTTTGAGGTAGACGTTCAGAAGTAAGTTGGATATTGCCCATCAGCATTAAGCCACACTCTGACGAAAATTCATTATTATCTATAGTAGTCTTACCGCTTTCGAGGTATGATTTTAATGCCGCCTGAATTTCAGAAGGCTCTTGAAATGTAATTGTCTGAATTTCATCGAAAACGGTAAAGTCGTGGTTCTTTATAATGCCGTTTTGTTGTTTCTGCTTATCGTAGAAAAGTTTTGCGCGAGTAACTTTACCTCCGCTTACAAGCCAACCATATTTGGAGAGGTTGCCGAAAACATAGCTTTTACCAGTTCCTTTGGGTGCTAATTCCACCACGTTCAACCGAGGTTCAACGAAGATAAACAGACGTGTGAGAAACTCTAATTTTTGGTGAGTGTTTTCAAACGAATCAGCATCGTATTCCATAGCGGAAAGCAACAAGTCAATCCATTCATCAGTGGTAAACGACTTGCGTGCATCACGCAAATAATTAACATCAACCGACTTGTAAGGCTTGAAAGGCTTATAGTCCACCATTTCTACATGATTCTTCTTACCGTCATCATCTGGCAAAAGAGCCAATTTTATTATACCCCAACGTTCACCGTCAACGAGCGTTCCCGTATGTTGGCTGTAAACATATTCGGGAATAACACCCTCGTTAAGTTTGATGCCCATATCGGGAATAGCAAAACGGCGAACACCTTTCACAAGGTCAATATAAATGATGAAGCGAACCAGCAAAGTGAGGGTTTCGCCTTGTGCCAGCTTATCTTTTACATCGGTAGAGTTCTTGGGGATAACTATATCAAGGAACGATGTGAGCTTTCCTCTATCAACACTACCGTCTGGGCTTAGATATTTTTTAAGCAGGAAGTCTTTAACAAATGCAGGAAGATTTCGACCCGCAAACAAGCTGTCTGTTGAATTGGGGTCTTTATATATGGACATAGGTGCAAAATGCCGACGCACCTTTTCAGATACTATTTCACGCATAACATAGAAATTTTGAAGTTAGAACAATTCTTCTTCCTCTAAACCTAAATTAAGTTCGAGATTGAAGTCGCGGTGCGTATCTCCAACAATCACTCGAATGGTCTTAGCATCCTGCGACAATGGTAGGCTTGGGGTAATGTAGCTGTTTCCTGATTGATACTTCAAGTCATAGCGTACATTATTATACTCAACAATCGGAATATCATTAAATGAAAGTCCGCTAATGTCAAATGTGAGAATGGGATTAGAAGCGGAAACTTCAAAATCCTGCAATTTCGCGTTCCAATTTGTGGCGTTTGGTTGCGAAGAAATTATCAATATAGGCACGAGAACTTCTTCGGGAGAGCAACCTCCATGACAACCTGAACCATCATGGATTTTTGAACAAAGCGAATTGTGCTGCAAGGCACAAACGGTAGTGTTATCGTCAAGAATAATATAACGATTGTCAATAGTCGGTTTCTTTACCGTAGCAATTCTTCCGCCATGATCACTTTCAAATCCGGGCAGGTTTAGACCGGGACAAAGTTGCGGCAGATAGGAAATACCGTGGTCGGAAACAATAGCTATCTTCTTATCAGGATTGTTGTCAAGAATGGAGTTAATGATTTCAGCAATCTTCTCCATATCATCTATAATATACTGAGGATATTGCCGAACCTTATGAGAAACGGAGTCTAAATCGCCCTCTTTCGGTAAATTGTCTTTAGCAAGGAGCAACAGCGATTTTTTGTTGTTCTCCGTTTTGGTAGGAATATCCGCACGAGAAACGTAAACTTCATTCAAGAAGAATTTGTCATGCTTGCGTAAACCTATCACATATTGAATGAACGGTAACCAATCTAAACCTAAACCATCAATCCAAAAGAATACATCAATGTCATTACGATTATTGAGTAAGGTTCGGGTGGTGCTGAAATTATTATACCACGAATTGAATTTAATTGTGTCGTGGTTCTTTTCAGAGATGGTGTTAAGCACTTCATTAGTATAGACGTTACCAATTTTTGCATTTTTATAATCGTCTATATACTTTAGAACCCACTTGCTTTCGGCATCTTTGATACCAAAAGAAGTGCCAAGATAATAGTATAGCTGTGGATAAAGTTCCCGAATATCCTCTTTTGAAATATGGGAATGGCTTACCCAATCTATCAAGAGGGCTTTTTCAGCATTGGTGACCAGTGATACATATCGTAGAGCTGTGCTATACCCGGATGTTTCAACCACTTGATTGATTTTGTCTATCAGTTTTTGTTGAATGGTTTCAGGTAACACCACTTTTGCTTTGCTTATATGAGATAGAACAGCACTTCTCTCAAATAGATAATCTTCAGGATTTTCAAGGTTGAAGATTGTAAGAGCTATTGCTTGGGTCAAGTCTGCATTAGTAAAGCCATTCAAATTCGTAATGGATTCACAAATATAGCCTTTGGAACAGAATTTTTCCAGATAGTAAGAGGTGAGTAACCAACGGTCAAACGGATGCTCGTTCTCAAACCAAGTCTTGACGAAAACATCATATCCGGCAAGAGCGTGTATGTCGAATTTAGCATTAAAGAAAGTCTTAAAATCGAAAGATTCAATATTTATTTCTTTAGCTAATTCCAACCAATACTGAGCTGCTTCCTCCTTATTAGATAAAAATCTAAGGTGAAGCCCCAGGCCATCGGTTAAAAATTTGTAGACTGAATCGCACGGCTCAAAATCGAAAGCGTTATCGGGCTGTGCGTATTCAGCATAAGCATAAATAGAGCGAGAGGTACAGATGATGTTCCGTTTCATTTTTTGGTCACGCCAAAGGCGTAGCCATTCTGAAACGGAGTTTACCACACTATAATTATTATCCAAACCGTTAACGCCATAAGTTGAGCCATTGGTAAGGATAAGCCGATAGTTCTGTTGTGGTATAGGATTTTTATAATACCAAACCGTTATCTGACTGTCATTAAAGAATTTCGACATTTTGGCTTCCAATCCCACTATGGGAATGTAAACTCGTTGGTGATTCTCGTAGGCAGTATGCGATGCTTGAATTGCTTTAACATCAGAAATCAGAGCGTCAAATTCTATGTCAGGTCTATTGTTGTTATAGAAACGAGCGAGTTCGGAGAATGGAGCTATGACTATATCTGTATTATTGCTGTCCGGTAAAACTTAAACGAGCATAATAACCCTGTCCGAAGCCCTG
>OIYG01001802.1_pt1 | contig 15231 bp, 19 predicted proteins | sample 1587861 | NCBI WGS metagenome assembly OIYG01 (sample SAMN03283272) | human gut metagenome | biome: human-associated habitat; material: feces | host: Homo sapiens | place: Peru | collected 2012 | reverse complement strand
AAATACGCCAAAAGCATCATGCGGCTCACCCGATATATCTAGGGGATTAAGCATATAGTTTTGTAAGTCTGAAAAGAAAGAATTTAATATCCGTTACTCCCCTTAAAGCAGTTCTGAACGCCTTGATTTTAGCATTGAAAGACTCTGCAAAGGCATTAGTTGCTCTATTTATAAATTGAGGAGGGAGGTCTTACCGAACAAAATAAACTATGTAAGATATGAAGGTAACCATTCGAATAAGAAATGTATTTGCATACATTTTCAACAACATTGTTCAGATACGTGCATACGCATTGATGGCTCTGGGTAGAAACAACAAGAAAGACACCCTTCCCAGCGTTTATGATATCAGGCTTTTGGATGGTGGCATTGTGATGGCATTATGCTTTTCAATCATATTCCATTGGCATAATTGTACGTTGGCGTGGATTACACTTGCAGTTTATTTTATATGCGGGTGGTTCATGGACTTTGAAAAACGGAGTGAACGATATTATATCCGTTTCGGGAATTTACCCGATAAAACAAGACTTAGATGGAAAATCGGCATGTGGATTTTCGTAGTTACACTCTATATCTATTCATTCGCAATCTTATATTTTTTAAACTATGAAACTGACCGATAAAACATTATGGATAACAATACAATACATTTGTGTATTGTTCCTTTCCGTGTGTCTTTTAGGACTCATTGTAAGCGATTTGATATTCGTATGGGTGATTGCCATGTTCTTTTGGTTATTCATTCCTGCATTTATTGTTGCCTGCATATCATTTGTCTGTTCGCTAAGGTGCAATAGCAAACATAAGAAAATATTGTTGGGGTTGAATGGTGTAAATATTCTTTTGATTTCGTTCATATTTCTCAATCCGTTCACCAGATGTGATGCCGATATTATGGAAAGTCATTATACAGAATATGGCAGACGCATGGAGCAGATATATCGTAATCTTTACAATAAAATGACTCCCGGATGTTCCGTAGATATTGAATTTGAGCATGGCGATGTTTCTATCTTCCATTTCTCAAACAGCAGTGGTGAGATGAAATACAATTGGGATCCGAGCGAGGAAAAGATAGATTCATTACTAATCCAAAGTGGTCTCGACAGAAATTCGTTAATATGGCTGAAGAAAGAGTTGGATGAAATAGGCTGTATTTCTATTTCCTTGCAGGCTATTCCTGACGCTCCTTTTGGTATCGGATTCCGTCGCATCGGTATGGGAAAGTATTACTATCAGATATATCATATACCGCTCTCCTCTGATGAACAAAAGAAAATCAATGAATCTGAGGCCTCTATTGTTTACTCACCTTTCGTAGTGTTTGAATATGCCGGAGGAGCTATAGGCTCTCAAAATTTTATCGGCAAAGATGAATACCTGAAAAAGAAAATGCAATTATATCATGAAATTGACTGATAGGCGATCTTGGAATGGAGATTTATAAAGGGATTCCTCCTCGTCCTCTTGTCGGTTCGACCGGAATGTAAGCGTTTTCTGTATTCATAAGCCAAATTTTAATGGTGTTATGCTGGAGCATATCCGACCCGCAACTCCTCTTTTTCTTCCGCCAACTTGCTACCGACAAGCCCATGGCGGAAATCCAAGCACTATGCCTGTGCCAATGGGCAAACGTCCTTGTGCGTTGCCGTTTGTACGGCAGCGTTTACCTCGTCCAACACGGCAAGCAGCAAGCCACGCTGACTTTGTATCAGTTCGTCTGCGCCATCACCGCCCTTGACTTTCTCAAATCATTCTCTCCATATCCAATAAGAATAAGGACATTCGGCAAAGCACGAGCCATCGCCGCCGACTTCCAGGGCGTGCCGTTCTCCAGCTTCATCTCACACCGCCAACATCCTCTCCGCATGGGATTCCCTCGCCAACTCCGACCGTTACCGTCGCCTCTACCAACGCATCTTCGCCATCGAGTTCTCCATCCTCCGCATCGGGGAATATCCGATATCAAGCATCATCGACATAGTGAACAGCATACGTTTAGCCAAGGGCAACGTATTCGCTGAGTGGAAGCAATCTGACACCGCCAAACTCTTTGAAGACCATGGATATAAAAATAAAAAAGAGAGTGGAGGGTATTTCTTCTGAAAATCAGATGCGCTTTCGCAAAATAATTGTATTTTTGCGAAAGCAAAACAAAATATATGGAACAATTCAAATTCGATTTTTTCAAAAAGGAGCACAGCAGTCAGACCATGAATGTTGTCACACTCTCCAAAGCAGAATGTGATAAGGTCTTTGCCTCGTTTTGTTCGGCATATAATATGGAGAAACAAGAGCGAAACCAAGTCTTTGAAATTATTCAAGATAAGGGCATCCCGGTAAACTTCACAAACGCAGAAGATAAAAATTTTGATTTGTCTTGTTTAATATCCGAAATTTGCAAGAGGCAGTTGCCCACACATCTTTATGTATGTTGGGATTATTTTTATGCAATAGACCGTTTTGACTATAATGATATCGTTAAATATTTTAGTGATATATGGTATCCATCAGTTGATGACATAATAATTTTTGATGACTCATATAAAGTTTGTATGATGATAAGACACGATGGCGTAATTTATTTATTGAATAAAAAACCTCAGAAATAAGAAACAAATACAACGTTTTGGGTATTGGTAGTAGTCTTCTCTCGTGTTATAACTAAATCGCCAACTACGACAGAAGCAAAAGATGGGAAAATTCCAAAGAATCCATTTGTAATGGATGAAATAGTTATATCTGTACCCAAGTCTAAAAATGTAAATCCAAATAATGACAATAATGAGACAGATAACAAATAGTATTAAATGCTTGATTGTTTTTGGTATATGGTTACTTGGTTTTAATACATTGAGTGCTTGTAATATCAAGCTCAAAATTGTTTACACCCAAGCTGACCTAAGAACAATTTTTGATATTACTCCAGAGTTGTTTGACAAGGGATTAATCAGTCATTCGCTTGATAGTATAATCGTGGTGTCAGATATGAAATTTTCCAAATTCTTCGACACTATAAATTCTCTTAAAAAAACAAGTGAAATACATCCTTCTATAAATGTTCGAGCAAAAATTATATTCTATTTGAACGAGCAAATCTTGAATACATATTATTTAGGAATGTTTTATATATACTGTCAGAATGGAATATACGAAGTAAACGAAGAATTCAGAAATATGATTAATGCTATAATAAAAAAAAGTGGAAAGTTGCCTATGTATTGATTAAAAAACGTTATGTCCCGTTACCCATACAAGGGTAACGACCAATACCCTCATAAGGGTGTTCATCATTATCCTTATATGGGTATTAAACGGAGAGGGCAAGAAATAGGAAAAAACAACGTTAAATAATTGATAACCATAGACAATTAAAAGTATGATAGAGTTTGAAGTAAAATCAAAGACGCAGCCTATTGGCAAGCGTAAGGGGCAGACGGTGTACTTCGCCCAGCCTGTGTCACAACAACATCTGACAAACAAGATGGTAGTTGACCGTATCGTGCGCGAAACCTCCCTCTCGGCAGGTGACGTAAGCAATGCGCTCATCAGTCTTGGTGCCATCGTGCGCGATGCCTTCGAATTTGAGGAACGCAACAACATTTGGAATACGCCTTATCTTTTCAATGCGAAGGAATTCGATGAGGAGACGGGATTGTATTACTATGGGGCAAGATACTATGAACCAAGGGTTAGTTTGTGGATTAGCGTAGATCCGATAGCTAATTATAATCCTTTAAATAGTGAAAATTATTTGGATGGAGAACACAATAATGGAGTTTTCAACCACAAGAATCTAAATTGTTATTCCTATTGTTATGGAAATCCAATAAAGTTCAGTGACCCTAATGGCAAACAAGTTGTAGCGGTACATGGAACATGGAGTAATAGTGATACTTGGAAAGACCAAAAAGGCATTTTTGAATATGCTCATAAAAAGTTCAATAATAACAGAAAAAACTTTTTGTTTAATTGGTCTGGTAAAAATAATCGAACAGGAAGAACTGTTGCAGCCAAGTCCCTTATTACCTACATAAGTAAATTGCGTAAAAATGTTTCACAAAATGAACCTCTAACTTTAGTTGGGCATAGCCACGGAGGAAATGTCTCTATAGAGGCCATAAATATGCTCGTCAATATGCCTGAATTTGACGACATTAAAATAAATCTTTTAACAATAAACACTCCTGTGAGAGAGGACTATCAATTATCCTCTAAAGCTCAAAGTAGGGTAACTCATATAAATGTATATGACCCTTTGGATCCTGTACAATCTCGTGGAGGAAATGACTACTCCATACCTTATGCTGGAGAAATGGGTAAGGCAGGGAGAACATTTAAAAACTCAAGTTTCGGATTTAGACTTTGAGGTTGAATTTATTGCATAAAAAAGGCTTTGAGTATTTCCGTATATCACGGAAAATGAGTAAATTAGATGTGACAAAAAAAACATTACTCAAAACTCAAAGCCATGAGCAAAATTACAAATATTCCCTCAGAAATCCGCAACTTTTTCTCAGAAAAACGTCGCAGTATAGTTATGGATACATTTACGCGCCTGCTTGAAGGCTTAAATTTGGACAACCGCAGCCTTGGTGGTTTGAAACGTGAGAACTGCCAGTTGACGAACCTTCAAGTGTTCCAGATATTGTTACTGCTTCCATTCTTTGCAATCAAAGGCTTCTCCCATTATGATGGTTCGGTGCTGTGTCGTATGTTTGGCGGTAAGAAAGATATCCTCTATTCATATCTGTCACAAGACAATGTCAACTGGCGGAATGTCGTGTACCGCATAACCAATTGGCTGCTGACGAAAGTGACCGTGCGCCAGGACCATAAGAAGAGTCTGCTTCCAACCGTACTGATAGCCGATGACACGGATCTTCCAAAGACGGGCATGCATATTGAATCCATAGGCAAGATATTCTCGCATGTACACCAGAAATGCATCCTCGGCTACAAGGCTCTAATGTTGTGCTGGAGCGATGGCCGCACGCAGTTCATGCTCGACTTCTCGCTTCATGGCGAGAAGGGCAAGGTTGATGGCAAGGAACAAGGGCTTACCTCTGAACAGAGGAATGGGCGTTATGAGCGCAAACGTGACGAGAAGTGTCATATTTTCAAACGCAAGGAAGAGTATTTCATGAGCAAGGGTGTCAAGCTGTTGGATATGGTGAAGAATGCGATACGCAACAAGATACCTTTCGATTACTTGCTGGTTGACAGTTGGTTCACATGTACCGAACTTGTGGATTTCGTTTATCGCCGCCACAAGAAATTCCATCTTCTCGGCATGGCAAAGATGGGCAACACCAAGTATATGACTACTAATTGGGGGGAATTGTCTGCCAAGGCCATAATCACCAAACTTAAGGCTAAGAAGGAAGTGAAATACAGCAGGCGCTACCATTGCCATTATGCCGAAATTGAAGTTGTGCTTGGAAAACGTTCCGTAAAATTGTTCTTTTGCAAGAGGGGCAAAAAGGAAGCGTGGAAAGTACTTCTTACAACAGATCTGAGCCTCCGTTTTATGCGTGCCTACGAGATATACTCCATGCGTTGGAGCATAGAGGTGTTCTTCTCAGACAGCAAGCGTCTGCTTGGACTTGCTGATTGCTCATCCCGCGACTTTTCCGCCCATATTGCACATGTTTCATTGGTCATGATACGTTACAACATGCTCGCCTCAATAAAAAGAACACTCGACTATGACACCATAGGAGGACTGTTCGGTGACATGTATCTCGGAGTACACGAACTGACGGTGGTTGAAAAGATATGGGCAATCATAATAGAGGTGGTAGCCGTCGTTTCAGAACTCATTGGTGCTGACTCTGATGAACTGACCATCCAAATTATTGAGAATGACAAGAGATTGGCTGCACTTAGAGAGTATGCTCAAACGGCTTGAAATCTAAATCCGAAACTTGAGTAAAAATGCAACAAATATAGAAGTTAATCATCCGCAAGGATTAATAGACCATTGGGAATACGAACCAGCTTCCAATCAGGCATATCCTGTTTATGGAGATTATCATAATTCTCATAATAGGGTAAAAGATTGGTCTGACAAATAAACTATTAAAATTATTATTTACCCATAAAAATGACCTTTGTAAATTAATTATTAATCTCAGCGTATGGTGGAAACACCATACGCTATAAATTATTTTTATATGAAATATGTATATTTTATTATCATAATATTTATATTGTGTGCCTGTTCTATTAGTAAAGCCTCTCATACTATTGTTTTTAGTAAACTAAATAAAAATGTGCAAGACACTTTGATTTCTGTAAGTCAAAAAGTCTTAGAGGAAGACTACTCTCCACAATCAATGATCGATTTCTCTGGCCATTGCAAGTTGATAGAGAAGCATTTTGGTCCGTGGATTGTTGAGATTCAAATCAAAGATACCATAAACAAAACAAATATTACATTACCATCAAATGCTCCCGCACCTTATATTGTATATAACAATTTAGTGTATTACCCTCATGAATACAATTTGTTTGTAATGGGATTTGAAAGTAATACAAAGTTTAATGTACTAAAAATGAAATAGAAATAAAAGAGGTGTTCAAATGACCTAAAAGTCACACGAATACACCTCTTTTATTTGTTTATACTTTCATTATTTTTTCTTCTTTAGAATATGGTGCTTTTTCTCCTTTGGTTCATTACCGAACGAATCTATTAGAAAAATACTATTGGCATCCCTCACCTTATAAAATATATTGTCGCCACTCGAAGGATGCACAAGCATCAATATGTTATCGTCAAGCATTTGGAAAGTACCTTTTAACTGTTCTTGTTCATTCTGCATATCTTTGAATGTCCGTACCAACAAATAGGTACCGTCAGCATGTAACGTGAGTGTTGTCTCAACATCAGGAGGCAATACACCGCAATATGTTCCAGTAATAGAATCCAAACTGGCTCTATTTTATAAAGCATATCATTCGATTTTAATTGAAATATATGCATGTCGCCAAGTTTTCTATGATTATTTAACCCAAATCATTAGGATTTGGGTTTATTATTCATATTACTCGTATTACTAATATTTACCGTCCTCGCTTTCGCTTATGTGTCGCTGGACGCATCATTGCAGCCGATTGAGCAATGCAGCGCCGCCACCAATGTTCATCATCTTCATCCTTGTCACGTCCCCAACCAGTACCAGGTGAGCTGCCTCCGCCACAAGATTGGGCATAAGTAGTTGCCTCACGGATATAGCCGAGAACCAAGAGCATGGCACAGTTGATAACGTTGTCGGTGTTTGTTGTAAGGTCATTATATCCCGAGTCGTCAAGGATTTCTTGTTGGCGGTCTGATAAAGAAGGGATAAGTGGCTCTATGGAATTTGTCAGCATCTTGTTGTAAGTCCAAAGGATGTTTTTCTGAATTGCCGTAGCTTTCAAATCATTGTCCTCACCAAGACTTTTAAGCATTTCACGATGTTCTTCCCTCATTTCCGCAAGTCTGGCTTTCGCTTCGTTGATAGTATCATTGGCATCGTCAATCATCTTGTATCTTGCTGCCAACTTCTCGTCTATACCTTCCATCTCCTTACGTAAAAGAGCAATCTTGTTAGCCAATTCGTCATTGTCAGCACCGGATTGACCAAGCTGCTGGGCTATTTGGTCAATCTGCGTTTGTATATCATCTTTCCGGGCTTGCAGATTGGCTATCATGGTAGAAATACCTTTCAGTTTGATTTCTGCACGGTGAATTTGCTTAAACAAGTCTTCCCTCGTAGACTGGAGATTACATACTTCTGACACAAGTTCACGTTTGTATTCCTCTGTGGAACGATGCCTTGCCCTTGTTTCCTCCATATTGCTACCACGTTCCAACCCCCATTTCTCACTTACAGCCTCCTGCAATTCACTATGAAGCTTGGTCATATTAGCAGACTCTGCTTCCCTGCCATCACCAAATACACTTTTCCATGAAATGCGATTCTTCACGGGATCTACTGGTACCAACGTACAATGACAATGTGGATTTTTCTCATCAAGGTGGACATAGAAGCTGATGAGGTTATCCTCGCCAAATCGCTTTGCCATGAATGAGTATACATCCTTTGCCCATTCTTCTATGTCTTTGCAGCGGACTATTGAAGAGTTATCAGCACCCTTTGTCAAGTCCACTGCTTGGTTGCCAAAAGCAAGTTCGTGCATACGCTCACGATTGCCTCCAAAGATAAACTGGGCAACAGTCCGTCTTTTCATCACAGCGTTGGGACGTGCGTTTGGGTCTTTGATACCCCTTGCAGCCAAGTTCTCTGCCATCTTTTCCGCTATTGTCTTTGAGGTGTCTATCGGTTGAATGATACCACCCTTTACGACTTCAAAGTTGAGTTTCGCACGTGTCGGGTCATAGTTGGAAAGACTATCTTTGGCTTTCTTCTCCCAATGCTGTTTTGTCCAGTTTCGTTGTTGTTCGTCACTCTCCTGCGAACTTACACCACTGGTCGTAGAGCGCATATCCATGACCTGTTTTTTTCCTGCCATATTCTTTGTTTTTAAGTTTCAAGTACCATTACCCTGCCAGAGCTTGCTCCCCGAAGGCACTCAGCCGAGGAACTCCTTTTGGAGTGGCAGCCTAATACGGTTTTTTCAAAACCGGTAATTAGGCTTACCGATTTGAAAAATCGTTGCTTAACGAGTCGTTGGCGCAAGTCGTTTTTGAATTGCAGCAAGCAAGCTCGCAGAGATTTTGAAGAACGCATTTGATGGTTGCATTGCTATCGTTCTGAGGTGAAATGATAGGGAATGTGAAGTCATAAGACGAGCTGTTTGTATGATTTCTTGCCGATGAAAAAGACATAAGCATTTCCCTGTCGTTTAGAAGTGATGACCGACAAAGCCGTAAGTTCTTCGATGAATGATTGAACGGTATGACGCTCCCATTTCCAATCTTCCGCAAGGCGTTTGTAAGAAGCGGAATAAGGTGCCGAGTTTATGACAACTCCGTCCGCATCCCTCACGGCAACACCTTTTTGTATATGTTCAATCATCCAGACAAAGGCATCGTATCGTGTAAGACGATGATTGCCTTTTGATCTCAGGCAGTCTATCAATTCGGTACCAAGAGCAAGCCAATTAAGCGAATGGGTATTCTTTTCCATAAATGCAGTTTTTAAGAATGAGGCAACATTTTCATTTGTTCTGTATCGGTAGGTTCCGCATGGGCTTTTTGAGTTTTACCTTTACGATGTTTTACTTTGGAAGGAAAACAACAAGCAGCTTCAAGAATAAACGCTAAGGTTACTGCCACCGAAAGCAGATGTGGAATAAACGAAACTACAATGGCGGTGAATGCAAGAACCATAACAATCATGTGTGACTGTCTTATTGTCTGAAGCAGTATCATGTTCTTCTTAGAAGCAAGCGAGAAGAATACATAGATTGATGAAAGCATGATGCCTTTCTCCAAGGGGAACAAAGCGTAATACACCAGGTGAAACATGATAAGTGCAAGACACAGCATTCGTGCCGTGAACAACCTGAAGTTTTCTGAGTAAGCCATACCGAGCCATGCTCTTCTGAATTTTCTGTTAGTGTATAGCCTTGCAGGAAACAAGAACAAAAACAGAGAAAATGCTAAGAATATTGCAATCTTTAAGTACGTCATTTTTATTTGAATAATATGAGTAATACCGTATTACTTGGAAATATCTAAACGTCATCTCCAACATACAGATAGAATGGAGAATTTGAAATTTTAAGCTTCAGAGACTTAAACGATGCTCTGCGGATAATCAGCTCAACATCGTGTAGTGTGGGATCACATTTTGCAATGCGTTCTGCAAAGGCACTGTCTCTTCTGCATATTTTCTTTATGATTTTGGCTATGTCATACTCATATATGTTCCAGACAGTTCTGGATATATGGCACTTTACTTTGCCAGACAACATGATGCGAAGAACAAGACATGATGATTTCACAAGTCTTCCGTTTTCGTGCATCATATAGTCATGCCTTGCTTCAGGAACGACAGCACGATACACCTTGCTGTTGGCATTGATGATGTCGGCTATCTTATATAGTAGTTCAGCCATCATAGTTCATTTTGCAAAATACAGAAAGGAGTTTAGCTGCTGTCATGGCTTCAATAAAGTCAAAAGATGCCTCGTGTGAAAGAAGATCACTTTCAAGCTCGTCCTCCCAAACATCGATAGAGTCGTATATGGTTACGGTGATTCCATCAATAAAGCCGTTAGGCTGTGACACCATATTGACCTTGTACATACTTTGACCCAATTTAGGACTGGCAAAGAAACAACAGTGATGTGTATTTGGGGCAGTCTTGCTTGTTCCATGATACAATAATAGTAAGTCCATGTCATCGTCAAGCATGTCCATGACACATCCGATTGGAAATGTTTCTTCAAGAGAAAAATAGAGAATGGCGGAGTCTTCGGTTATGTCAGGTTCCGCACATTTCTTACTGTCAATGAGCCTTGGCAACATGAGCGGTGCCAAAGCCATAAACTTGTTCACTTCTTTTGTTATCATACTTAGTAGGAGTTAAAATGATGAGACGTATATTTTTAGTAGTTGCTGTGGCAACAGATAGTTCAATGCCTTTAAGTTGATGTCAAACGTCTCAGCAAACTTTCTTGATTTGGGAAGTTGAGAGATGACATAGTTGAACTTCTTTCGTTCCTGCTTGGTCATTGTGGCAAGAGAAAATTGGTCAATGCTGATGAAAGGCTGTATTATCATCCAAAGATAGGCGTTGCCTTGTGCCTTGTTTTTCATTTCAAGGCGGTTAATGTTTTCCACACACTCAGCAGAGTTCTGCAACAATCGCCTCACAGTGCGCATAGACATGTAAACGACTACATCTTTTGATGATATTTTTCCGTCCTTTGCTGCCAGAAATATATTTCGGCAGATGGTTTCCGTGTCTTTTGTGATGTCGGACAGAGGTTCGTTGTCCATTTCATATAGGTGTGCAAGAAAAGAACGGAACAAGAAATCTTCTTGGCTCATGAATTTTAGCAGCTCATTCTTGTTGCTTATTCCAGATCTCTTGGTCTCGCCCAAGAAGTAACGGTAACGTTTCAAGATTGAATTTTTATCACAAACACTAATGCTTGTACTGTCCAAAGCATTAAAGAAAGGTTCTGCTTCGTGAACAGCATCGAGAAGTTCTTTGTCCTCTTTGTAGGAACAAGTCATGTCTTTTATCGTGAGAACATCCCCATAGCCGTATTTCCATGTTTCGGTAAGGCGAAGCATTTCTGTTCTTATGGAGTCGCTGATAAGAAAAAAGTCGTTTGCCACGTTATGGTGCTTGATGAAAACTGAATCTTTGGCAAGAAACTTATAAACAGTGTCGCTTATCTCATGCCATTCACATAAGGTTCCACCAAAGTCTTTGGTGTTGGAATGGCTAATAGAGCGGACTTTCCAGAGGTATTGGTGATACTCGTTTAAGGCATCTTGACGTGTCTGAAAGTCGTATTTTCCTCCACCAGAGCATGATGAACAACTGGAAAATACAAGTAATATGAGTAATACCGAAAATAAGGGTAATACGATATTACCAAACGGCTGTAGATGATGTATGATATGGCTGTTTTCTCTGCGGATTGGAGACTGAATATGGTCTTTCTTCATGTGGTGTTGATGTTTTATTTGTTTTTAATGACAAAGGTAGAGAGTAAAGTCTGAAAAGAATAATTTTCTGCTCAATATTTTAAGCATTGGTTCTATTCTTGGTAAAAATAGAACCAATAAACAGAGAATACGTCTTAAGACACAGTAATATAGCACATATGTATGGTATTCATACCTAAATCCAGTGGTTTATGATTATCTTTGCAGACAATATTACTTAGCAATACGGATAATATGAACTATATCGGTTATATAAATAAGGCTCAATACTTTGAGCATACAACAGAAATCATCAATTTGATGAAAGGTCATGGATGTGTCAATATTCACATTGAAGAGACCAAAGACAAGAAACGCATTGAGTGGTGTAAGTTCATTGACAGTCTTTCAAATGGAGACAGTGCGGTGTTTGCGTCATTCGACAATGTGTTTCACAATTTCCACGATATGATGTTCTTCATCAAGTATTGTTCTAAGATGGACATTCGCATTATTTCCCTCTCAGATGAACTGGACACGCATGACAAGTTGTTTCCTGAGAGAAGAACGGCGGACACATTAGACTTGATATGCAAGGTTTTCAGCAAAAGAGATAGGGCTTCGCATGATGACTTGGAGGCTGAATTGTATTCCTACAGCTTCGAAGATAGAAAATTGAAACGATACAAGCTGGTTATCAACATGTATAAAGCCGGCTATAGTGTAAAGGAAATCATGGAGAGGACTGGCTACCGTGGAAAAAGTAACATATATAGGATATTGCACCAATATGATATAAAGATGGAATATCCATCCATGTCGAGAACCACTAACAAGGTTAGGGAGAAATCAATCTAAAATAGTCATTTCCCTTACTTTATATCCCATACATAGGAATGTTGGTTATCCAACAATCTCCAATGTCAAGGGTGGGTGTAAAACAGTCAGCAGCTACAGTGTGACATTAGAATTGTGTTGTCAATCAAAAAGCAGCAATATGAAGGTCGGTTCATATCGATCTTCGCTTGATGCTCTGCCGATTGACAATTCAATTCGTCACACGTTCTGCGGAACAATGATCCTCTCTTGACTGTATGCAGACAAGAATGGTGCTTTGTTCATCAAGCAGAATAGCTGCCGTCTGTTTTACAGGGTGGGTAAGTCTTTAAGAACCTCTTTTATTTCGTGGAATATGAAGAAGTTTTATATAAAGGGTGGGGAACTGTGAAGTGTTGCGAGTGGCAAGACCAAATGTCCAAACAAAGTGAGTGGCAATTCTAAATACAAGTCTTCTAAGCGTAAGCCTTGATAGATTGTGTTTAGAATTGCTGCTTTCTTTGTATTTAGTCCTTGGCAAACAGTCATGGCAGCCTAATAGCAACTTGTTGCCATCGGGCTGTGATGTCTGTTTGCCAACCATCTCAGTAACACTTCGCTGTGGAGTGGGAAGCTTATAAAGGATAAAATGTAGCGTAAAGACGCTGTGAATACAAGTTGTATCTTTGTATAAAGTGTTGACACTCATTGCATTTGTGAAAATAAGACTCCGAGAGATACAACGCTACAAGAAAAAAGGCCATTTTATTTGCACACAGCAATCATCTATTGCCCTGTGAAGGCAATAAACGATTGCATAAATAGCGGTTTGAGGTTTTTTAATCATCTTCACCATAAGTAAGATTACCTTCAAAATTGAGAGTTACTTGTTGAACGCCATGCTTCTGTATGTACTTATTGGTAGTGGAAATATCGCTATGCCGAGCCTGATCTCTGGCTACGACCACACCTTGTGCATTTGCCAAGTCTCTTATGCCAGAGTCTTTTAGACTGTAGAACTGATAGCAATCATCCCAATTAAGAGCTTTTCGCATAGCCTTCCATCTAATATTAAACTGATATGCCCCGTATTTTTCCTTGCTTGGCTTAAATTTTGAGCCAAATAGGTAGAAGTCATTGGGATAATTGAATATGCCCAAGTCCAACATTAGCTTAATGACAATTTTATTCAGGCCTACTTCAGCATCTTTGTGATTCTTGCTGAATTCTTTTGATACAAAGACGGATTGTCTTTTGATGGAGATGTCACCAATTTTTAGATTGCTCATTTCTCCTGGTCTGATGAGCGTGTAATACTGCATCAAGCAAGCGAGATAAAAAGGTTTGTCTACCTTGTTTAGATGTGTTGCCATTTGCTTTAGCATTTTGGGCGACAAATCTTTGCGGAATTTTTCGTGTTCAGGCATCACTCTTATATGTTCAACAGGGTTTGTCTTAATGTGCTTTCGCGCTATCAAGAACTCTGCCAAGCTATAAAGCCAACCACGATAGTTATTCCTTGTTCGTGGAGAACTCTCACGATCAAGGAAAATCCAATCAATAAAGTCTGTACAAAACGTGACATCAAACTGGTAAGCGTATTTTATAGGATTTGTCTGGACTGCTATGAAATCCTTCAATATGTTCACTTTTGAGGAATAGCTTTGGCGTGTACGTTTTCTGTCCATGCGGTCAACATATTCAGAATAACGTTCCAGGCAATTTTCAAAGAGAACAAATCCACGGCTTTCGTCATTAGTCAGCCAAGGGTTCCAGCCCTGACAAAGCTGCTTTGTCAAAACTTCCATTATTTCAGCAGCTCTGTGTTTTTTCGCAGAGATACTGAGATTGTCTGTGATATAATATCGCTTGCGTCTCATTAGACCACGCGCCGGGTCGTAAGCTGAGAAGTCAACGAACCAACGCACTCCTTTGTGTAAAGTGGGAGGAGTGTAGCCCACAAGGTCTGAACTTTTACCTGTACAAAATTTTGAGCACATTTTTTTAACATCTTTTAGAGCCATCATTCAGCTGGATTAAAGATGTTGGTCTTACTACTTGAAATTTTTTGGCGCAGATTTGTCGCACCCTAAAACGGAAAATCGGCGTAACTTGTTGATTATCAACTTGTTACACCGATATTAGTTGCGGAGGCAGGACTCGAACATGCGACCTCCAGGTTATGAGCCTGGCGAGCTACCAACTGCTCCACTCCGCGATATTAACCATCGCAATCAGATTAACAATAGAAATATTTCTGAATTGCGAGTGCAAAGGTATGACTTTTTGTTGAAACCTCCAAATGTTTTTGCGATTATTTTTCAAAAATGATGCAAAAAGGCTAAAAAACAATACAGGAAAGGCTAAAAAGCGATACAGGAAAGGCTGTTAAGCGATGGCTGAAAAGCTAAAAAGCGATGCAGGAAAGGCTTGAAAATTATATTTCGAGAATCTTCTTGTGGCGCAGTTCGTTCAGTTGATGCAGCAGTTTTAGGCGTTCTTCGGTGAGCCGTCCTGCCTTGAACAGCTTTTTGTTATACTTCCACCAGTTGAGCAATGCGCGGTTTTCTGTACGTTTCTTGTCGGGGAGCTGGTGGTGCTCCTCAAGATAAATACGGAGTTCATTGTAATGAGCTAACCATTTTACATCGTGTTTCGTTCTCATAATAATCTGTGCTTGATGTCAAAACTCAGAGATTGAAAATTTAGACAGGTTTAGTTTTTTATTTAATAATGTGAAAGACTGACTTAAACAGTCAAGGGGCAAGTTCATTAACCGTGGGTTCATCCTTTCC
>OIYG01001797.1_pt1 | contig 15243 bp, 18 predicted proteins | sample 1587861 | NCBI WGS metagenome assembly OIYG01 (sample SAMN03283272) | human gut metagenome | biome: human-associated habitat; material: feces | host: Homo sapiens | place: Peru | collected 2012 | reverse complement strand
TTAGTTTCTATATTCTTAATAGGTAGTTTTATTTTTTTCATTATAACCACACTCCAACAAATTATATATTAATTATAATACTACTAATTAAAATAATTAAATGTGCAAATTATATGAAAGTTTCTTTAAGTAGTTCTTACCTAATTTTTATTAATTTTTTATTAAAAATTGTAAAAATGATTTTAATTAAAAGTCTTATAAAATTAGGGCTTTAAAGAGAGTTTATATAAGTCGTTCTTTACCAATTAATATTAGTTTTATTTTCATTCATTTTATCACTCATTTTTGAACAATTTTATATAAATATAACATAATTTTTTTATAATTTTTATCATTTTCGCTTATAATTTAGGAGTTAATTAAATCATAATCAAATTTCACTATAATCTATTATGATCATACGGTAATTTTAATTACTATTCACAAAATTAATAATATCTTATTTTATATATAATTGCTATTCATTATAGAAAACACCTTCTAAATCTACATTAAAATAGGATTGATTTAATTTTCTCTTATGAATTAACTTTTTGTTCTTATAAATGTAAAGATATTCTTTATTATTTTCTCTTTCTATTACTGCTTCAATTCCTTTATTATGCAATTCATTTTCATTTATTTCTATCAATTTATCTGGTAAAAACATCTTATTATAATATCCATAAGATAAATCTACATCAATACTAATCTCTTTGCAATATTTATCACTTACTGCATATACAAAATCATTTGAACCTCCAAAACCACCATTTCCACTAGAGTAATATGATAATATAATTTCACTATTATTTATTAAATATATTTCTTTACATAAAAAAGAAATAAAAACAACAGCAGGAATTAAAATAATTATTATAAACATTTTTAAAATCATTCTATTTTCAAAAATTTCTTTTAATTTTTTTCTCTTAACAATACAAATAATTGTAGAAATTATATATAAAATACCTCCAACTATTGAAATAAGCCATATTATTATAATTCCTAAATTAACAATTATTGGCAACAAATTATGTATTAATGTAGATATTACAAATAAATATATTATATTAATTATATTAAAAATAATTATTAATTTATTATTTTTTTTATTATTATTTTTTAATGCAAAAAATATTGATAACAAACCCATAATAGAAATTATTATTGGCATATTATATACAAAATCTCTTATCATCATAAACTACCCCCTTTTATCTATACAAGTTTTCTAACATTCTACTTAAGCATTCATCTGCAGTTGGTCCGTTTTCAGGAAATCTCATTCTTACCAATCTACCATTAACTTTAAATATATAAGGATTTTTTTGTTAAAAATTTCAAAATTCTCTCATCACTTGGTTTTCTTCTATCTATTTTTATAGAACCTAATTCATCCACAATCATCTAAAGTTACATCTTCAAGTTTCATGTTTCTACATTTTTCTAATTTTTCTTGAAGTTATATTACATTATATTTATTATTCATTTTTATTTTCTCCCTTATATTCTAATATTTTTTCGTCTATGTACTTATAATTTAAAGAATTCAATTTAGATAAAACAGACTTTTTTGTTTCCTTTTCATATAAATCTCTAGCTCCTTTTGCTACCCCTCCGCCTCTTTTGGCTACATTTAAATTTTCTTTTAATCATTGTGGGCATTCTCCCCTTGCTATGGCTCTTGTTGCAATCTCTCCTATATTTGTAAGAGCAACTTCTATATCCGTCATATTGTCTCTTAACGACTCTTTTTGAAGACCTTTTAACTCTTTATATTCACTAGCTTTTATTCCAAACAAACCTTTGTAGATTTCGGTGGGTAGCTTTGCATATTCCAGTGGTTTGGTTATGCTACCTTCCTTCCAAATATCCGTAAGTTTAAATCTATCTACAATTCCTGTTAAACTAGCCTTAATCCATTCATCTGTATAACCTTTATTACGATAATAATTTACTGCACGATTTACTGCAATTTCAGGATCAAATACTTCATCTATTCTTTCACTACCAAGATTTGCAACCATAATTTAAAAGGCACTGCTTTTGGACTAGGAACTGATTCAATAAGTCTTAAAACTCCTTTTGTATCTAAAGTATCTGTTAAATAGCTTTTCCCATCTTTTTTTGATTTCATTTTGAGTTGCACGATATTTTCGTGCAACTGACTTCCTTCAACTGAAAGTTTTCTTTTTAAATCACTCCAATAATTTCTCGGAATATTAGCATTAGTTAGTGCACCAATAATATCAACCACACTAAAATAATATTCTCCTTTTTCACTGTTCCAAATACTTCTTATCTCTTTATCTTCAAATAAATTTGAAATTGTTTCTAATTTCCACACCTTCTTTCTTATTCTAATTATGAGGGTTAAATGTCGTAATCACCTCTCTAATTCCTAGTTTAAATAATATCAAAATTACTATATTTTGAACATTTTTTTATTAATTTAACCGTTTTTTGATAAATTCATGCAAGAAATAAAATCGAGGAAGTCCTTTATTTATAAGGGTTTGTTAGTAGGTTTAAATAAATCGTAATCAATCAGTTGATACTTGTACTTGCACAACTTTTTTCATTACTCATTTTACTCACCTACTTTATAATTTAATTGTTTTCTCAATTCTAATAATTTTTCTTTATCTTCTTTATATTCAAATCTAGGTTTTACAAAATTTTTTGAACCTCTTTTTTCAAATGAATATCGTGGAATTAATTGAATATGAAAATGATTCATTGGCCCATCACACATTGTACAAAGATATACACTTTCAGCATTATAAATATCTTTCAAAATATTCATTAATCTTTTTGCTAATACAAATATTTCATTACATGTTTCATCATCTATTTCCATCACATCTTTATAATGTGTTTTAGTACTTATAGCAGTATGTCCATCAGCTCTTGGATTTCCTACTAAAAAACACTCAAACTTATTATTTTCAAATATCATTTTATCAGTATTGTCTCCATATAAAATATGATTGTTCTTTTTGTCAAAGCAAGTAGGACATATACCAGAATCAACAATATCAGCGACTCCTACTTTCCCACTTTTTATTAAATCAACTATTTCTTCATTTTTTAATTGCTTTAAATTATCCATTTTTTTCTCCTATTTATTAATTATTTTCTTTTAAACTCTATTTTTATTGAGCCAGCTTTATTTAAAGATATCATATTTATTAAATCAAAAATATACTTTCTATTCAATTTATCTATTTTTATTGCTTGTCTATCATTTTTTTTCTTAATTACTTTTTTCCTCTAATATATATTTTCTTAGAGTATTCTTATTATTACATCATCTTTTTCTTACATATGAAGAACATGCATAATATGTATATTCTTTACTCTTTCTAATAGTTAAGTTGCTCTCACATTCTTTGCATTTCAAATATCCTGAAAAAATGTCATATTCATTATTTGAATTTATTTTTGCTAAATGTTTAATTATATCTTGCACTCTTTAAAATTGCTCTTTGCTTATTATCTCCATATGATTATTCTTTGTGATTATTAACTCGTCTTCTTTTGTTTTTACAAATTTATGATTTTTGAAACTTATTCTTTTTCACTTTTGCTGAATTAAGTCCCCAGTATACACTTTGTTATTTAGAATTCCTGTAATCATACTAGTATTCAACTTCTTGCATTCATTTGTATTTTTAATATGTTCCATCGGAGTTCTAATTTCATTTTTGATTTAAAATATCTATGATTTCATTTTTACTTAAGCCTTTTCTATACTATCAAATATCATCTTTACAACTTTAGCCACTTCTATATCAATAAAACCTTCTTTAAAAACAATATTATTACTATAACCTAAAATTATATTTGTCCCCCAAAACTCTCTCTTTATCAAAAATACTATTTTTATTACTTCTTTTATAATCATCAGTTGTTAAATATTTAATTCTAAAATTAATTATTTCGGCATTGGATTTACCTTTTTCAATCATTTGTATAATATTCTTTAATTCTTGATTCACTCCATTCACCTCATTTATTCTATTATTAGTATGAAAAAATATCATTATTAGTTAAATCATTAAATTCATTTATAAATTCTTCAGTAAAACTGTAAGGATTACTCAAATCAACATTAAATAGTTTTAAAACTTCTTGAAATGTCATATTTTTTGCATTATTTATATATGCTTTATAAAAGTCTAATTTCTGTTTTTCATCTAAATTCATACTATTAAATTTCGCAACCAAACAATTTGCATAAATAAATCTTGCTTCATTTGAAAGATGCAGACCATTTCTTAAATCATAATTCTTTACCCCTACATAATTATGAACTTGATTATCACCAGGATAATATTTATCAATAAACATATCAATTCTTAAAATTATATCTTCCATTGGAATATTCATAGAAATAGATAATTTTTCAATAATTTTTTCATCTATATTACTGATATTTTTACTAACCAATAATTTTTTAAATTCTAATTCATCTATAGCCCTATAAGAAAGATGAATTACATCTTTATATTTATTATATTTTATATCATTAATAATACCTTCATCTAGTGTTCTCACTTTTCCACTATTTTTTTCTGTTATTTGTAAATTCATATTTTTTAGATATTCCAAAAATAATTCTTCTGTAAGCGTAGATTCTACTTCCGAAAGTGATTCAACATCTTTGCCATCTTTTAATTCTAATTTATCATTTAAATTCGAAATCCCATGACTTAATTCATGTGCTAAAGTTACTAAAGATTTCAAATCATTTTTATAATATAGTTTTATTCCTTGTGAAGTAGTAACAGATCTTTGTTGATTACTCGGTATATTTTCATGATATTTTATAAAATTTGTTTTAGATAGTATAAATGCAATTTTATTACTTAAATTAGGATTTACTTGCATATAAAAATCAATTACAATTTTTTTCATTTGTTCAATATCAATATTTGGAATTAAATAATCACACATATCTTTTTTATTAGTAAAAGAATCATTAATGTTTTTAGAAATATCATTTGAAATATTTAATAAAATATTATTTTCTGATAATTGAAAAGATTGACCATTTATAATTAAATTATAAATGTGATTATAATTCCAATACCTATTATTTTTCACAAATTGGTATTTGTAATTCAATTTACTTATTTTTTCCTCTAAATTCATTTATAGCACCTCATTTTATACGTTATTAACTTATGTAATAATTTCCCTCAAAAAACAAATATTTATAATTTTTTAATATATAAGTAGTTCACTATCTAATTTAAGTAATCTTATTTAATTTAATATATATTCGCTAAATTATTGTCCCAAAATTATAAAATACAATATTCATATAATCCCTGTTTTTATTTCAAAATAAATTTCTTATATATGACTACATATTTTTTATAATTTTTTCTAATTTTTTCAAATCAGTTTTATCAGGATGTGATAATGCTTTATCAAAATTTTTTATTAAATTTTCAATTTTTAATGATTGACTATTTTCCAACTTCATATTTTCATATCTTTCTCTTACAGATAATGGCATTTTACCTTGACACATGAATTCCCCGATTATTGTATTACTACCATCAATATTTTTCTTTACATTATTAATAATGTTTTCAAAATATTTTTCACTTTCTCCATATCCTGCAGTTCCAAATAAGAATATTTTTTTATCTTTTAATTGTTCTAAAAATCTCAATGTTGAAGAGTCAGCATTTCCTTTTTCAGTCCAAAAACCAAGATAAATTGTTTTACTTAATTCATTGCCAATATTATCTAACGTTCCATAATAATCACACTCATCCTGAGATAAAGTATTATAAATTGTTTCTGCCAACTTCTTTGTATTACCTGTTTTACTACTATAAATTATTGAATATCTTTTATCTTTCATGAATTAAACACTTCCTTTTAATTAACTTTTACAACTAATTTCTAAACTTGAATTTATCAATTAAATTTTTTAAAAATGACTATTCCCTTCACATCATCTATTTCATCTGGGTCACTAATCCCCTTATAAACTGTAATACTCTTACAATGTCTATATAAAAATTGACCATCTGGAAAATAATCATCCTCCTCAACTATAATTTTATCATTATAAACATATATAGTTTTATCAGAACCATCAACATAAGATCTATTATCTACAATTTTATCTATATAATTATCAGGTATAAGATACTTACTATTATTATTTATAAATACAATTAATAAACAACTTACTAATAGTATAACTATAATAATTATAATTTTTCTTCTCTTCATATTTTAACCTTCTCTGCAAATTTAATATATCATAAAAATATTATATTATTTAATAAACAATGAACTCTTAATTAACAACATATATAATTTCATAATAAGATAAAATCCATACTAAACAATATAACTTTTTGTATAATTAAATATTTATTTTTGAATTTGAGAATAATCTAAACAAAATGGCTTTCTTACGATCTTAGAATAGACATTAACTTTATCAATTTTTTTATTAATTTTAAATGTTTTATAAATATCCTCAGGAGAACATACACCACAAACAACATCTAAATCCAGATAAATATTAGCAGTATTTCCTTTTTTAACAACACTTGTTTTAATTATTTTTTCCCCACATAACCTTGTACTATATCTCAAAACATATATATTATTTTTAGAAAAAGTATTCTTAAAATAATATTTTCTTTTTAAAATATTTTCTTTAGAATTAGTATAAAAATACATATAGTCATCATACTTTTTATAAACATCTAATGTACCATTTTTTATTTTTTCATATTTATTATCTTTTACCGCATCCCAGTCATACTCAAAATAGTTTATAACACTAATAAAACCAAACAAAATAATTAATACCACAATTATTATAATATATTTTTTTTTCATAATAAAACACCAACCTTACCAAAATATTAATTTATATACTTCAAATAATCTTCCACACCATTACTCGCAAGTACTGATGTCGAATTATTGTATTGCAATGTATCTCCATTAATTGTACTTATCTTGCCACCTGCTTCTTCTAAGATTAAACTAGCAGCAGCATAATCCCAAGGCATTAACTTAAGTTCAAAATAAACTTCTGCTCTACCACTCGCAATACTGCATATTTCTAATACTGCACTCCCAAATCTTCTAAAGTCACTCGCCACTGAAGAAAACCTAGAATGAATTTCAAGAGACTTTTTTCTTAAATCATCATAATATGGAGAACAGCCTGACAACAAAATTCCATTCTTTAAGTTTCTAGTAGATACATGTATTTTTTTACCATTTAAGTATGCTCCATCACCTTTAATTGCACTATACATCTCATTGGTATAAGGATTATAACAAACTCCAATAATAGGTTGACTATTCTTAACTAATGCAACAGAAATTGAACTAGTCTTAAATCCTCTAGAAAAATTAGTTGTCCCATCAATTAGATCTACAATAAAAACATTTTCTAAAGTAGAAATATCAGAAACACTCTCATTATTTTCCTCTCCAAAAAATACCGAACCAGGAACTAATACAGTTAACTTTTCCTTCAAAGTATCTTGAACTAGCTTATCATAATTAGTCACAACATTATTATTACCTTCCTTTAATTCAATATCTAAAGAATCTCTATCTGCACTAACAATAATTTCACCACATTCATAAATTATTTCCTTTATACTTTTTAATAAGTCATAATTATTCATAAAACATCTCCCAAAATATATCGTACTTACAAAATATGTTCATAAAAAGCAATTGTTTCAATAATGCAGTTATTGTTATGTAATATAATTTTATTTCTACCTTCAATTATTTTCATAGCTTTAAAATGTTCTTTCATTATTTCACCTCATTTTACAAATACAGTAATATTTATTAATCAATTACCTAATCTAAATATTTTTTTACATACTTTCTTTTATATATAAAATATCTTCTATTAATTCTCTATATACTTCATTCAAACCATCATTTTCTTTTTCAATTTTACCACCAACAAAATTATACATTCCAATATATGGATTCTTAGTTCTTTTACACATTAAAGTATTTTTCTGCTTCTTATCAAAAACTACAATTATATTATATTTTTTCATTAATACACCTCACAAGATATTCATAATTTCATAAAACTATAGTTTATGGCTTCTTTCAAATAATACTTTATGTTTTTTCTTATTCATTGCTTTCTTAGCTTCCTGTAATTTTTTTATATCACTACCAACATATTCACACAAATACTTTTTAAAAGAAGTTAAAAAATATTTAATATTTTGTGTTTTATCATTATATAATTCATTTAATACCATATTATCTTCTACAAACTCATCAAAATAAGAATCTATTAAAAATAAAATTATCCCAGAATTATAATTCTTTCTATTTGCACCTAAAATTTTTTCATAAGAATCTTCTGAAAAACCATATCCAGTAGGATCAATTACACCTATTTTCTTACCACCATACATTGTATTATATACTACATCAAAAGTTAAAATTTTATTTTCACTTAATATTTTAATATCATCATCAACTTTTATTGCAGAATCTATAAAATCCTGTAAATTTATTCTTAAAGGATCTATATCATCAATAGTTTTTCCTTTTTGATAACTTGTTATATATCCAATCACATAATCATCATATATTATTTCTTCTTGTGGAAAAATGAATGTTTTATTTGCAACTTCACTAAACTTAAGTAATTCTCCTTTAGGAATTGCTTCATACTCCATAAATTCATCTGCAAAGCAATCATGAAACACTTTTAAAACAACTTTTTTATTTTTATCATAATATGCTATTCCCTCAGACCCAAATCCTAATAACTTCAAATATTTTAAGTATATTAAAAACTCTTTTTTATCCCTTACAACCATAAAAAGCCCCCTTTTTAAATCGCTTTATATTATAAACTCTTTTTCCTTTTTTTCAAATATTTTTATGATTGTAACACAAATCTACTATTAGTTATTATTTTTATCTTAAATCTTTTTTTTATTAAATTATCATTTATCAGCTTTTGAAAAATAAATATAGTTATCTAACCACTTTTCAAATTCATTAACATCCTGATATTTTACTAAATCATTTTTCCTCCATGACTTAGATTTAATTAAACATTTAATTTTATATTTTTCATCTCGCTATTAAAATAATAATTTCTTGTCATACAAACTAATCTTTAAAAAACTCTCCAAAAGAGAACTTCCCACATTCGCGGTCTTTAACATTATAATAGTCTATTACTACTTTCCATCAATTACTATCCGCAACACTTACTCCAATCACAGATATCACCTAAAATTTCTTAAATTAATATCTACTATAATAACATAAAACTAATCCAAACAAATACCATTTCTAATAATTTGTATTTCTACATAAATGATAAGGCATCACTTTACTTTTAACATTCCTAGATTCTAAGAATAAATAATCATTTATATCAATAGAACATACATTATCCATTTTAGAACATATATAATTAATAACTTCTATCATATTAGCCCTTATTTCAACTTCATAAGAAGAATTCTTTAAAATTAAACACCTATTATCAACAATCTCAGACAACTCTTCATTATACTCTAATATGCCTAAAGCTCTTAAAGTCTGTGGTATCTTATAATCAGCACATCCAACTAAATGACTATAGTCAACACGTTTATCACTAAGTAATCCTTTAATATGTAAAATATCAGAAGTTAATAATTGAGCCAACTTATAAAAATAAATTACCATTCCATTGTATTTTCTCTCATCTCTAAAATCACTAAAGTTATTCACAATAATATTAAATAAATCAACATCATTATTTATATTTTTTATATACTCATAAAAATTACCATTCATTTTTTCATTAACTACATGAGATATAGAAATAACCGTATCATATCTTTCCTTTAAAAAAGGAATATCGACATTACCCTTTAAAATAGAAGAAAACTCATTAAATGAAACATTCGAAAAATCAACTTTATCCATTCCTTTAACATACTTAAGTAATGCATAAAGTAAAGCATCAGACCCATCCTTTTTACCGCCATCCGTATCTATTGTCCACTTAATATCTCCATCTCCAAAAAAAGAGTAATCAATCGAATCAAACATTAATAAAAAATTAATTATTTTATCAATAGCCATATCAAATAAACCATACGGATTACTACTTAACCAAAATTTAACCTTTGAATAATCAATAGTCTTAATATATTCATCTAACTTTTCATAATTAATTACTACATACTTACTATTTTTAGAAACATAACTACAAGTATCTTTTACTTTTTCTAACATACTAATCACCCATTAAATCTGACTTTTTACCGCTTCATCATAATTTTTTTGCTGATTTATAAAAGTATTAACACTACCTAAAAACAAATGATTAGAAATAGAATTTTCCGACAAATCTAAGCCAAGCAAATTCTCATAATCATCCAAATCCATCATACATAAATTATCAGTTACTTCTCTAAGTTTATCATAAGATTTATTTTCTTTCTTTATTTTAAGAGCTAATAATAAAGCAAACGAATGTTGAATACCTCTATCTAAATTAATATCATCATGCAAAAAATAATTAAGCATATTATTAATATGATTATCACTTAAATTACTAAATTTTTCTTTAATACTTTCAATATTAAATTTATCTTCAACTGCCAAATCATATAACTTAAAATAATCAAACAAAAAACCTACATTATCCCTAAAAAAACTTAATCTAGACTCAGTTACCTTTATAGGATTGTATCCTTTATTAATTAAAAAATCAAACATATATAATTCAGATAAAATAGAAGGTAATTCATTAAAAAAAACTCTTGTAAACTCAAATTCACCATCATAATTTTCAGATGATAAAGCATGAAAAAATTCATGTGTTAATAAAACTACATCAAACAAATTATGCTCTTCTTTTATGTTAACAACTAAATCATTATTATATACGTTTCCAGAACAATAGCATTCTTTACTATCAAAATTAATTTGACAATTTCTTAAGTATCTAAAAAATTCTTCTTTATATTCTTCTGATACATCGCCAAGAAACTCAGAAACTAAATCAATAGTTTCTTCTCGACTTATATACTCATTAGGTCCCTTTATTACTCCCAAATTATCAAAATTAACGTTTTCCTTAAAAAGTTCAAAGCAATGTTTAGGATTATAAATATGGGCCTTATCCATTTCTTTCAAAATATTTGTCTTTATTTTTAATAAATCTTTATCTGTCATAAATACTCCTCCCTATACTAAATTATTTAATATATTCTAAATAATCTTCTACACCATTACTCGCAAGTACTGATGTTGGATTATTATATTGTAGTGCATCTCCATGAATTGTACTTATCTTACCACCTGCTTCATCTAATATTAATGAAGCAGCAGCATAATCCCAAGGCATTAACTTAAGTTCAAAATAAACTTCTGCCCTACCACTTGCAATACTACATATTTCAAATACTGCACTACCAAATCTTCTAAAATCACTCGCAACAGAACAAAACTTAGAATGAATTTCAATTGATTTTCTTCTTAAATCATCATAATATGGAGAACATCCTGATAATAAAATCCCATCCTTTAAACTTCTATTAGATACATGTATTTTTTTATCATTTAAATATGAACCTTCACCCTTAATCGCACTATACATCTCATCAGTATAAGGATTATAACAAACTCCAATAACAGGTTGATTATTCTTAACTAAACAAACAGAAATTGAACTAGTCTTAAATCCTCTAGAAAAATTAGTTGTCCCATCAATTAGATCTACAATAAAAACATTTTCTAAAGTAGAAATATCAGAAACACTCTCATTATTTTCCTCTCCAAAAAATACTGAACCTGGAATTAACTTAGTTAGCTTCTCCTTCAAAGTATCTTGAACTAACTTATCATAATTAGTCACAACATTATTATTACCTTCCTTTAATTCTATATCTAAAGAATCTCTATCTGCACTAACTATAATCTTCCCACATTCATAAACTACTTTCTTAATACTTTCTAACAATTTTCTACTATCCATAAATACACTTCCAATCAATAATTATTTATACATTACTTTTTTCTCACAATAAAATTAAAAAAATGCCATTTTTTATTATCTGTCTCTCTAACAAATTCAAACTCTTTAAAATATAAAATTTCATATCTATTTAAATATTCAAGTGTTTCATCTTTAGAAAAAACATTAATATCACCAACTAATCTTAAATCATCTCTCTCGCCAAATAATTGACCAACAAAATATCCATTATCATTTATAGAATTATATATATTATTCCATAAAGTATCAAAATATTCTATCTTACAAAAAGGAATACTAAAAAAAGACATTAAAACATCGCACTTAGGAATATTAAGTTCTACAAAATCATGTTCAATAAAAGAAACTCTATTAACTAAAAAATCATCAATTCTATCTAAAATATAATTTTTGTTTAGTTGTCTATCTATCACAGTAACGTAAAATCCCCTCTTCAACATATAGACAACTTCATTACCTGCACCACAGCCTAAATCAACAATTGTTTTATAACCAGTATAATGATTTACAAAATATTTTAACAAACGACAAACTTCACCATTTAGACTTTTTTCTTGATAAGAAGTCCAATCCCTCATAATAAACACCATCCAATAAACATATAAATATTATATCATACATAAATAACTTTCCAAAAAAATATAATTAAAGGACTAGTCCTATAAACTAATCCTCTAATATTAAAAATTACTTTTCCTTAATAATATTTTTACTACATAAATAAGTCACTAAGAAATATCCTCCATAAATAATAACTATCAAAATAGCAGTAAATATAATAGACATTAAATTAAAACTTATACCCATAGTTTCTAAAATAACATTACAAAAAATAATACCAAATATAGAATGAATAATAGCAAGTATTAATGGAAACATAAAAAATATTCCAATCTGAATAAATAAAGTTTTATTAATCATCTTCTCATCAACACCAAGCCTTCTAAGCATATTAAACTTCAAGTCATTATCACTTGATTCAGACAACTCTTTTAAGGCAAGCATCGCAGCACATGATATTAAAAAAACAATTCCTAAATATAATCCTAAAAAAGTAACTAAAGCACCTATCCCTACACTAGCTTCACGAATATCTTTTTTTGTATTATATGTAACATAACAATCAGAGAAAAACTTTGAATCTTTCATTATTGAATTAAGCTTCTCCTCAACTTTATTAGCTTCTCCTCTATAATCAGCAATCATTCGATTATAACTTATTTGTTTGCCACTTAATGCCTCATCAGGTAAAACAATAAACCCTAATTCACTCTCTTGACTACCCATTCCATAAAAACCATTAACAGCTTTTTTATATTTTGGAAAATAAGCATTATCATTAATAATAACTTTAGCATTCCTTTTTAAAGCTTCATTTTTTATATTAATCATTTCCTTATAATTACCCACAACAACATATTGATTACTATTTAATTTAATTCTTTCTAAGCCAAAACTTTTCGCAACTCTATTATAATCACTATTCTTCATTAAAATAATATTCTCATCATACCTTAATATAGGATACTTTTCTTTAGCAATTTTATAATAAGAACCTAAAGTTGATTTTAATGTAATATTATCATCATAATAAAGTGAAAAATAAGTAATGTTTTTAAATTCTTTTTTAATATCAAAACCATATTTAATTAATAATTCATCAAAATTCAACTTAGCATTTTCCTTCTGTATCTCAGTCAGATTATCATCTTTAGAATCATAATAAATCTGAATTAATTCAACATCTCTTGGAGAAAAAGTAATTAAACTTTGATTTAAAGAATTTTTCATTGATAAAGCCGTTGATAAAACACAAATAGTAATAAAAAGCATCAAACAAATTATTGTTGTAGAAAAAACTGTTGTATTAATTTTACTTGAAAATTGTCTTAAGATAAAACTATTTAATCCTTTATAATACACTTTCTTCATATTCATAAAAATACGTAAAAGAAAACCTGACAATGACCAAAATATTAAAAATGTTGATATGGCTCCCAAACCAATAGCACTAAATATCTTACGATTGCTTAAAGACGACGTATCTCCAATTACTAAATAATATGCATAACCCAACATAATACAAGCCAAAATAAAAATTATTATACAAATATATGGCGTCTTAAGTTTTATTTTTTCAGACTTTTTATTTGATTGTATTAAATCAATTAATTTACATTTACTAATATTTATTGTATTAAAAATCATCACAACTAAATACATAATACCAAAATATAAAAGTGTTTTTAAAAATGCTCCTTTAGAAAATATAAAAGTAAATTTATTTAAATTTGCTTCAAACATATTCGCTACCAAAATACTCATTAATTGTGATAATAAAAATCCAACACCCAGTCCAATTACAAGTGAAAAAACACCAATAATTAATGTTTCAAAAAATAAAATTAAAGATATTTTTCTCTTACTCATTCCAAGAGTTAAATATATTCCAAATTCTTTATTTCTTCTTTTCATCAAAAATCTGCTTGCATAAATAATTAAAAATGCTAATATAAATGAAACAAAAATACTAACTCCAGAAAGCATGTTTGTTAATAATTTTATTATTGAAAAAATTGAATTTGAAACATCCAACATAACAGTTTGATCATCAATTGCATTAAATACATAAAATATAGCAATACCAAGAATTAAAGTAAAAAAGTAAATTGCATAATCTTTTATACTTTTTCTTATATTCTTTAATGATAATTTAAAGAGCATCACTTAAATCACCACCAAGCATTGTCACAACATTAATTATCTTATCAAAAAAATCTCGTCTTGAATCATTACCTCTTCTAATCTCATTAAAAATTTTTCCATCTTTAATAAAGATAACTCTAGATGAATAACTAGCCGTAAAAGCATCATGTGTAACCATAAGAATAGTTGCCTTATTCTCTTTATTTAAATAATTAAATTTTTCAAGTAACATTTTAGAAGACTTTGAATCAAGTGCTCCAGTAGGTTCATCTGCAAGTATTAATTTTGGATTAGTAATAATTGCTCTAGCACTCGCAACTCTTTGTTTTTGACCTCCACTCATTTGATATGGATATTTACCTAAAACACTATTAATATCTAACTCCTCAGCAACTCTTTTAATCCTATCAGATATCTCTTTTTCTTTAATATTTTGAATAGAAAGAGCAAGAGCAATATTTTCATAAGCAGTTAAAGTATCAAGTAAATTAAAATCTTGAAATATA